>OGGQ01001260.1_pt1 | contig 33698 bp, 32 predicted proteins | sample 1571191 | NCBI WGS metagenome assembly OGGQ01 (sample SAMEA2582061, study PRJEB24529) | metagenome | biome: Human gut stool | place: China | collected 2011
GTTCGGCGTGGCGCAAAAGGAAAAGCTGAAATCGCTGTGCAGTAATGTGGATGTGCTGACGCTTTCGGCAACGCCGATCCCGCGCACGCTGAATATGGCCATGAGCGGCATTCGCGACATGTCGGTTATCGAAGAGGCTCCGCAGGACAGGCACCCTGTACAGACCTATGTGCTTGAGCATGACCAGGGAATCATCAATGATGCGATCCGGCGTGAATTACGGCGCGGCGGGCAGGTTTATTATCTGCATAACCGTGTCGAATCTATTGAAGGCGTTGCCGCACGGCTGCAGAATGCGCTGCCCGACGCCAGAATTGCCGTCGCTCACGGCAAGATGGATGAAGAAACGCTTTCCGAGGTGTGGCGTAGGCTGCTCGAACAGGAAATCGATGTTCTTGTCTGCACGACCATTATCGAAACGGGGATCGATGTGCCGAACGTAAATACGCTGATTATTGAAAACGCCGACCGGATGGGCCTTTCCCAGCTGCACCAGCTGCGGGGCCGGGTGGGCCGGGGAGACCGGCAGTCCTATTGCGTGCTGGTGTCGGCCAGCAAAAGCGCCAAAACACAGGAGCGGCTGCGGGTGATGACTCAGTGTCACGACGGCTTCCGCATCGCCGAAGCCGATCTGAAGCTGCGGGGGCCGGGAGACTTTTTCGGCGACCGGCAGCACGGTTTGCCGGAGTTCAAGATCGCCGATCTGTCCCAGGATGTATCCCTTTTGCAAAATGCCCAGCAGGCGGCCCAGAAAGTGCTGCGGCAAGACCCGGACCTTTCTTCCCATCCGCTCCTTCTGGAAAAGGTAAAGCAGCTTTTTCACCGGGCTCAACAATAAAAAACATTCTTTATCATCAAAAAAGTGGCCAAAGGCCACTTTTTTTGTATCATTGCCCTTTTCCGGCATATACTACCGGCAAGAAAACGAGCCGGTGCACCGGCAGAAAGGGTTTTTTCATGGATATCACCAACCAAGAATATAAAAAGCTTTATCAAAAAGCCTCCCCGCCCTCGCCTTTGCTGAAAGACGCCTTTCTGGCTTTTCTCACAGGGGGCGCCATCTGCACCCTGGCCCAGGCCATTCGCAATTTCCTGCTGAGCCAGGGCCTGGATGAAAAGGCAGCCGGAGCATCTCTTTCCATCATTCTGGTATTTTTGGGCGTGCTGCTCACCGATCTGGCCATCTATCCCAAAATCGCCAAGTTCGCCGGAGCGGGCACCATTGTCCCCATCACCGGCTTTGCCAATTCCATCGCCGCCCCGGCCCTGGAATACAAAACCGAAGGGCTTGTGCTGGGCACCTGCGTCAAAATGTTCACCATCGCCGGGCCGGTGCTGGCCTGCGGCCTGACCGCCTCGGTGATCTATGGCCTGATCTATTATATTTTTGCATAAAGGGGGTGGGAATATGAAAAAAACAGGGAACACCTATTGCTTTCAGGACCCGCCCCGGGTGCTGGCCTACGCCTCGGTGGTGGGCAAAAAGGAAGGGGAAGGCCCTCTGTCCCGGGATTTTGACTATATCAGCGACGACAACACCTTTGGAGAACAAACCTGGGAAAAGGCCGAAAGCCGGATGATGTCCATGGCCCTGGAGCGGGCCCTCTCCAAAGCCCATCTGCCACCTTCCCAGCTGGGGTGTATTCTGGGCGGAGACCTGCTCAACCAGTGCATCGGCACCACCTTTGCCCTGCGTCCCACCAATGTGCCCTTTCTGGGGCTATATGGGGCCTGTTCCACCATGGCAGAAGGGCTGCTGGTGGCCTCCTGCCTGGTGGAAAGCGGATTTGAGCAGACGGCCTGCGCCATCACTTCTTCCCACTTCTGTTCCGCCGAGCGGCAATACCGCTATCCTTTGGAATATGGCGGCCAGCGTCCCCAGACGGCCCAGTGGACGGCCACCGCTTCCGGGGCGGTGGTGCTGCAGAAAGGAGGCATGGGGGTGCGCATCACCCACGCCACTCCCGGCCGGATCGCCGACCCAGGAGTGACCAGCCAGGCCAACATGGGCGCCGCCATGGCCCTGTCGGCCTATGAGACCATCAGCCGCTTCTTCCAGGACACCCACACCGGACCTTCCCAGTATGACCTCATCGTCACAGGGGACCTGGGGAAGGTGGGGCATCAGATCGTCATCGACCTGTTTCAGCGGGACGGCATTGATATGCGCCCCACCTATGACGACTGCGGTCTTTTGCTCTATGACGGCAGCCAGGATGTCCACGCCGGCGGCTCGGGCTGCGGCTGTTCGGCGGCTGTGCTTTGCTCCTATATCCTCAAGGCCATGGAACAGGGGATTTTCCGCAAGGTGCTGTTCTGCGGCACCGGCGCCCTTTTGAGTCCCACTTCCTGCAACCAGGGCCAAAGCATCCCTGGGATCTGTCATCTTGTTTGTTTGGAGGCCGATGAAAAATGGAATATGTAAGAGCCTTTCTCACCGCCGGGGTGATCTGCGCCATCAGTCAGGTGCTCATCGACCGGACCAAGCTGACCCCTGGTCGGATTCTGGTGACTTTTGTGGTGCTGGGGGTCATTCTCACTGGTATTGGTGTTTATGAGCCGGTGGTAAAGTTCGGCGGGGCCGGAGCCACCGTACCCCTTTTGGGCTTTGGCTACACCATGGCCGAAGGAGTGAAGGAGGCCATCGCCCAGCGAGGATTTCTGGGGGTCTTTACCGGCGGTCTCACCGCCACAGCCGGCGGCATTGCCGCTGCCGTGGTCTTTTCCTTGATCGGCGCGCTGATCTTTAAAAGCCGGGACCGATCCTAACAGGGGAGGGGAAACCCTCCTCTGAGCGTGTCGAAAAAGTGGTTTCAATCACTGTTTCCAGTTTTGCAAAGTTCCCGGCGGCGAGCCACCGCTCCCATTCTTTTCTTTGCTCCGGCCGGTTGTATGGGCCGGGGCAAAGAATGTCTGCCTGCGGGGTCACCCCGCCTCCTTTCTTGTGGGGAAAAGGGATTTTTGCTATACTCTCTTTACAGACCACGAAAAGGAGACAAAACCATGCTGAAAACAGGACTGACCCATGAGACAAAGGTGAAAGTGGAAGAAAACATGACGGCAGGCGCCCTGCGGTCCGGACTGGTTCCGGTTCTTGCCACGCCAGTACTGCTGGCCATCATCGAAAACACCTGCTATGAATGTGTGATGGATCATCTGGATGCGGGGCAGACCACCGTGGGCACCGGCGTCAATATCACCCATGAGGCCCCCACACCGGTGGGAATGACGGTGACCGCCTCCTGCCGTCTGAAAGAAGTGGAGGGCCGCCGCCTGGTTTTTCAGGTGGAAGTAAAAGATGAGCATGAGGTGGTCAGCCGGGGAGACCATGAGCGATTCATTGTGGACATGGACAAATTTGTGGCAAAAGCCCGGCAAAAAGCCCTGTAAGGCTGGTCTCCTCCCCATTCTTGACGGAGAGGGGCGGGGCGTGCTATACTAATTCCTGGTTTCCGCTTCCTGCCGCTGTGGCGAAACAGGCAGACGCAAGGGACTTAAAATCCCTCGGTCTTTTGACCGTACCGGTTCGATCCCGGTCAGCGGCACCAAAAAGAGCCTTGGCATTGTTTGCCCCAGGCTCTTTTTTTGCGGCTTCCTCACTCCTCCTTTGCTGCAAAAGGAAAAAGAAAGGTGTTTTCTGTGCGCCCCAAAATCGATTGCCACACCCACATCGTATCCCCAGCTATCCGGGACGAATATTTCCAGCGCACCCAAGGGTTTGCCCTGGTGATGCAGTTTCCCCCCGACCTGATGGAAAATCCCCAGTGCATTCAGACGGTTCTGTCCGATCCCCGGCTGTTTCTATGCCCTTGCGTGGATCTCCATCGCCCCATCCCGCCCCAGCTCGATGCACTGGAGCCCCATCTGGATGAATGGAAAGTGGTAGGCCTCAAGGTCTATCTTACCTATCAGAAGGGAAAGGCCTGCGACGAAAAGATGACCCCCATCTATGAATTTGCCCGTCAGCATCAGCTGGCGGTGACCTTCCACACCGGCCTCTGCTCCCTCATCCTCCCGTCGGAAAATGACATGGAGGGCTCCCAGGCCAAGTACATCGCCCAAGCGGCCCAGCGTTTCCCAGAGGTGAATTTCATCATTGCCCACATGGATGATCCTCGTTTTATGGAGTGCGCCGCTTTTCTGCACCGGCACAAAAACCTGTTCACCGATGTATCCGGCGCCTATGAGACCGGCACCAAAGAGGCAAAGGACCCTCAAGGTGCCATCGCCACTTTCCGCCAGGCCCTTTTGTCCCAACCAGACCTTTGGAAGCAGTTCCTCTATGGTACCGACTTCTGCCCGCCCCTCAATCTTGGTCAGCTGGAGGAATATGACGAGACCATTGAGAAAATTTTCCCGCCGGAAACTTTTGACGCCATCTATTATCAAAACTGCCTGCGGGCTTTTCCTCGACTGAATCGCTGGCTTTCCCTTTAAATTGAAAAAGAAAGGATACTTTTCATGAAAACTTCATCCCAGTTCAAAGCATTTCTCAAAAGCTTTACCCCCTACCAAATCGGCTATCTAGTAGTGGTGCTGCTTCTGACCATCGGCTTTACCATTTTCCTGCCCGATATGATGCTGGAGGATATGTCCAATTCCTTTGTGGTGGTCTGTTCGGTGATCGCCGTTTTGGCCAATCCGGTGTGTGAGCTTCTGATCTCCAAACAAAGCAAACTGAATTTTATGGTGGACCTGTTTTTCATCGAGATCCCCGAGCTGGTGCTGTGCGTGGCTCTGGGCTGGTACACCATCGCCATCATCACCGTGGCATTCTGGATTCCCATCGACATCATCAGCTTTCTGCGCTGGAAACACCACCCCGACGAAGTACAGCAAGAGCTGACTGTGGTCAAGCGTCTGAGCTGGAAACAGGACATTCTGGTGATCGCTGGTATTCTGGTCTTTGGCCTTGTGGTAGGTCAGCTGATCCAGATGATCCCCGGAGCCGAAGACTCCTTCCTGGACGCTTTGGCCAGCGCCTGCGGCATCGCCAACGGCATTCTGCTGCTGCTCCGCTACACCGAACAGTGGTATGCCTGGTTTGTCACTTTGCTGCTCTACACCGCCCTGTATATCATCTCGGGCAGCTACATCATGCTGATCACCGTGGCGGCCATGCTGGTCAACACCTGCTATGGCTTTGGCAAGTGGCTGCTGTACACCCGCTCCCGCCGTCAAAAGCAGGAAGAGTCCTTTTCTCCCGCTTCCCATTGACATAGACAGGCAGGGGAAAAGGGGAGAGGACAACCCCATTTACTCCATCAAGTTTTTTACAAATAAATCCCCGGTTCTCGTCTTGACGAAACCGGGGGTTAGGTTTATATTGTTAATCGAAGGGGATTTTAAATTTTTGTAAACAGTATAAGGAGGAAGGTATTGTGAAAAAAGCCCTTTCCCGGCTGGTAGCCGGGCTCATGGCAGGGGTGCTTTGCATTTCCCTGTGTCCCTCTCCGGCCAAGGCCGCCTCGTCTGTGTCTGTCAAGACCAAGTATCTCTATTCCGGCGCGGCCCATGCCAAATACACCAACCTGGCTTACTATGCCGAGCCGGTAGTGGCCGACATCAATAAGGATGGCCGGGACGAAGTGGTCAGCGTATCCTTCGCCATTACCGTCACCGACGCCCAGAGCGGCAAGACTCTGTGGCAGGTGGACTCCGGCAAGGATCGTTCCACCCCCTATAACAGCGAACCCTCCGCCCACTATTCCGGCGCCTGGTGCTCTCCCGTGGTGAAGGACATCGACGGCGACGGTTATGTGGAAATCATCTCCACCCACAAAAATCTCATCTCTGTGCTGGATCACAACGGCTATTTCAAGAAAGGCTGGCCCAAGTATCTGGAAGTGGACAGCTTTATCCGTTCTCTGGCCGTGGACGACTTTGACGGCGACGGCACCTGTGAGATCGTTGTAGGTGCCGGTGTCAACTCCGAAGCCTCTGTGTGGGTCTATGACTGCTACGGCGTTCTGTTCCCCCACTGGCCCCAGCTTTCTCCCGACCAGCAGGATCAGGCAGAAAGCTACGGCATCTTTGCCAACGGCATTTCCACCGGTGACATCGATGGCGATGGCCTGCCGGAGATCATTGCTCCCACCGACAACCGGTGTATCCAGGCTTTTGAACTGGACGGCTCCCTCATCATGGCCAATGCCGAAACCTTCGGCGACAGCCCCTGGGGCTCCGTCCGTACCTACATCGACTACGACCATGAAAAGACCGTGGCCCAGCGGGGCTGGGACACCGACCAGGGCAAAGTGGATATGAAAGAGCGTCTGTGCATGGAATTCGGCCATGCCGGCTCGGTGATCGACGACCTGGACGGCGACGGTAAAAACGAAGTGGTGGTCACCGGTATCGTCATGGATACCAACTCCATCTCCAACGCCTTCTGGCTGGACAGCCTGTGTATGTCCGTTGCCGTTTTCAACGGCGACCGCACCCGCTACCAGAACACCGCAAAGGGCTTTGACTGGACCACCATTCCCACCAATCTGGGCGCCCGCATCAAGGATTGCCAGAACTCCGGCTCCTCCTTTGTGCTGCCCGAGCCTGTCACCGCCGATCTGGATGGAGACGGCAACAAGGAGATCCTGTTCAATTCCTTTGACGGCAAGCTCTATTGCTTCTCCCTGGATCAGACCATGAAGAGCTTCACTCTGCCGGCCACCACCTCCACCATTGCCGAATATGCCGCCCAGCCCACCTGCGTGGACATCAACGGCGACGGCAAGAAGGAGATCATCTTTGGCTCCTGGACCGACAGCATCACCAATCCCAACCATGACACCACCAGCGAAAACACCGATGTCAACGGCTCGCTGTACATCCTGGACAGCGATCTGAAGCTGATCTCCCGCACCCAGCTGCCTGCCGAATATCCCGGCTATCTGGGGGCTTATCAGACCAACGGCGTCAAAGCGGCTCCTGCTGTGAAGGATGTGGACGGCGATGGGGAATATGAGGTCATCCTCAACACCTCCTACCGTTCGGTGTGCGCTTACGACCTGGTGGGCTCCACCATCTATGACACCCCCTTCACCGATATGCGCTGGCATTGGGCCAAGGACTATGTGAACACCTGCGTCAAACGGGGCTATTTCAACGGCACCGGCAACAACACCTTTACCCCCAGCGGCACCATGACCCGGGGCATGCTGGCCACCGTGCTCTACCGTATGGCCGGTTCTCCCCAGGTGACCATCGAAAACCCCTTTACCGATGTGCCTGCCGGTCAGTGGTATACCAACGGCGCCATCTGGTGCTATGAGAAGGGAATTCTGGCCAATATGGACAGCACCACCATGGACCCCAACGCTTTGGTGACCCGGCAGGAACTGGCCTATATGCTGTATCAGTACAGCGGCGCGCCGAAAGAACCTTCTTCGGCCCTCACCGATTTCTCTGACAGCGCCTCGGTGTCCGATTGGGCCCAGGATGCCATGGAATACTGTGTGGGCGTGGGCGTGCTCCAAGGTAGCGAAGGCAAGCTGAATCCGCTCAATTCTGTTACCCGAGCCGAAGCCGCCACCATGCTGGTGCGCTTTGCTGACGCTCAGTAATCAAATTCCTCTGCATTATTTTTCCCCAGGCGGCGAGCCGCCTGGGGAATTTTTTTGTCATACTGAAAAAATATCCCTGTTTTCCTGGAATTTCTTGCCCTTTGTTCACCACCATGATATACTTTCTTTGCATTTTTATACTTTTGTCCTTTTGCAGGGGGCAAAATAAAACAATATTCCGGGGGGAATAACAAAATGCTGCAAAAATATGCAAAAGATCTAAAGAAGGAATTTGCAGGCTACAACGCCAAAGGTCTGCTGTCCGATGTGATGGCTGGTCTGACAGTAGCAGCGGTGGCGCTGCCCCTGGCTCTGGCCTTTGGCGTCAGCAGCGGCGCTTCGGCAGCTTCCGGCCTGCTCACCGCCATTGTGGCCGGTGCCATCATCGCCCTTTTGGGCGGAGCTTTTTACCAGATCTCCGGCCCCACAGGAGCCATGGCTGCCATCCTCACCTCCGTTGTGGCCCAATATGGCTTAAACGGTGTTTTTCAGGCCACCTTCCTGGCAGGTGTGCTGCTGGTGATCGCTGGACTGTTCAAGCTAGGACGGCTCACGGCTTTTATCCCCATGCCGGTGATCACCGGCTTCACTTCGGGCATTGCCGTGATCATCGCCCTAGGACAGGTGGACAATTTCTTCGGCGTCACCTCCATTGAAGGCTCTGCTATCCAGAAAGTGGGAGGATACTTCACTCACGGTTTTGACCCCAACTGGACTGCTGTGGCCATCGGTGTTTTCGTAGTGCTCTTCATGGTGTTTTTCCCGAAAAAGTGGAACAGTGTGGTGCCTGCATCCCTGGTTGCCATCATCCTGGCCACAGCCGCTTCCATGCTGCTGAAGCTGCCTGTAAACACCGTGGGGGAGATCCCTTCCTCTTTGATGCTGCCCCAGCGGCTTGACCTGCTTTCTTTGAATCTGAACACCCTGAGCGGGTTGCTGGCTCCGGCTATCAGCATCGCCGCTTTGGGCATGGTGGAAAGCCTGCTCTGCGGAGCCAGCGCCAGCCGGATGACCGGCGTCAAGCTGGACAATGACCGGGAGCTTCTGGCCCAGGGCATCGGCAACATCCTCACCCCGCTGTTTGGAGGTATCCCGGCTACTGCGGCCATTGCCCGTACCAGCGTGGCGGTGAAATCCGGCGCCCGTACCCGGCTTACCGGTGTATTCCATGCTCTTTTCCTGTTGATCTCCATGTTGGCCTTGGGTCCGGTGATGGGGCAGATCCCTCTGTGTGCTTTGGCCGGAGTGCTGATGGTCACCGCCTGGCGGATGAACGAGTGGAAAACCATTCGCTACATTTTCTCCAAAAAATTCAAAGGCGCTATTCTGAAATTCCTGGTGACCATGGCGGCTACCATCCTCTTTGACCTGACGGTGGCCATTTTGCTGGGCATCGTGGTGTCTCTGGTGCTGCTGGCCGTGCGGCAGTCGGAACTTCAGGTCAACTATGAAGATGTACTTCCTCATCGCCTGGCCGCCCCTGACGCCCTTCTGGCTCACCGGGCCGAAAACGCCCGGGTAGTCTATATCACCGGCTCCATCCTGTTTTCTAACACCCAGATGATCGAAGAGATCGGCCAGCAGGTAAGTGGTTTTTCCAGCGTGATCTTTTCCATGCGGGGCGTCTCCTATATGGATATCTCCGGCGCTCAGGCTTTCCTGGATCTGCTGCGCCAACTGCAAAACCAGCAGGCCCAGGTGTTCCTCTGCGGCGTGTCTCCCTCGGTGCGGCAAATGATGGACCGCAGCGGCATCACCCAGCAAGCAGGGGAGAAGGCCTTTTACTGGAGCGTGGAGCAGGCCCTGACCCAGGATGAGCCCACTCCTGCTCCTTATCTCCAAACGGCTGTCAAAAACTGATCCCTTGCCCCAGAGTTGGTTGCAAAATCTCACAGGGATGCTATAATAAAGCTACACACTTTAATGATGATGGAGGAAAAACAATGAAAGCATATGATATGATCCACAAGCAGGAAGTGGAAGTGGACCGGAAGGGCCTGATTGACCTGATGCTCAACAACCGACAGATCGACCTGAAGTTTGCCCAGAAGAAGACCGATGGCGACGGCTACCTCACCTGGGATGCAGAGAACTGGACCACCGTGGATGGCAAGAAGTTTATCCGCTGCTACTCTCTGGAAGGCCGGGTGCTCCGTGACTCCACCACCCACAACATCTACGACCTGGACAACGACTTTTTCCCCGAGCAGGCCGAAAAAGTAGAGATCAACTAAGCTTTTCTTTCTGATTTTATGGAACTGACCCCTTTGGCCCTGGGTGTTTTGTGCTTTCTCATCGGCAGCATCTGTCTGAAAAAAGAAAAGCACTACAAGACCTTTTTCATCTTGGCCATTTTGTGTTTTGCCGCCACGCTGGTGCTTTCCATTCTGCGCTTGCTGGATGGCATGACAATTCCCTTATAGCGATAACCAGATGCAAAAAAACCGCCGGTTTTGCCCGGCGGTTTTTTATCCACAACCTGTGGACAAGTATTGTGGATACTTTGCGCAAAAAAATGCCTGAGATTTACTCTCAGGCATTTTTCCATTTATTTCGCTGCCTGCTTTGGTTCTTGAAACAGAAAAATCAGATACCGAATCAAAGCATAAAGGGTGGTGCAAGTAGCGATGATGGTCTCCACCAATACCACCGTATTCAAAAAGGCCATGGGATTTCCCAGATTGGCCGCACAAGCCATCAACTGTTTGGAAGCGATAGCGCTGATGACAAAGGGAAAGGTATAGGCAGAATAACTGGGGAAGAAGGGCAGCTTCCAATACTGCACAAACTTGACACAGGCCAGCACAAAGAGCACTGTTGCCACAGCCCATAAGATGGTAAGCAAAGACAACGACTTGGGTGTGACCGACTGAATATACCCGGCAATGCACAGACTGGTAGGTGCGGCATAAATACAGATCACAGGCTTGGCCGGATCGGGAACAGGCTTTTTCACATACCGCATGGTCACCAAGATCAGCAAGACCACCAAAGCCACGATGCCGAACCAGACACAAGCCGACCCGATGGACTCGGTCCCAAAGGCCGATGCAGTGATCCCCGCCATGGCAATACCCACATAGACAATAAACCAGCTGGCAAAAACCTTTTCCAGCGAAAAATGCAGCAGAAACTTCACAGTGAAATAGAGGATCATCACCACATGGATGGCCACACCCACAAACCAAATTGCTTTGGCCGGAGAACCAATATAGGGTTTCACATAAGTGGCCAGCATCATCACAGCCATGGGAAAGGCACAAAACACGCTAGCCATGATGGAATTTTCCATTTCATTGCAAAACTTCTTCCAAGCCAGCAATACACGGATCAAAAACATCACCATCAGCACTGCGCCCACAGCTCCGCACAACAGTCGAACTCCTTCAGAGTAGGACTGGAGCAGATTGCCCAGGCCAAACATGCCCAATATCACAGCACAAATAGGGATGGGAACTTTCTTGAATACATTCATGCTGCACTATGCCTCCAGCGGAGCCACTCTGGTTTTGATGTACTCCTCATAGGGCAGAACGGTGATCTCTCCTTCGGTGGGAATACCCAGCTCTCTGGCGATGATCTCAGCGGCCTTGGCTGCACAAATGCCGGTATAATAAATGCACTGGCTCTTGTGGCCGCCTTGAGACATATCAAACTCGCGGGTGAGGATACGGCAGCAGGTGATACCTTTGGTGTTATTCTCCTTGAACCAATCATGAAGCTCCTTAGTCAGACCCATACACTTGACCACATTGGGATCGGTGGGACCTTTGTGCTCGGTGCGGCCAAAGAACATACCGATGGCCAGAACACCGCCGTTGAGGGCGCCGCAGATACAGCCCGACTTGCCCACACCGATGGCCATACCGGAAGCCATACGGATCACATCTTCCGGCACATCCAATTCAAAATTGGAACGGATGATTTCCATCACCGCTTCACAGCAAAAGAAGCCTTTGCGGAATGATTCTTCCGCTTCCTTCTGAATTTTTGTCAGATTGATGGATTTTGCATTGACTTTCATATCTTTTACCTCCTGAACATCTCACTTTTCCCCAGGGCTTGTTGATTATATCACAACTTTTTTATCCTGTAATCCATTATTCGAAAAAACGATAGCGTTTATAAGTACTTATAGAGATTCCATAAACAAAAAAGACGCTTGGATAAAATCCAAGCGTCCTTTTTTATTGATCAGCTGCACACCCAGCCAAGCGGCCGGGCGGAAATCCAGTCTCTTTATCCACATAGGCCAGCGACCGGCCAGTATGGGTGTACAGGCACTGTGCTAGATGCGGGCAACGCCGCTCTTGCGAGCCGCTTCGGCCACAGCCTTAGCCACAGCGGGAGCCACTCTGGGATCGAAAGCTGCGGGGAGGATGTAGTCGGGATTCAGCTCCTCGGGAGAGACGATGTCAGCGATGGCATAGGCAGCAGCGGCCTTCATCTCATCGTTGATGTCGCTGGCACGCACATCCAGAGCGCCACGGAACACACCAGGGAAGGCCAGAACATTGTTGATCTGGTTGGGATAGTCGCTGCGGCCGGTGCCGATAACAGCAGCGCCGCCCTTCTTGGCCTCTTCGGGATAGATCTCAGGCACAGGGTTGGCGCAGGCAAAGACCATGGGGTCCTTGTTCATGGTAGCCACCATCTCGGCGGTGAGCACACCAGGAGCAGACAGGCCCAGGAACACATCAGCGCCCTTGACCACATCGGCCAGAGTGCCCTGCTTCTTGTTCTTGTTGGTGATCTTAGCCATAGCGGCGATCTCGGGGTTGAGATCGGTACGGCCGTCATAGACAGCGCCGCCACGGTTGACCAGGATCGCGTCACCAATGCCCATGGAGAGCAGCAGGCGAGTGACAGCCACAGCAGCAGCGCCAGCGCCGGAAACCACCATGGTCAGATCGCTCAGCTTCTTGCCGGTGAGGCGGCTGGCGTTGATCATAGCCGCGGCAGTGATGATAGCAGTACCGTGCTGGTCATCGTGGAAGATGGGAATATCGCACTCTTCCTTCAGGCGGCGCTCGATCTCAAAGCAGCGGGGAGCGGAGATATCCTCCAGGTTGATGCCGCCGAAAGAGCCGGCCAGCAGCTTGACGGTGTTGACGATGTCGTCCACATTCTTGCTGCGCACGCAGAGGGGGAAGGCATCCACATCGGCAAAGGACTTAAACAGGGCGCACTTGCCCTCCATCACAGGCATACCGGCTTCGGGACCGATATCGCCCAGGCCCAGCACAGCGGTGCCGTCGGTAACAACGGCAACCAGGTTGCCACGACGGGTATATTTGTAGCTCAGGTCCACATCCTTGCTGATTTCCAGACAGGGCTCGGCAACGCCGGGGGTATAGGCCACGGTCAGGTCGTCGGCGTTTTCCACCTTGCAGCGGGCGATGACTTCGATCTTGCCCTTCCAGTCCTCGTGGGCCTTGAGAGCCCGTTCCTTGATGTCCATAGTACAGATTCTCCTTCTATATTTTGATAAAATAGGAAAAACAATGTTATTTCCGGCTGATGGCCTTCTGAGCGGCAGAGACAATGGCCGCGGCGGTGAGGCCGAAGCGCTCCTGGAGGTAATCCACGGTACCCACTTCGCCGAACTCGTCCTGCACGCCTACCATTTCCACAGGCACCGGATGGCTCTTGGCCAGAGACGCAGCCACAGCGCTGCCCAGGCCGCCCACCACATTGTGGTTTTCGGCGGTGACAAAAGCGCCGCACTTCTGAGCATAATTACCGATGGTGTCATCGTCCAGAGGCTTCCAGGTGAAGCAGTCGATGACGGCGGCGGAAATGCCCTGTTCCTCCAGCACCTTGGCGGCCTTCAAAGCCTCGCTGACCATAATGCCCGAGGCGGCGATGCACACATCGGTGCCGTCCCGCAGCACGGGAGCCTTACCCAGGGTGAAGGTGGAACCTTCCTCATAGATGCCCACGGTATTTTTCCGCAGCATCCGGATATAGAAGACGCCGTATGCGTCCTGAAGCATTTTGATCACCTGCTCCAGCTGCACGCTGTCACAGGGCTCGATCAGAGTGATTTTGGGAATGCTCATCAGGCAGCCCATGTCCTCAAAGGGCATATGAGTACCGCCATTATACGCAGCTGTGACACCGGGATCAGAGCCCACGATGCGCACATTCTGCTTGCCATAGGCGCAGGAGATGAAGATCTGATCCATCACCCGGCGGGTGGCAAAGGGAGCAAAGGAATGGGCAAAGGGAACCATGCCAGCGGCGGACAGGCCAGCGGCCATACCCACCATGTTGGCTTCCTGGATGCCGCAGTCCACCGCCCGATCGGGGAACTCCTTAAAGAAAGCCTGCATACCGGAGGAGCCGATCAGATCGGCATCCAGAGCGCAGATGCGGCTGTCTTCCCGGGCCATATCGCACAGAGTTTTGCAATACACTGCCCGCATTTCTTTCTCTTCGTTTTTCAGAGTCTCTTTCACTTTGTAGCTCATTTTACCGCACCTCCAGCGCTTCCCGGGCCTTGGCCAGCACCTGTTCGGCTTCGATCACCGAGGGGGCGATCTGCTCGGACTTGAATTTCAGATGGTGGCAGGGGAAGGTTTCCATAGCCAAACGGCAGCCGTTGCCCTTGATGGTATCCAGCACGATCATGGAAGGCTGGCCCTTATGGGCTTTGGCGCTTTCCACCGCTTCCAGCAAAGCGTCGATATCGTGGCCGTTGACCTTCTGCACATGCCAGCCGAAATCCTCGAATTTCTGTCCGATGTCGCCCAGGTCCAGCACATCGTCCACAGCGCCGTCCAGCTGCTGCTTATTCCAGTCCACAAAGGCGATGAGATTGTCCAGCTTCAGATGGGCGGCGGACAAAGCGCCCTCCCACACCTGGCCTTCGTCGCATTCGCCATCGCCCAGGATCAGGTAGGTGGTAAAGTCCTTGCCCCGCATTTTAGCGCCCAGAGCCAGGCCCAGAGCCATGGAGATGCCCTGGCCCAGAGAACCGGTGGTCATATCCACGCCGGGAGTTTTCAGCCGGTCGCAATGGCTGGGCAGTGTGGTTCCGTTCTGATTAAGCGTGTTCAGCCGCTCCAGGGGGAAGAAGCCCTTGAGAGCCAGGGTGGCATAGAGGGCTGGGCCTGCGTGCCCTTTGCTCATCACCAGCCGGTCTCTTTGTTCCATGGTGGGGTTCTTGGGGTCATAGTTCATCTGGCTGCCGTAGAGCACTGCCAGGGTCTCCACCACCGACATGGAGCCGCCCATATGGCCAAATCCCAGATGGGCCAGCTCTTTGATGGTCTCCACCCGGATCTCTTCGGCGAACACCCGCAGTTCCTTGTTTTTTTCCATGTTCGCAACACCCTCTATCCTTTGTTATTTGATGGGACATTTTGTTGTTTTTTTAACGATCACTGCCAGGAGAAGGTCTCCAGACTGTTTTATTATACCATAACCGCAAGTCCATGCAGACTTGCACGCCGCCAATGCGGCGTAAAATCAGCTTTGCTGATTTTTGCTATGGTGTAACATCAACAGCAGTCGTTTTGTAAGCAAAACGACTGAATACGCAGTATCCTGCCGCACATGTGCGGCAACTGTTGATATTATACCACAAAGCGAAAGCGAAGTGGTATACTGGCCGTGTTTTCGGTTGTCCCGCTTGCGGGACGAGAAAACGGCCGTAAAATCCGGTATAATAACCGTTCTGCGGTTATTATACCACACCGGTCTGCCGTGTGTCAGCATGGATTGTGAACATTTCCCCAGGGGGTACTTTTCTTTTTTTTGTTTTTCTGGCCTTTTTCATTTCTTCCCAAAGGCTTTTCTTTTTTCCTTCCATGGAGTATCATGGAGGCAAAAGGAGGGAAGCGCCATGCTTTATTTAAACAAACAGGACATCATCCGCTCCATCACCCCTCAGGAGATGATGGAGGCCATTGAAAAAGCCTATGGGCTTTTTACGGCCGGAAACTACTTCATGCCCGATCGTCCCACCGTGGAATACCAAAACAAAACCATCGTCTATATGCCTTGCTTTGCCGATGGGGCCATGGGCCAGAAGATCCTTACTGTTTTCCCGGAAAACACCCAGCGGGGCCTTCCCGCCATCGACGGACTGATGCTCTTGTGCGATTATGACACCGGCATTCCCCAGGTGATGATGGACGGCAAAGCCCTCACCGCCCTGCGCACCGGTGGAGTGGGTGGCGTCGCAGTGCGCCATCTGTCCCAGGCCGATGCCCATACCCTGGCCGTCATCGGCGCCGGGGTGCAGGGGGCCAACCAGGCCGCCTTTGCCTGCGCCGCCCGGCCCATCGGGCACATCTATGTATACGATGCCTATGCCAAGGCCCCGGCGCCGTTTATCCACAGGCTGGAGGAAGTCCTGGGGGAAAATCATCCTCCCGTCACTTTCTGTACCTCCTCCCAAGAAGCCGCCCGGCAAAGCCAGATCCTCATCACGGCCACCACATCCAATGAACCGGTCTTTCCCAATGACAGCGCCCTTTTTGCCGGAAAATGCTGCATTGGCGTAGGCTCTTATAAACCCACCATGCGGGAATATCCCCCCTGCCTATGGTCTTTGCTTTCCCAGGTCTATGTGGATCTTCCCTTTGCCTGCGAGGAAAGCGGCGATCTGAGCCAGCCTTTGCACGAAGGGCTTTTGACCATGGACCAGGTAACCACCATGGGCCAGCTTCTGGCCGGCCAGGCACCCGGGCCAAAAGAAGGGGAGACCACCTTTTTCAAAACGGTGGGTATGGCGCTGTTTGACCTGATTGCCGCCCAGGCCATCGCCCAGAAGGCCATGGAAAAGAGCATCGGACAAAAAATTCAGCTATAACAGGAAAGGAGTACACCAGATGAAACCCATTTTTGCTTTTATTCTCATGGGCGCTCAGTACGATCCGGAAAAGGACCAGGCCCATTTTGAAACCGAGAGCAAGCACACCTACATCTACACCGTACAGAACTGGGAGCAAGCCAAAGAACGGGTGCAGGATCTGTACCAGCGAGGCTGCGGTGCCATTGAAGTGTGCGGCGCTTTCGGCCCGGAGAAAACCAAGGAACTGATCGCCCTGACCGAGGGAAAAGTGGCCATCGGTTATGTGACCCACTTTGCAGAACAAGACGCCCTCTTCACCGCCTTTTTCGGCAAGTAACCACAAGATATGCTAAGTTGTCCCCAGGAAATATCCACAGGGTGTGGATAACCCCTGGGGATAACTTTTTGTAAAAAAGAAATGGATCATTGCGCTTTGTTCACAATGACCTTTTTTTGTAAAAACAAACCACAAAAAAACCGTGGGAAAAATCCCACGGTTTTTTCTATTTTCAGCAAAAATGCTTACTTGTTCAGCAGTTCCTTGGCTCTGGCCTGGGCAGCCGCCAGACGGGCGATGGGCACCCGGTAGGGGGAGCAGGACACATAGTTCAGGCCGATCTTGTGGAAGAATTCCACAGAGGCAGGATCGCCGCCATGCTCGCCGCAGACGCCCAGCTTGATGTTGGGACGGGTCTTCTTGCCCTTTTCCACAGCCATCTTCACCAGCTGGCCGATGCCATCCTGGTCCAGGGAGGCGAAGGGATCGCGCTCCATGATCTTCTTGTCATAGTAGGCGTTGAGGATCTTGCCCACATCGTCACGGGAGAAGCCGAAGCCCATCTGGGTCAGGTCGTTGGTGCCGAAGGAGAAGAACTCAGCTTCCTGAGCGATCTCGTCGGCGGTGACAGCGGCCCGGGGAATCTCGATCATGGTGCCCACCAGGTACTTCATTTCCACACCGGACTGAGCGATGATCTCATCGGCAGTCTTGGTGACCACATTCTTGACAAACTTCAGCTCGTTGACCATACCCACCAGGGGGATCATGATCTCGGGCTCGATATCCAGGCCGGTGGCCTTCTTCACATTGATGGCAGCCTCGATGACGGCACGGGTCTGCATCTCAGCGATTTCCGGATAGGTGACAGCCAGACGGCAGCCACGATGACCCAGCATGGGGTTGAACTCATGGAGATCGGCGATGATCTGCTTCAGATCGGCAACAGACATATTCATCTCGCCGGCAATCTCGATGATGTCCTCTTCCTCCTGGGGCAGGAACTCATGGAGAGGGGGATCCAGGAAGCGGATGGTGACCGGGCGGCCGCCCATGGCCATGAACAGGCCTTCAAAGTCACCGCGCTGCATGGGCAGCAGCTTCTCCAGAGCCTTGCGGCGCTGCTCTTCGTTCTTGGAGACGATCATCTCGCGCACGGCCTTGATACGGTCGGCTTCGAAGAACATATGCTCGGTACGGCACAGGCCGATGCCTTCGGCGCCAAAACGGACAGCCTGCTCAGCATCCCGAGGAGTATCGGCATTGGTGCACACCTTCAGGGTGCGGATCTCGTCGGCCCAGCCCATGAAGCGGCCAAAGTCGCCGGTCATGGAAGCGGGAACGGTCTTGATCTCGCCCAGGTACACATTGCCGGTGGAACCGTCGATGGAGATATAATCCCCTTCGCAGACCTTATGGTCGCCGATGAGGAAATACTTTTCCTCTTCGTTCATCTTCACTTCGCCGCAGCCAGCCACGCAGCAAGTGCCCATGCCGCGAGCCACAACGGCAGCATGAGAGGTCATGCCGCCGCGGACGGTCATAACGCCCTGAGAAGCGGCCATGCCTTCGATGTCTTCGGGAGAGGTTTCCAGACGGACCAGAACCACCTTGTTGCCGTTTTCCGCAGCGGCCACAGCCTCAGCGGCGGTGAAATAGACCTTGCCGCAGGCAGCGCCGGGGGAGGCGGGCAGGCCCTTGGTAACAGGGGTAGCAGCCTTCAGGGACTGGGCGTCAAACTGGGGATGGAGCAGAGCGTCCAGCTGCTTGGGCTCTACCTTCATGATGGCCTCTTCCTTGGTGAGCATGCCTTCGTCCACCATGTCCACGGCGATCTTCAGAGCGGCCTGAGCGGTACGCTTGCCGTTTCTGGTCTGAAGCATATAGAGCTTGCCCTTTTCGATGGTAAACTCCATATCCTGCATATCTTTATAGTGCTTTTCCAGCTTGTCGGCGATGGCGGCAAACTGATCGTACACTTCGGGCATGACTTCTTTCAGCTGGTCGATGGACTGAGGAGTCCGGATGCCGGCCACCACGTCTTCGCCCTGGGCGTTCATCAGGAACTCGCCATAGAGGTGAGGATCGCCGGTGGCGGGGTTGCGGGTAAAGGCAACGCCTGTGCCGCTTTCGTCGCCGGTGTTGCCGAAGACCATGGACTGGACATTGACGGCGGTGCCCCAGGAGCTGGGAATGTCGTTCATGCGGCGATAAACGATGGCGCGCTGGTTATTCCAGGAGCGGAAAACCGCCTTGACAGCGCCCATCAGCTGCTCACGAGGATCGGAGGGGAAGTCCACGCCCAGCTTGGCCTTGTATTCGGCCTTGAACTGCTCGGCCAGCTTCTTCAGGTCGTCGGCATCCAGCTCGGTGTCCAGCTTGACGCCCTTTTCGGCCTTCATCTCATCGATGAGCTCTTCGAAATACTTCTTGCCCACTTCCATAACCACATCGGAATACATCTGGATGAAGCGGCGATAGCTGTCATAGGCAAAACGGGGATTGCCGGTGATCTTGGCGAAGGATTCCACCACTTCGTCGTTAAGGCCCAGGTTCAGGATGGTGTCCATCATGCCAGGCATGGAGGCCCGGGAGCCGGAACGAACGGAAACCAGCAGAGGATTGTGGGGATCGCCGAACTTCTTGCCGGTAATCTCTTCCATCTTCTTCAGGTACTCGTAGATCTGATCCTCGATGTCCTGAGCGATCTTCTCCCCGTCTTCATAGTAACGGGTGCAGGCTTCGGTGGAAATGGTGAAGCCCTGGGGCACAGGCATGCCGAGATTGGTCATCTCAGCCAGGTTGGCACCTTTGCCGCCCAGCAGCTCACGCATATTGCCGTTGCCCTCGGAAAACAGGTAAACGTACTTATGCATTTTCTACACTCCTTATGTGTTTCTATACGAAAGTCCTTGGTATCCAGGAATCAAAAATGCAGACTGCTCCACATTCGGATTTATTATATCAGACAATTTCTCTCATTGCACGAAAAATTTTTATAAAGAGGGCTGTTTTTCAATATCCCCGCCGCCGATGACCCGGCCATCCTGGTAAAAAACTGCCGACTGACCGGGGGAGGGCGCCCGCACCGGAGAGGAAAATTCCACTTTGGCCCGCCCTTCCGGCAGATAGGTCACGAGAGCTTTGTCCAGACGGCGGCTATGACGGATTTTCACATCGGCTTCAAATGGCTCCGCTCCATATTCCGGCGCCGTGCGGCACAGACTTTCCACCGTAATGACCTGGGATGTGGGGGGAGTCAGCGAAAGGACCACCTGATTTTGTTCTGTCCGGATCTCCTTGACAAACAGCCGCCCCTCTGCGGCGATGCCCAATCCACGGCGCTGGCCCAGGGTGTAATGGTGAATGCCTTTGTGTTTTCCCAGCACATTTCCCGCTTCGTCCACAAAATCCCCGGGAGGCAATCCCAGGCCCCGCTGTTCCATAAAAGCCGCGTGATCCCCTTCCGGGATAAAGCAAATTTCCATGCTATCCGGTTTATTGGCAGAGCTGAGCCCGGCCTCGCGGGCCAAAGTTCGGGTATCCTCCTTGCTGCAAAGCTGCCCCAAAGGGAAGAGCACATGGTCCAAAAGCTCCGGCAGTAAGCGATAGAGCATATAGCTCTGGTCATTGGGAGAAGGGGACATATACAGGCCGGTAACCCCGTTTTCCAGCCGGCGGGTTATGGCATAATGGCCGGTAGCCACATAAGAAGCCCCCAGTTCCTGGGCTTTTTGCCAAAGAACATGAAACTTCACCGCCGGATTGCAAAAAATACAGGGGATGGGGGTGATCCCCCGGCGGTATCCCTCCATAAAGGGAGCAATGACCTTTTCCTCCAGCTGCTCTCTTACATCCACCGCATAAAAGGGGATACCCAGTTCCAAAGCAGCTTTGTGGGCTTCTTCCACCCCTCCGTTGCCGGTATCCAGATAAACGCCTGTCACCGGATGTCCTTTTTCCAACAGCAGGCGGGCACACAACGCAGAATCCACACCGCCGGACAGCCCCAATACCACTTTTTCCAAATTGTTCCCCTCTTTTCCATGTTTTCAGTCCCGTTTATTGTACCCCACTTTCCCCCATGGTGCAAGATTGGGGGGTGAACGGACAAATCTTTCAACAGCCTGTGGAGATTTTTGTGCACAACACCATTTCCCCAGTTTTCCCACAATCCATCGGGGAAGACTTTCCTTTTTTCTGCTGTTATATTATAATGTATTATATATAGTTTATGGAACACTCCCCAGTTATCCACAGGTTATCCACCGTTTTTTTGTTGTGCTGGGGAATTTATTGTGATACAATATAGTCTGCTGTTTTATAGGCTTTACAGAAAAAATTTGAATGGATGAGAAGATATGATGAACCCTGCCGAGCTGCTGCAAAATGTAATCCATGTGCTGGAGCAACAATTTACACCTGTTGTCATCTCCACTTGGTTTGGGGACGCCTCCGCCGTGACGGTGAAAGACGGCGTTTTTATTTTGCTCACCACCTCCCGTATGAAGCAGGAAATGATCGAAAACCGGTATGCCCAACCCTTCTGCGATGCCGTGCGGGACCTGACCGGCAGTGATCTGGCTCTGCGGGTGCTATGCGGTGATGAAGAGCTAAGCCTGTGGAAAGCGGCCAACGAAGATACCGTCTATGCCAACTACACCTTTGAGCGCTTTATCGTGGGCAGCAGCAACAAGTTTGCCCACGCGGCCGCCTATGCCGTAGCACAAAAACCGGCCAGTGCCTATAACCCCCTGTTCATCTACGGCCAATCCGGCCTGGGTAAAACCCACCTTCTCTACGCCATTGCCGGTTATATCGCCCGCACCCGTCCAGCTTACCGCATCGTCTATGTCAAAGGCGACGACTTCACCAACGAGTTGATCAGTGCCATTCAACGGGGCGATGTGGCTTCCTTCCGGGAAAAATACCGCATGGCCGACCTATTGCTGGTGGACGATATCCAATTTATCGCCGGCAAAATCAGTACCCAAGAGGAATTCTTCCACACATTTAACACCTTGCACGAATCGGGCAAACAAATCGTCCTCACATCCGACCGGCCTCCCAAAGAAATCCTCACGCTGGAAGACCGTCTCCAGTCCCGCTTTGAATGGGGCCTGCTGGCCGACATTCAACCCCCGGATTTTGAAACCCGCATGGCCCTGGTCAATGCGAAAACCGAAATGCTGGGAGCCGAACTGCCTCCCAATGTGGTGGAATACATCGCCTCCTCCATTACAAACAATGTGCGGCAGCTGGAAGGTGCGGTAAAAAAGATCTTCGCCAAACACTCCCTCATGGGCCGGGCCATCGACATGACCCTGGCGGAAGAGTGCATCCGGGACATTTTCAAAGCAAGCCCGGGCCTGAAACCCACACCGGAACTGATTCTGGAAGAGACGGCCAACTTCTACAATATCACCACTGAGCGAATTCTGGGCTCGGCCAAAACAAAGGATGTGGTGGTGCCCCGGCAGGTGGCCATGTACCTGATCCGGGAAATGACCGATCTGTCCTTCCCGGAAATCGGCCGGTTTATGGGAAGAGACCACACCACTGTACTTCACGCCATCAACAAAACCCAGGTGCAGATCGAAAAGGACGAAAGCTTCTCCGCCGCCCTCAGCGACCTGAAAAAGAACATCCAGAACCGATAAACCACAAAATCCACGTTTTTTCCCCCAAGGGCTGTGGAAGGACGTGGATAGCTGTGGACAAAAAACAGGTTGTGGACAACCCCATTTCAAATGGAAAATCATCCACACCCCCTGTGCAAAGCCTCATCCCTTGAAGCCCAAGACTCCGGGGAAACTTTCCACAAATCCACAGGCCCTACGACTGTTACTATAAAAATGAATAACAGATAAGAACTGAAAGGAGCCCGCAACATGAAGTTTACCTGTGAAAAAGCGGTGCTGAACGAAGCCATTTCCATCTGCATTCACGCCGTAGCCACAAAAAGCACCATCGCTGTTTTGGAAGGCCTACTAATTACAGCGGAAGATGAACTCACTCTTTGCGGCTACAATTTCAAAACCGGCATCAAAAAAACATTTCCCGCTGAAATCAGTGAAAAAGGAAGCATTGTACTCAATGCCAAAATTTTCAGCGATATCGTACGCAAACTACCGGACGATATGGTAGAGATCGTCTGCGACGATCATTACATGACCACCATTCGCTGCGGCATGAGCGAATTCAACCTGATCGGCGCATCTCCCGCCGAATTTCCGGAACTTCCCAACGTAGAAAAAAGCCAGGGCATCAAACTATCCTGCAAACTGCTGCGCAGCATGATCGACCACACCGTTTTTGCTGTATCTGACAACGAAAACAAGCCCATCCACACCGGTTCTCTCTTTGAAATCACCGGAAACCAGCTGACTGTGGTGTCAGTAGACGGCTACCGACTGGCTATGAGCCAGGAAGAAGTGGAAAACGGCAAAGAAGAAAATCTCTCCTTCGTGGTTCCTGGAGAAACACTGAAGGAAATCAGCCGAATCATTCCGGACAGCGAAGACAAATCCGTCCATATTTATCCCGAAAAAAAGCACGCTCTCTTCGAAGTGGAAGGTACACTGGTAACCACCCGGCTTCTGGAAGGGGAATTCCTCAATTACCGCAATGCCATCCCCAATGACTGCACCACAAAACTGGAAATTGATGTAAAGAGCATCATCGACTGCGTGGAACGGGTAAGCCTGATCATCTCCGAACGGCTGAAAAATCCCATCCGCTGCTGTTTTGAAGGAAATAGTCTGAAAATTTCCTGTGTCACATCCCTGGGACGGGCCTACGATGAATGCACCATCGAAAATTGCCCGGAAAAAATCGAAATCGGTTTCAACAACCGGTATTTGCTGGACGCTCTGCGAGCCTGCCCCGAAGAAAAGGTGGTTCTGGAGCTGAAAAGCAGCCTGTCCCCCTGCGTCATCCGGCCGGTGGAAGGAACCAAATTCCTTTATATGGTACTGCCTGTGCGGCTGAAAGCGGACGCCTGATACAAAAAACATCGTTCCTTTTCACAAGGGAGGAGCTTATGGAAACCATCAAAATCCCCATCAAGACCCCATTTATCAAACTGGACAGCCTGCTGAAATTTGCCAATCTATGCCAAAGCGGCGGAGAGGCCAAAGAGCGCATCCAGGGGGGCGAAGTGCAGGTCAACGGGGAAGTCTGCCTGGCCCGGGGTAAGAAATGTATCCCCGGCGACAAAATTTTGTTCGAAAACACTGAGGTGGAGATCACTTCATGCAACTAGAAGCCATTCGCCTGAGCCATTTTCGCAACTACCAGGATGCTTCCCTTTCTTTTCCAGAAGGGGTCACCATCCTGGCGGGAGAAAATGCCCAGGGAAAAACCAACCTGCTGGAGGCCATCTTTCTTCTCACCGGCGGCCGGTCCTGGCGGGCGGGAAAAAGGGGAGACCTGATCTCCTTTCACCAGAGCCAGGCGCAGATCCAGGCTAAGATCTTTTCCCGGCAGCGGGAATTCCGCATGGATCTGACTTTGCCCCGCACGGGGAAGCTGCAAAGCACCGTCAATGGCGTCAAACAAAAACGGCAGAGCGATCTGTCGGAAGTCTTTCGCTGTGTGCTCTTTTCCCCGGAAGATCTCTATCTGATCCGGGAAGGCCCGGCGGCCAGAAGACGGTTTCTGGACACCGCTTTGTGCCAGTTGCGGCCCCGGTATGCCCTGGCTTTGGGAGAATACAACAAACTGCTGGAGCACAAGGCCAAAATCCTGCGGATGCAGGAGGAAAACCCTTCTCTTTTGGCGGTTTTGCCCGATTTTACCCGGCGTATGGCCAAATGTGGGGCAGCTGTCATCCGTTACCGGGCCTTTTTCGCTGAAAAATTGGCTCGGGAAGCCTACCAGATCCAGCAGACCATTTCCGGCTGCGGAGAGGAGCTTTTGGCCCAGTACCAGACGGTATCCACGGTGAAAGACCCCAAGGCTTCGGAAGAGACCATCGAAGGATGGCTGCTGGAACACGCTGAAAGCCATGAAAAAGCAGAACTGGCTGCGGGACAATGCCTGACCGGACCCCACAAGGACGATTTGCTGCTGACCGTCAACGGCTCGGCGGCCCGGGGCTTCGCCAGCCAGGGACAGACCCGCACTGCCGCTTTGGCGCTGAAATTCGCCGAGCGGGAAATTTTCAAAGACGATCAGGGGGAATACCCGGTGATGCTGCTGGACGATGTGCTCAGCGAACTGGATTCCCGAAGACAGGAATATCTCATCGGAAAGACCGGCGGCGGACAGGTGATCATCACCTGCTGCGAGCGCACCCAGCGGCTGCGTCAGCTGCAAGGGGCGGCCTTTTTGGTGGAAGGGGGAACCATCGCCCCTTTGAATCAGTGAGGCATGGACTATGTATCTGCATTTGGGACGGGATATTGTCGTATCCCGGCGGACCATCGTGGGCATTTTTGATTTCGATACCGCCACATATGGCAAGCGCACCCGGGAATTTCTCACAAAAGCCCAGAAGGAGGGGCGGGTAGTCACCGTTAGCGATGAGCTGCCCAAAAGCGCCGTGGTCTGCGAAGAAGATGGCCAGACGGTGGTCTATATTTCCCAGATCTCCTCTCAGACCTTGTTGAAGCGGGCCAACAGCCAGCCTTTGCCGGAAAATTTGTTGTCTTTTTGATTCAAACAGGAAACAAGCCATCCGCCCTGCGGATTTTGAGCCGCGGCGGCAATTTCCATAGAACGCGAGGAAGAAGCAATGACTGATATCCAAAAAGTTGAAACCACTTATGACGAAAGTCAGATACAGGTGCTGGAAGGCCTGGAAGCGGTGCGGAAACGGCCGGGTATGTACATCGGCTCCACATCCCAGAGAGGCCTGCATCACCTGGTTTATGAAATCGTGGACAACGCCATCGACGAGGCGCTGGCCGGTTACTGCACCCATATCGAAGTGACCATTGAAAAGGACAATGTGATCTCCGTGCGGGACAACGGCCGTGGCATTCCGGTGGGCATTCACCATAAAATGGGTATTTCCACGGTGGAAGTGGTCTACACCATCCTCCATGCCGGCGGCAAATTCGGCGACGGCGGCTACAAGGTCTCCGGCGGCCTTCACGGCGTGGGCGCCAGCGTGGTCAATGCCCTGTCCCAGTGGCTGACGGTGGATGTGTATCTGGACGGCCATGTGCATTCCATCCGCTTTAACCGGGGCGTGCCCGAAAGCCCGCTGCACATCACCGGTGATACCAACGAGCGGGGCACCTTTGTGCGCTTCAAAGCTGACGACACCATCTTTGAGACGGTGGAATACGATTACGATGTGCTGCTCAACCGGCTGCGGGAGCAGGCTTTCCTCAATGCAGGCGTTACCATCAAATTCACCGATCAGCGGGATGATGAAAACATCCGGGTCAATGAGATGTGCTATCAGGGCGGCATCCGGGAGTTTGTGGAGCATCTGAACCGGAACAAGACCCCGCTCCATCCGGAAGTGATCTATCTGTCCGCTCAAAAAGAGGACAACATGGCGGAAGTGGCCATGCAGTATAACGACAGTTATAACGAAAATATTCTTTCTTTTGCCAACGACATCAACACCACCGAGGGCGGCACCCATGAGACCGGTTTCAAATCGGCGCTCACCCGGGTGATCAACGATTATGCCCATAAGTATAAATTCCTCAAGGAAGATGACAAAAATCTCTCCGGCGATGACACCCGGGAAGGTTTGACCTGCGTCATCAGCGTCAAGCTCACTGAGGCCCAGTTTGAAGGTCAGACCAAAACCAAGCTGGGCAATTCCGAGATGCGGGGTCTGGTGGACGGAGCGGTTTATGAGGCGCTGTCGGCCTATCTGGAGGAAAATCCCCAGACCGCCAAGACCATCATCGACAAATGCCTCACCGCGGCTCGGGCCAGAGAAGCGGCCCGGAAGGCCAGAGAGGCCACTCGCCGGAAAAGCGCCTTGGAAAGCGCCTCTTTGCCGGGCAAGCTGGCCGACTGCCAGGAAAAAGACCCCACCTATACTGAAATCTACATCGTGGAGGGCGACAGCGCCGGTGGCTCGGCCAAAAATGGCCGGGACCGGCGGTATCAGGCCATTCTGCCCTTGTGGGGCAAGATGCTCAATGTGGAAAAGGCCCGTCTGGACAAGGTGTACGGCAATGAAAAGCTGATGCCTATGGTCACCGCCTTTGGCGCCGGTATCGGAGATGAGTTCGATATTTCCAAGCTCCGTTACGGCAAGATCATCCTGATGGCCGATGCCGATGTGGATGGCAGCCATATCCGCACCCTGCTGCTCACCTTCTTTTTCCGTTTCATGCGTCCTTTGATCGAGGGGGGCCATGTGTATATTGCCCAGCCTCCTCTGTATAAAATTGTAAAGGGGCGGAATGAGCCTCGTTATGCTTACAGCGACGATCAGCTGAAAGAGATCCTGCAGCAGATCCCCGGCGCCGAAGTGCAGCGCTACAAAGGCCTGGGCGAAATGGACCCGGAACAGCTGTGGGAGACCACAATGAACCCCCAAAACCGCACTTTGCTCAAGGTGAATATGGAGGATGCTGCCGCAGCCGATGAGATCTTTACCATCCTCATGGGCGAAAAGGTGGAGCCTCGTAAGAATTTTATCGAGCAGAATGCCAAGTATGTAAACAATCTGGATATCTGATCCTGTGAGTGGGAAAGGAGAGGTACTATGAAACGACTGCACAAAAGCCGCAATGATCGGGTACTGGCCGGTGTGTGCGGCGGCATCGCCGAGTTTTTCGGCATCGATCCCACCTTGGTGCGTCTGGCCTGGGCTGTGATGATCTTTTTCGGCGGCAGCGGACTGCTGCTGTATATCATCTGTGCTCTGATCATTCCCAATGACACAGGGGACAACTACTATGGCCCCTCCCAGAACCAGGGAATGAATATGGACGGTACCGACGACAACGGCGGCTGGCGTTAATGAAAAAAACGGTCTTTTGCAGTCCTAGCCTTTGTGCTAGGGCTGCAAAGGCCGGGAGCTTCCTGCCACAGCGGTGCCTTGATGGGGCAAGGTTGTGGCAAGAGTCTCCCATTTTGTTTAAAAAAAGTGATATTCTTTCTTGATAATACATATGGTATTTGAAAATAGGTGAAAACATGAGTGAAATCAACGATTTGACCTTTGAGGGCCAAACGATTATCGATGTAGATCTGGAAAAGGAAATGCGCAAGTCCTACATCGATTACGCCATGAGCGTTATCGTCAGCCGGGCCCTGCCCGATGTGCGGGACGGTCTGAAACCGGTGCACCGGCGTATTCTTTACGCCATGTACGAGGATAACCTGACGGCGGACAAGCCCTACCGGAAATCGGCCACCACCGTGGGCAATGTGCTGGGCCGGTACCATCCCCACGGTGACGCTTCGGTGTACGATGCCCTGGTGCGTCTGGCCCAGGATTTCTCCCTGCGCTATCCTTTGGTGGACGGCCACGGTAACTTCGGCAGCGTGGACGGCGATCCTCCGGCGGCTTACCGTTATACCGAAGCCCGTATGGCCAAGCTGGCGGCCAATATGCTCAGCGATATCGAAAAGGACACCGTGGATTTTGTCCCCAACTACGACGACAAAATGAAGGAGCCCTTCGTGCTGCCTTCCCGATTCCCCAATCTGCTGGTCAACGGCTCTTCGGGCATCGCCGTGGGTATGGCCACCAATATTCCGCCTCACAACCTGCGGGAGGTCTGCCAGGCCATCTGCTATGTGATCGATAACCCGGAAGCCACTCTGGAGGACATCTGCCGCTTTATCAAGGGGCCGGATTTTCCCACCGGCGGCATCATCATGGGCCGGGCCGGCATCCGGGCAGCCTATGCCACTGGCCGGGGCCGGATCATCGTCCGCTGCCGGGCGGAGATCGAAGAGCATAGCCAGGGCCGGTTCCGCATTGTCATCACCGAACTGCCCTATATGGTCAACAAGGCCCGTCTGATTGAAAACATCGCCGATCTGCACAAGGAACGCCGGGTGGAGGGCATCACCGATTTGCGGGATGAATCCGACCGGGACGGCATGCGCATTGTCATTGAGCTGCGCCGGGATGCCAATCCCCAGGTGGTGCTCAATCAGCTGTACCAATATACCCAGATGCAGGAGACCTTCTCGGTGATCAACCTGGCCCTGGTGCACAACCAGAGTCAGCCCCGGGTGCTCACCCTGCGGGAAATGCTGGACGAATACATCCGGTTCCAGTATGAAGTGGTGGAGCGGCGCACTCGCTACGATTTGCGCCGGGCCCAGGAGCGGGCGCATATTCTGGAAGGATTGAAGATCGCCTGCGAGAACATCGACGAAGTCATCCGCATCATCCGTCAGAGCTATGACGACGCCAAAGTGCGCCTGATGGAGCGGTTTGATCTGTCGGAAGTCCAGGCCCAGGCCATTCTGGATATGCGTCTGGGACGGCTGCAAGGCCTGGAAGTGGAGAAGATCGAAAACGAATTGGACGCTCTCCACAAGAAGATCGCCGAATACGAGGACATTCTGGCTCACGCCGAAAAGATCTATGCCATTGTGAAGCAGGAGCTCACCGAGATCTGCGACAAGTTCGGTGACGAACGGCGCACCGAGATCTCCATGGTAGAAAATGAGCTGGATATTGAAGACCTAATCGAAGAGGAGCAGTGCGCCTATACCCTGACCCGTCTGGGCTATATCAAGCGGCTGCCGGTGTCGGCCTACCGCACCCAGAAGCGGGGCGGCCGGGGTATCACCGCCATGGCCACCCGGGAAGAGGACATTGTGGAAACGGTGTTTACCGCCTCCACCCATGACCATGTGCTCTTCTTCACCAATCTGGGCAAGGTGCTGCGGCTGAAGGGATATATGATCCCCGAGGCTTCCCGCACTTCCAAGGGCACCAATATCGTCAACCTCCTCCAGCTGGAAGGGGGCGAGCGGGTCACCGCCATGATCCCCATCAAGGAATTCAGCGATGGGGCGTATGTGTTCTTTGCCACAAAACAGGGCGTGGTCAAACGCACCCACCTGTCCGAGCTGCATACCGCCCGAAAGGCCGGTGTGCGGGTCATCACCCTCAATGAGGGGGATGAGCTCATCGGCGTGCGCCTCACCGATGGCCAGGATAAGATCATCCTGTGCACCCATGATGGCCGGGGCATCCGCTTTGATGAGAAAGAAGTGCGCACCATGGGCCGTTCGGCGGCCGGTGTCCGGGGCATCCGTCTGGCCGAAGAAGATTATGTGGTGGGCGTGGCCTGCGACAGCGAAGGCCAGTATCTGCTCACCGTCACCGAAAATGGCTATGGCAAGCTGACTTCTCCCCGGGAATTTACCGAGCATCATCGGGGCGGCGGCGGTATCATCGCCCACAACCTCACCGACAAAACAGGGGCTTTGGCTGGGATCAAGTCGGTGGATACCTATAACGACATTCTGCTCATCACCGATGAGGGCGTGATCATCCGCACCGGTGTGGAGACCATCCGTGTTTGCTCCCGTTCTTCTCAGGGCGTCAAGCTGATGCGTCTGGATGAAGGGGTCAAACTGATCTCTCTGGCCAAGGCCGACAAGGAAGAAGAGGAAGAAGCGGAGGAAAACGCAGAAAATACAGAAACTGTGGAAAACACCCAGCAGTCTCAGCCTGAGCCGGAGAAGGGAGAATAACCTTCTGATGAAGCAAGTGGAAGTATATACCGACGGGGCCTGTTCGGGAAACCCAGGCCCCGGAGGCTGGGGCGCCATTCTCCGGTTCCAGGGGATCGAAAAGGAGATCGCCGGTTTTGAACGGGAGACCACCAACAACCGGATGGAGCTTACCGCTGCCATCCAGGGCCTTTCCCGGCTGAAAGAGCCTTGTCTGGTGGATCTTTACACCGATTCTCAGTATTTGTCCAAGGCCATCAACGAAGGATGGCTGCAAAACTGGAAGAAAAAAGGATGGGTGAAAAGTGACAAAAAGCCGGTGCTCAATGTGGAGCTGTGGCAGGCGCTGGACGAGCAGCTGCGGCGGCATCAAGTGACCATCCATTGGGTCAAGGGACACGCAGACAACCCGTTCAACAACCGATGCGATGCTCTGGCCACTGGCCAGATTGCCCAAAATCGGTAGAGCAAGGAAGCGTATAAAATTCCTGTTGCAATATACACTAAAATGGTGTATATTGAAGGCGGAGAAACAAACCCCTCTGCACAGCATCCAAGCATCATGCTTTGCAGGAAGCCATATAGAAAGGATGTTGCAACATGTTTGTTTATGCAGATAACGCAGCCACAACCCGCATCGCTCCCCAGGTGCTGGACGCCATGCTGCCTTATTTGAAAGAGGAATACGGCAATCCCTCCACTTTGTATAAGCTGGGCCGGGAGGCCAAAATCGCCATAGAGAAGGCCCGGGAGCAGGTGGCTCAGGTCATCGGCGCCAAGGCCGAAGAGATCTTTTTCACCGGCAGCGGCACAGAGGCCGACAACATGGCTCTGAAAGGGGTGCTCTATGGCCCCGCCGGCAAAGGGAAAAAGCATCTGATCACCACCAAGATTGAGCATCATGCCATTTTGCATACCGCCATGGCTCTGGAAAAAGAAGGATTCCAGGTGACTTTCCTGGATGTGGACAAGAATGGACGGGTGGATCTGGAAGAGCTGAAACAGGCCATCACACCCGATACCGCCTTGGTGTCCATCATGGCGGCCAACAACGAAGTGGGAACCATCCAGCCCATTGAAGAGATCGGAAAAATCTGCCGGGAAAAGGGCGTTTTGTTCCACACCGATGCGGTACAGGCCTTCGGCCATATGCCCCTGGATGTGAACAAAATGAACATCGACCTTCTGTCCCTGTCGGCCCATAAGATCAACGGGCCCAAGGGCAGCGGCGCTTTGTATATCCGCCGGGGACTGGGCCTGCGCCCGGTGATCGAAGGCGGCGGTCAGGAGCGCAACCGGCGCAGCGGCACAGAGAATGTGGCCGGCATCGTCGGCCTGGGCCAGGCGGCTCAACTGGCCATGGAGACCATGGAAGAGGAGTCGGCTCGTTTGAAGGCACTGGCCAAAAAGCTCACCGACGGCGTGCTTCAGATCCCTGAGACCATTCTCACCGGAGATCCGGAAAACCGCTTGCCCGGCGCTTGTAGCTTTGCCATCAGCGCCATCGAGGGCGAATCCCTGGTGCTCTATCTGGATATGGAAGGCATCTGCACTTCCACCGGTTCGGCCTGCTCCACCGGTAGCCTGGACCCGTCCCATGTGCTCATGGCCATCGGCCTGTCCCATGAAGTCTCCCACGGTTCTCTGCGGGTGACTTTGGGCCGGTTCAACACCGAAGAAGAAGTGGACTATATCATTGAAACACTGCCGAAGGTGGTGGAGAAGCTCCGGAGCATGTCTCCGGTGTGGAACCGCAAGTGATCGGCAAGGAGGAGTTTTTATGCTGTATTCGGAAAAAGTTATGGACCATCTGGCCCATCCCCGGAATGTGGGTGAGCTGGAGGATGCCAACGCCGTGGGTGAGGTGGGCAACCTCAAGTGCGGCGATATCATGAAGATCTACATGAAGATCGATGAAAACGAAGTGATCCAGGATGTGCGCTTCCAGACTTTTGGCTGTGGCGCTGCGGTGGCTACCTCTTCCATGGCTACCGAAATGGTCAAGGGCAAGACGGTGAAGGAAGCTCTGGAGCTGACCAACGCCGCTGTGGCTGAGGCTCTGGATGGACTGCCCCCGGTGAAGATGCACTGCTCGGTGCTGGCGGAAGAGGCCGTCAAGGCTGCTTTGGCCAACTATTACAAGGGCCAGGGCAAAGATCCGGTTGAGTATGTGGGCTGCACCGGCGATTGCAAGGCCTGCCACGGGGAAGAAGATCACCACTAAAAATGGAAAATACCGCTTTGAAATTGTTTCAAAGCGGTATTTTTTTGTAAAAACTAAAAATATTTATTATTTTTTAAAAAGGTTAGTCGATATAAAAAAAGCATGATTTTGGGGGGAAAGGAGGAAAAAGGAAACAATGTATCATTATCGTCGCAATCTGATGATTTTCAGCGTGCTTTTGTTGCTGCTGGGCCTGCTGCGTACTGTGTCCTTTGTTCAGCAGATGGGCTCCTGGATGGAGCTTTTCAAGATGGACAACATCGACATGGTCAAGCTGGTTCTTTTGTTCCTGTGTGATCTGCTCACCAGCATCGGGGCCGTGGTGTCCGGTGTAATGGGAATTTTGCTGCGGAAAAAGGACAAAGGTCTGATCGTATGGAGCATTTTGTCCTTTGTGGTGTGCATTGCGTTCTTTGCCAATGCGATGCTGATCATTGTCAACAGCAATGGCCAGTACAGCAATTACAGCAGCCGCCGTGGCCTGGCTTATCTGGCTGCTTTGCCTGCGCTGCAGGGGCTGTGCTTCATCGGCGTGGAGAAGAACTGGGAAGAAAAAATGCAGAAGAACCAAAAGTAATTCTTTGCACATTTCAAAAAAACCGACTGTGTATCAAACACAGTCGGTTTTTGTTTTATCGGTATTTTTTCTGCATGGAGAAACCGCGGCCTTTCACTTCGGAAATACGGCTGACCATGAGGAAACATTCCGGGTCGATCTGGTGGATCAGTTTTTCCGCCTTGGGCAGTTCCCGGCTGGACAGCACCGAAAGCACCAGCTGGGTGTTCTGCCGCAGATAGCCGCTTTCTGTCTGGATCAGAGTGACGCCCCGGTTGAGATCCTGGAGGATAGTTAACCATTAGATTCAGTTTCCGAAAGTGAACTCTACACGCCCTGTAAGAGCAAAAAGCTTTGATTATACCTTAATGCAACGAAGCTTTTGCCCTTGCAGGGCGTGATGTATTTGGGGATTTCAGACCTTTCTTATATTTTGGCACGCTATTTGTAAGCCCCCTTGCCAAACAATAATAAAGTAAATACGAATAAAAACATTTTATATTATGGCACAGAAAGGTAATATTGGTGTAACGACAGAGAACATTTTCCCTGTCATCAAGAAATTCTTATATTCAGATCACGACATCTTCCTCCGCGAGATGGTTTCAAACGCCGTATATTCACTGCCTCGCCATGCCCCCCGTTCTCCT
>OGGQ01001267.1_pt1 | contig 33603 bp, 24 predicted proteins | sample 1571191 | NCBI WGS metagenome assembly OGGQ01 (sample SAMEA2582061, study PRJEB24529) | metagenome | biome: Human gut stool | place: China | collected 2011
AGGTGTTCGACTTCAACGTGAAGAACCCGGAACTCGAACTGAACGTCAACGGGCAGACTCCCGATATCCCCGTGAACGCTCCCACCTCATTTAACTTCAACGTGAAAAAAGACAACTACCCGGGAAAATTCAATTTCCAGATAACTTGCGAACCCTCCAACCCGGGAGCGATAAAAGTGAACGATTCACCGTACAACGGGGGGATCGTGCAACTCGTGTCTCCAAATGACAACACGGTACAATTTACACCGGACAAACCGGGGGCGGTCGTCTTAAAACTCGCGTGCTCGGACGAGTGGGGAGCAAAATCCGAAAAAATTATCAGCTATAGCGTGTCGAACACGAGCGTGGAAGTGAACGTCACGAACAAGGAACTCGACTTGATCTTGAACAAACCCACCACGTTTAATTTTACCGTTTCCAAACCCGGGTACTCGAAAGGGTTCAAGGCTAAATTTTCCATGATCCCTGAAAACTCGGGAACCATCAAGCTAAACAATTCCGCTTATGATTCGGGAGAGGTCGCCTTGCTGGAAAACAACTCACTTTCCTTCACCCCGACAAGCACAGGGGCAACCATGATCAAGATGACGGTTATTGACGAACTCAAGGGGGAAAAGGAAGTTGCACTCAATTTCAATGTTTCGAACCCGCCGATCAAGCTAGAAGTCACGAACAAGCAAGACGAGATTATTTTCAAAACACCCACTTACTTTAACCTGGCCGTGGAAAAAGATTTTTACCCGGGGGACTTCGACTACGTTGTGGAACAAATACCAGAGACCTCCGGGACCGTAACCGTTGACGGGGAAGAGTATTCCGGCGGGAAGAATACCGTCAAGAATACCGAGAACACGAGAATCGGGTTCACCCCAGAAAGGGAAGGAAGGATATCGCTAAAGGTCACCCTTACTGACAAGGTTGGGGGTAAAATCTCACAGGTGTTCGACTTCAACGTGAAGAACCCGGAACTCGAACTGAACGTCAACGGGCAAACTCCCGATGTCCCGGTGAACACCCCAACTTCCTTTAACTTTAACGTGAAAAAAAGCGACTACACGGGAAAGTTCAATTTCCAGATAACCTGCGAGCCCTCTAACCCGGGAACGATAAAAGTGAACGATTCACCGTACAACGGGGGGATCGTGCAACTCGCGTCTCCAAATGACAATACCGTCGAATTTACACCGGATGAACCGGGGGCGATCGTCTTAAAACTTGCATGCTCGGACGAGTGGGGATCAAAATCCGAAGAAATAATCAGCTATAGCGTGTCGAACACGAACATGGAAGTGAACGTCACGAACAAGGAACTGGACTTGATCCTAAACAAACCCACTACGTTTAATTTTACCGTCTCCAAACCCGGGTACTCGAAAGGGTTCAAGGCTAAATTTTCCTTGCTACCCGAGAACTCGGGAGCCATCAAGCTAAACAATTCCGTTTACGATTCGGGAGAGGTCTCCTTGCTAGACAACAACTCCATTTCCTTCACCCCGACAAGCACGGGGGCAATCATGATCAGAATGACGGTTATTGACGAACTCAAGGGAGAAAAAGACATCGCACTCAACTTCAATGTTTCGAACCCGCCGATCAAGTTGGACGTTACAAACAAGACAGATAACATCATATATAATACAACCACTGGATTCAACGTAACAATCTCCAAAGAACGTTATTCGGGGAAATTTAATTGCCGTTTATCAACTATACCCGCTAACGCTGGCACAATTTCCCTAGATAGTAAAACTTATACGGGAGGCTTCACGCCTATCTCTAATCCACAAAATCTTCGAGTAGATTTTACACCAAAACAAGATGGAACGATTATGCTGATTGTAGAGATCATAGATGATACAAATAATACCGTTGAAAAAATTTGTGAGTACCATGTTGAGAATCCCATGCTAGATTTAACTATCAATAATGCCAAAACAGAATTACAACTTGGAGAAGTACACAACTTTAGCATTACTGCTTCAAAAACACATTATGATGCCTCTTATAATTATCAAATTACACAGTATCCATATGGTGGTGGAACCATTAGCGTGGATAATAAGAATGAAATGAGTGGAAAACTCGCTAAAAATCCTTGCAACATAACTTTTGTACCAAACCTGCCAGGAATTCATGTTCTAAATATAAAAATAACTGACGAGTGGGGGCAACAAGTTGAAAAACAAATAAATTATAGCGTTGAAAACACGCCAATTACTCTTGAAGTATTAAATAACGAGAAGCAAATTGTTTTGAATACTCCAACCATTTTCAATTTCAAGGCTCTAAAAAAGAATTACAATGATAATGAAACCTTGACTTACACGATTACACCCACTAGTGCTGGAACACTATTAGTAGATAATAAAATTTACAATGGAACAAGCATAAGTATCCCGTATTCTCGAATAAAGAACGGAATTCCAGTGTCATTCACACCGACTCACGAGGGTATTACAAGTCTAACAATTCATGTTGTGGATCAATATAACATGACATCCATGCACACGATTGATTTCAATGTTACAAATCCAAAACTAGAATTAAACTTAGTAGGAGTAAACCTAGATCAACCAAATCTTATCACCCTGGGGGAAACCTTCAAGTATGCCTTTACAATTCAAAAGCCTTATATTGATGATTTCGCTTATACGATAACATTAAACGAGGGGGATGCGGGCCTATTGGCGACAACAGACGTATCTCCTCGAACTCGTGCGGCAGGTTCAAATATTCTAACAGGAATTATTCAAACAAATGAATTTGGTATTTGTATCGGGGAGATAAGACTAACTCCAAATAATTCGGCTTACCTTAACAAAGATATTACTGTTTCTATCCAAATTCACGACAAATGGAACAACACAAAAACATTATCATCAAAATTCCATATAGAATCAAGTACTATAAATGTCAATGTTAATCGAAGTACATCAATTCCAGTAGAGACTCCTTACGTGTTCTCCTATACCGTGGATAAACCTAATTACACAGGAGATTTTAAATACTCCTTTATTGGTTTTTCAAATACGGATAAACTTGAAACTAGTTCAGATGGCAAGACTTACACTCCTTACGAGGGAGGTAAATATCCAGTCCCAGACAAAAATCATACGTTTATACGCTTTACTCCATCACAAATCGGCACGATCCCCCTTCGCCTCTACTTATACGATGATAACAACTCCGAGACGGTAAAAGAACTGAACTTTGATGTCAAAGCACCAGAAGTTAAATTAATAGCTAACAGAACATCGGCATCTGGATATACTGACGAATATATTCCATTCAAAATCACGGCAAACGAAGAAAAGGGTGAAGATGTCAGTCTAAGTTTTACCACGGAGAGTACAACTTTCGAGGGTAAATTACGCTTTAATAATTCCGAGGTTACTCCTACTTCTAAGGGAAGAACAACTTCAACAGTAGCAACCACATCTTCAGGAAAAGAAAACACCCTTGAAATCGCATCTCGACGTATAGGAAATTTTGCGGTAACAACTACGGCACGTAACCGTTACGAGAGTAAAGCTACGGTAACAACAAGTGTCAGTGTGACAGAAAAACCCGAATACTTGGTAACAACTTCAGCGATCGGAAGTGGTAGTATTATTAAAAATCCAACGACTCCTACATACCAAGTTGGTTCGACAGTTAAATTTACAGCTACCCCTGACGTTGGATGGAAATTTGTCCGTTGGCAAGGTTCCGTGACAGGAACAGCAAACCCCGTTACCACGACGATCAATGGTGAAATGAATGTCGTAGCCGTATTCCAAAAAAACATGTACAAATTAACAACAAACGTAACTGGAAGCAATACAAATTTCTGTACGATCAAACGTTCTCCTGATCAAATAGAATATGAAGCAGGCACTGTTGTAACCTTAACAGCTATACCTAATCCAGATGATTACTATTCCATTTTCGATAAATGGAGCGAAGACAATAAAGAAGAGATATCTATATCAGTTGTTATGGATGATAACAAAACGATATCTGCAAATTTCACGTCAGCACTTTATTTGATTAAAGTATGGATCGGGAATTTCAGTAAGGTTGTAATGCCATCGGGATCGACACCTCTAAAATCATATGATATAGGAAATGTCCCGGTTAGTTACCTTTTAAGCAAAAATGCGACAACATCGTTTGATTTATCAATACCATTCACGGAATCATACAAAGAAGCAAAAGTAAGAATTTATATTGATGACAAGTTAATAGCATTAGAAGATTTAAATTCATCTATATATTCCCATGTAAACAATGAGAATAATGTTTATTTCAGCGCACCAAAAGCAAAAATTGAAGGTATACTATTTAAGATAAAACAAGAGGAAATTAAAACAGGAAAATTACGTATTGAATATCAAGACCCTGAACGAAAGACAACCGTTACCGGAACAATTGTAAATTAATTTACTGAATTTCTTTATTTCCAAGGTAGTCTCTACACGAGGCTACCTTTTTCGATTATATAAAAACACTCTTTTTAAACATAATACATAATTATTTTGTTGATTGTATTATTCATTCTAACAAAAAAACTGTACATTTACTATATGATTTTCTCTAATTGTGAAAATTTATGAGGATAGTTTAGTAAAAACAAGAAACATCTGTAGACATGAGGGCTAAAACAATTTTTGTAGCATTATTTATATGTAACTTGCTTAATTGTATTGCTTGCGGGGGAAACGATTTGGAACCTGAATCAGAATTAACACCGCCCCTCCCTCTTACTCCGACACAGCCATCTGATACAGCACAACCTAATGAACCTGGCGATATAATTTTGAGATTCATAAATCATGTTGATTCTGTAGAAGTAGAAACAGATGCAGAAATTAAACTAAACATAGAGAGAAAGAACTACACCGGAAAGTTTAAAGTAAAAATAGACACCATTTGTCCGGTATTTGAAATTATTACAATGGAAAATGGTGTTGCTCAACAAAATATTAAAAAAGGGTGTGAAATTCGAATTGATGGAAAATTACCCACTGAGCCTGACAGTCTTGCTCTAGGAGAACATACTGTTACAATTTCGAGTCCAAGTGTTGTTGGTGAATATGAAATATTCTTTACTTTAACGAGTGGAGACGGTGTTACCCACAAAGAAAGTTTTAAAATAAAAGCTTTTTCTGCACCCGCAATTTTATCAATATATGAAGTAGATCCTTATCTCGAACTAGAAATACTTGATAAGAATTATTACGAGGTACTGAATCAGAACTATACATACACCCCCCTTTCAGAAATATTTATCGGGAAAAGAGTTGATACAATTTTTATAAAGGAACAATATAATCCAGGCACGTTAAATGAGCACGGGGAAGAATGGACGTTTGACGGTCGTGGTACAACCGTATACCTAGGACAAAAAGGGGGAAAAGCTTTTTATTTCAATGAAGGAATAGTTTTTGACGAAAACTACACCGTACGTCCCGAATGGGATTCAACAACTCCCAGTCTAACATTACAACAACAAGGCTTCCATTGCCTAGACTTCTGGCCTTTCCGTAAAGATGGAGGAACTGTTTGCCATAAACTTGGCAAAACGACCTACACTATAGAGTGTTTTGACTACTGGGGGAAGAAAGTGTCTACTAATTTAACTATCGTTGCCTTAGATCGTAATACGCAACTCCCGATCACGGGACATCGTTTGCCGGATTAAAAAACAAAATCTATCTAGACAATAAATTGCTTATTAATTCTGTAATTCTGCTCAATTTAAGTCGTAGAATGCACCTGATCCGATATTGTTACTTTTTAATGTGCCTAACTGAATATAAACTTCTTTTATTTGCACGTAATTCGATTGAGGAGAATAAGAATATAACTTTTACAACTGATCCCTTTTTCAGTTCACTTTTCTGCTATAGCTTTTTCTTAGAAATTCGGTAATCACATTTAACAGATTTCCTTGATTTAATGGAAACTTTATTCTTCTTTTTACTAAAACGAAAGCTCACATTATTAAGTATCGAACCATCTTTCAGCTTTATTTCTGGAACTTCGATTCCCCCTTTTGCATATAATTTCAGTATCTGGTCGTCACTTAACGAAGGAAATTCTTCCTTCATTTTCAAGCGAAACAAAGGTACATTAATTAAACCAGGAATATTCTGGATCGTGGAAATAGCCAACTCATAAAGCCGTGGCGTTCTGAATTGTTCTGGAATTTGCTGAATTCGATCAGGATAGCACGTAACAAATAAATCCCGAACAAACGGAGAATTTTCAAAACCCGTCGGAAAAATAGAGCACCCATTATTGATGGCCATTCTTGCCAAATATTCTGTTTTCCATTTTTCTGGTATACTGTTAAAAAGTAGTCCGTTGATTTTCACAATTTGTTCTGCAAATTTTTGATCATATATTCCTGGATTAATATGCAAAACAATTTCACTTGCAATGAATTCATTATCTTTTAAAAAATTCAAACATACATCTTGATATGGAACATACCGTATCACATCATAATCGTTCGACAGATCATTAATTCCACTCGACAGGGCATAAACACATATTTCTTTCGTTTTAAGACTTTTTGGAACATATTTTAATGCGAGACCGTCCATATTTACCGCTTTCATACAATTCTCAAAGGTCTTCAATCTACGAGGGAACAATTTCAATACTTCTCCACTACAGTAAAGAGAATGTTCAAGTGCGGTAAGATACATAGCTTCGGTTCTATCCTTTTCAGGGACCTCCTTCAAGTAACGGCCGGAATGTCTTAAAGCCGCAAGAAAAATTCGCTCGCTTCGGGATGTTTCAGGCACACGGCAAAGATTTTCTCCTGTGCCCAATACAGCAGCGTATGATACGATTTCAGTTCTTTCATTTTCTGTCAAACGTGAAAACGTACAGTTTCTGAAAGATTTATCTTCTGATACCAACTTGATGTTTTTGATATCTTGAAAGGTCATTTTTTCTCCGATAGAGAGAGAATCAACTAAATCCTGTGAAAGTAATGCTATGCAACGAACATCGAACTTCACGGCTTCTTCTGCTATTTCTTTATTAATCAATCCAAGGTTTATATGTTTCATTAATTCAAACACATTCTCTTGATTTCCGACTTTTTTCAAGAATTCTAAACAAATATCGGGAAAAGGAATGTACGCTATTAAAAAACTATTTCTCAAAATATCTGCATCCTTGTTATCTAATACGATACGGCACATATCCCTAGTTAAATTACTTCGGCCGACAAATGGTAATAACACCGGATTCTTTTTTAGAGCTTCGATACATACCTTTTCGGTTTTGAGATGTTCTGGCAAATATTTTAGAAGACTAGGTTTTAATGTTACTCCTCTTAGATAAATTTCATCTGTCAAATATTGTTTTGGAATCAAATCTATAGCGTAGTACATATCACTACACAAAACAGATAAGATAATTTCATCTGTTATACATTTTTTCGGCACATATTTCAAATTATTGATATTATCTTTTATTGCTGCAAGACAAACATTTAATGTCCTTCGAGTTATTGAAAGTGTTTCAAAATAATTATACTCTGTTTTATTACAAGTAATATTTTCGATATCTATCTGTTCCTGTATTTTTTCATTTTCATCCATGACCTCTTATTTATATATATGTGCATACTCTTTTAAACAAATGTAACGAACCTCTAGAATATAGATCGTAAAATACATATAGCTTCTATTACAATATAAGCGGGATATATTCCCGCTTATATTTTTCATTCAAATCATATTATCGTATTAAATCTTTCGTGTATTCAGCAAGTTCATCTGCTTTTACATCCTCTAAATACAGTTTTGTCGTGCTAGTATCGGTGTGATGCATCACACCAGATACAATGTCAATACAATTGGTTTTACCATACACGATATTTGCAAAACTATAACGGGCGTAACAAACTGATATATTGAGCAATTCTTTTGGTAAATTCGATATTTTAGCCATCCTCTTCAGATAAATACTTACTTTCTTTCTTTTTCCAACGATGTGGTCATAAAGCGCAACTTCATCTTCATAGGGGATAGTTACGATTGGTAATAAATAATCACTTACCGTAGTGAAATTAGTCCTCAATATATCAATCTGTTCTCTAATATCACCATTTATAATAACCTCTATTGGTTCATGGGTTTTACTTCTCTCGTAGACAAAGTATTCAATCGGTTCTCCCCTAGTGTTAAAACACCTCTTTATATCAGTCACTTTCAGTTTAGCTAGATCCATGAAGTTTATCCCAGCAGCAAAAAAAGAAAGAAAAAAATAAGCTTTAGTTCGTTTGTACACCATTTCATCGAACTCATAATTATAAAAGTCCAACAAAGATGACTTAGGTACTAAAGGTTTACGTGATTTAGACTTAAGCCGTTTCGTTATCACATAAATGTCCGTACGGGGACCATATTTAGTCGAAAAAGGATACGTTTCTGTACATCCAATTCCATCAGCTATTGCCTTATTTAACAATGTTCTTAACGACCGAATATTTACAGAAATTCCTCCCTTTTTCCGGGGTCCCCCTTCTCTCTTGGGACTCAATTGTGCTTTTTCAAAAGCTACCACGTAGTTAAAATCTATATCTGCAAAACATTTTTTGCAAAAGTGACTGTCGAACTTCCGCAAATAATAGAGCATCTCTGCAAAAATTTTAGCAGAACCGATTTGATTATTTTTCACCAAATTCAAAATATGCTCAACTGCAAAATTTTCTACCGTGTCGCCACTTACTTTAAGCGCAAGTTTATTTATTACAATTGCATTTGTAAGTATTAAATTTTTCTCTCTATATTCATTAACGATATTATTTATTCGGGTGGCTAACGAATCAAGCACCACGTTTGTAACAAATGCTCTGTCTTTGTTACGTTTAGTTTCCCGAACTCTTTCAAAATCTTGTTCCCAATCATCGATTCTTGCCAAAAGATCATCTTGGGTTAAAATACTTCGTCCATTAAAATTAAATTCTATTGCTATGGGATAGCTTCCATCTTTACGTTTTCTATCTGTCGTTTTGACAAGCATAAATCTCCATTTTTTATTATTCCTCCTTGGCATATTGTCTAAATTTTTGTGAATTTTTACCGTGATTTTTCCGTGATGATTTCGTATATTTTTTGCTCAAAAACTACTTTTATGCTTATACGTGCACAAAAGACTCGTAAATAATACGACAAAATCAAATTCGTAACACATTAATTATCATGACAAATATAGAAGACCAGGAAAGAAGAACAATGAATATACACATACAAATCTTAGCCTTCCAAGCTGGGGCAAGTAGGGTTGCCCGTTTACGGAGATAATGCCCGCATCAATTGGATGGAGTTCAAGAGAGTAGTTTAACTCTCCATTATAATTTGTTTTTTTTGCAGAAAATGAGAATGTTGAAGGGGTATTAAGAATTAGGTTTTTATTTATACTGTTAGTCGAAATTTCTATGTCTGTGTTACTTATTGAAACTGGTAATTTTGTTTTTTTTACGTTTCCCCATTCATCGTAAATGATGAGTAATAATTCGACATTCCCGATAACTTCGGGTGAAAATTGTACTAGAGTGTTGTTTATGTTTTGTACGTTCTGTTTTCCCCCGGTATATTTAGTTCCATTGACAAGGATTTCTCCAAATGGATGTGGTTCTTGGAGAATTTCGAATTGAAATACACCGTTATAATTGTGTTTTGATATAGCAAAATTGAATGTGGTGTTTTCATTTACTTTTATGTTATGATTTTGGTTAGAAACCGTAACAAGAACGGGGGGATTTATCACTGAATACGTGAGCGTTTTGGCTGTACTTCCCCCTAATGTGTCATACACCGAGACTGTGAATGCTATATCTCCTGCTATTTTAGGAATGAAAGAAACTAATGTATTATTGGGTTCGTCAAGAGATACATTGCCTCCCTGGTAATCCGTGTTGTTTATCTTGATAGTTCCTGCATCTTGTGGGATAGTTGTTATTTTGCATTTGAAATCCCCCGTGTATTGATCTTTTTTGGCAGAAAGATAAAAGCTATTTTTGGTGTTAATCGTTGCTTCTGAAAGGTAATCCTGTATGGTGAGTTGTATCGGAGGATTAGATATCGAATACACGATAGATTGTTTGTTTTCTGCCCCGAAATCGTCCGATATAATTAAATTTATTATAGCCTGTCCCTCCTCTTCGGGAGTGAAAGTACATAGGATGTCTTGACCCGGGAGAAAAGGGTGTTTCCCTGGAGAAAGGAGAGACCCGCCAACCTTAACATAGCCTTTTTCCGGGACCATTTTGAGTTCATAATAAAGATTTTCAGAATAATTGGGTTTACTCGCTTTAAACGTGAAAGATGTTTTTTTACCAAGAATAAGTTTGTTTTCTTGACTGGCGATCTCGACACTAATGTTCGTGTTATTTATGTTGTAAGTGAGATTTTCAGAAATAATACTCCCGAATTCATCGTAGATGTTTAAGTTTAGTGTTTCGCTACCAGTCACGACAGGGGTGATTTGTACTAGCGTATTATTTATATTTTTAACATCAACACGCCCCCCCTGATAGGATTTCCCATCCACGAGAATATTCGCGAATTTTCCCGAATGGATGATTTCGAATTGAAAAATTCCAGAATAATTGGGTTTGGCAATAGCGAAATTGAAAGATGCTGTTTCGTGAAGTTTAAGATTAGTATTATTGTTCGCGATAATGACTCTTGTAAGCGAGTTTTTCACTTCAAAATCCAATTCTTTAGTTATGTAATTCTCAAAATCATCATGAACATTTATAACTAGTTTGGTTATTCCCGGTTTTAACGGGATGAAACTGATAAGCGTGTTATCTGAATTGATGATGTCAATTTTTCCACCTTGATAGTTACTTCCATTGACTTTAATTTTGAAGTCACTAGGTGCTTCTTGTATAATTTGAAGTTTATATTTACCTGTGTATTCACCAATTTTGGAAACGGAAAGTTGAATGTTTTGTTCGTCAGATAATGTTATTCCTCTCGTGTAGTTAGAAATATTCGTGTTGATAACAGAGCGTTCAACAAAAAATTCTGCGGTATCTTTTCTTATCGTGTGATATTTATCGGATATGATAAATTCTATTGATGCTTTACCGTATTGTGACGGAATGTATTCGCACACGTTTTCTTTTTCAATCGTGATAGTATTACCCGGTAAAAGTTCATTATTGTTTATTTTTAGAGAACCACTATTCTTTAAAAAACGGTATGTCGTGGAATAGGTATTATCTTGTGGATGATTTTGCTCGTTTATACCCAGTAAAAAAGTATTTTTTATCCCTATCAGTATCGTGTCGCCAGTTATATGGGAAGAGTAGTCAGGATATTGTATGTTGAGCGAGATCGGAAAGTCTTGCTGATAGCCGAAATCATTTATTATTTGCAAAAGCATAATGTTCTCTCCGGCTTCTGTTGGTATGAATCTTACTTTGTTGTTGCCAACTGAGATTGTATTTGCGAGATTGAAGGAATCCTTATTTACGGTATCTTTCATGGTAATAAACTTGATGTCTCCTTTACCTTTTAAGAGGGATAGATGTGCTTTGTATTCATAATGAGAGGAGTCATTTTTTTGTTTAAGATTTAGATCAAATATTGTTGGTTGATTAATTATCATTTTTGGAAGATTTACCGATACTTCGAAAACACGATCTGAAACTTCAAATGAATAGATGTGTTCAGTAAGGAATTCTTCATTATGAAGTGTAAATTTTAATTCATGTTTCCCAAGTGATAAAGGGACATATGCGATAGATGAATGTGTAGATAAATCAATATCTTCTCTTTCTGGAAGTTTTAACTGGTTGTCAATTATCAGCTCGCCTTGCCCTTTCAAGCATACATAGTGTATTTTATATGCACCAACCTTTTCGTTGTTGCGTTTTAGATCTACATGTAGTGGAAGAGGAACATTAGAATAAATTGCTGGTAGTTCGTGTTCTGGTTGAATATCTACTTTACATCGATAATCTGTAATTGTTTCTTCTTCTTTGTTACACGCGAAAACTAGTGCGAAAACTGTTAGAAATAAGATTATTAGGTTTCTTTTCATGGTATAATTTTTTAGTTTGTCAAAAGTAAAATATATACATGGGGCGTAAATACCGATACACATAGTAAAATTATTGGATTTCAGTATAATACACGTATAATTTGGTGAGACGTGATTTGATGATATTGTTTACTTGAACACGTGCAGGAGTAATCGAGATAATTATTTATAATGCACCTGATTTGTTATTATTCAAGTTATTAAATGCACCTGATTAGATATTGTTACTTTTATAATGCACCTAGTAGGATATGTCCGAGTTTAATAATGCACTTGATTTGTTACAATCTTGTTTTTATATGCACCTAATTTGTTACAAGTACACTCGTGATGCACCTAAATGGATACGTTTTGAGTAAAATATTGAAAATCAATAATGTATATGTTTGGCCGCATAATCTTGTTGATTAACAGTGAGTTGTTGCTTAATAATGCACCTGATTAGATACTTGTCAATATACAGAAATAGGGGAATGGAAGGAATATAAATGCACCAGATACGTTACGTATATATACATATTATAAATATCTAAATATCTAAATATACATTTTTTTGAAAATTACAAAAGGGGGAAAATAATTCTGTTAATTAAAATTTAGTGGCATCGATGGTATTTTTCGGGTAATCTGATACATACACATATGCATATTTTTGTGAATAATCGATTCGTGTATGTATAGTGTTGCCTTCGTCTTTATTAGAATTTACATTTGTATAGAAACGTTCGAGAATGACACTTTGTAGGTCTATTTTAGAACGAATTGCTTAATTTATAATTCACATTACTAATAACAAATTTATGAATGCATTAAAAGACGAGCTTAAGACAAAGCAAAAAGTAGTGACTCTCGTGGACACGTTGCGACATTTGAAAATTAACGAGGAGATGGTTTTTCCTGTTAGTAGATTGATCTCGGTACGAGGTACGATTTCCCGGTTAAAGAATATTCTGGGATTGCGTTTTACATGCATTGTAAATGAAAAAAGAAATGAAGATGATGAAGAAGAGGTTAGAACATTTACAGTTAAACGGAGGAAGTAATGTACATAAACGGTTTAACCGGATATTGACCGTTTCGATCATTGCTTTTTCGGTATTCTTTATTCTATTTATAATATCGATCTATGTAACAAATTGAAAAATAGGATATTGTAATTTAAACAAATCATTATATATTAAAACATGGTAAATAAAATTATTTTGATCGGGAATGTGGGAACATTACCCGAAATATCGGAGACAGGAAAGGGGGTGAAACGAGCCACGATAAGATTTGTAACTAGCGAATTTTATCAGGTGGAAGGTGAGAAGAGGAGAAAGCAAGAGTGGCACACATTGGTGTTTTGGCGTAAATACGCTGAATACGTTGTCCCGCATTTGGTGAAGGGGATGAAATTGTTTGTTGAAGGAAAGGTTCATTATGAGCGCCGAAAGGGAGAAAATATACCTCGCACGTTCGTGGAGGTTGAACGTTTTCGAATACTGGATAAACTGATTACAACTGAAGAACCTAAGAATGCTTGAATTTCAAGTTAGATTATATTGGTTTTATCTGGCCTTGTTTCATTTAATCTTATGATTATGGAACAAGGCATTTTTAGACTGGATAGAAACCTGACGAACAATATTAACTATTTGAAGTTAGCGTTCGGTGATGATACATATCTAGTAATTTCTATTTTGTGTTACATAGCCTGGAAGCATAATAATATGCTGTTTCACGTGGGAGTATTTGATACGGTTGAGTTTGCTAAATTGTGTAAGTTCGAACGGGGTTTTTTAAGACGAAGACATCCAGCCCCAGCTCAATTGGAGAGATTATCGGAAAATGATAAAATTAAATTATACAAAATGCAGGAACAAGATCCGGTAATGTATAGGGTTTTTGATAGCTTATTGGAAAATGCGCTTTATTTACTTTACACAAGAGCTATCGCTTATCCGTCAACACATATAATTTATGCGCTGAATATGAGTGAAATACAAAAGATTCAAATAGATAAGATTACCTTCTTTAAGAGATTGCAAATTGTTTTCCAAAAATCTAAAAAGGGGAAAAAAAAGATTTATTACGAGTATGAATTGGACGAGAGTTGCGTGCATAATTTAAGCCAATATTACTTAGTCTGTAACCTTGACGTGTTTGCCCAGCTCCGGAAGAAAGGATTAGATAGTTTATACTTGTATATTAAAAATTTAAGAGAGTATTATATCTATCGTGGGAAAAAATCTGATAGTGTTAATTTCAATTCTCTATGCGAGGTGGCAAAACTTAATCGAAGTAACGTGAGGATGAGAAAACAAGATTTAATTCATGCGTTTACAAAACTTTCCACCTTGGCTGATTTCGAGGTGATCCTTACTTTCCTGCCCTTGACAGAAACGGGGCAATTATACGTTCCGGTTATTACTTTTCCGGCTTTGACTTGTCGGCTTGAGGAAGATGTTATACTGGAAAAGCAAAATATACTGTTTTTGAATTTCAGTCGGTTATTATGCGAGAGTTTTAAAGAGAAGCATGACTATTACATGTATAAAGACGAGTTATTGATTAATATACTAATCCAAAGTATTCGAGAAAATTCCAGGGAAAAGGTTTTGGAAATTTACTTGCTTGCTCAAGTTTTGACATTTAAAAAGTTGTCTTCTCGTAGCAAGGAAAAATTTGACGAGTTCTATTGTCGATTATTGCGCGTGAAAACGCTAGAAGAAATAAAGGAGCTTTTTGCCACGAATATCACTTTAACAAAGCAGTTCTTGGATCGAAAGTACGATTTCGTGGGAGAAGTGACGGAGGAATATACAATGAAACTTGGATGGGAGAGGAACCTTAATGAATACGCGCAAAAACATGGTTACTTGATTTACCAAATTGGTTCTAAAATTTACTTGTGTAAATAGTTGAATGATTATATGATATATAATACATATTTGAAAGATAAGGAGTGTGTTATCTGGGGGAAAAATAAACTTTACCTGGTGAGAGGATGCGGTGATGTTCCTTTACCGGGAGTGTTTCCTGAAACTTGGTTTAAATATATCGTTTATATCGGTTCTGGGGAAGGATGTGATAATTTTATTCGGGAGCACGTGATTATTGCTAAAAAGAAGAAATATAATGATGAAATTGTATTCCGAAGTTGCAGTCAGGTTGTATTGAAAAATGGGTGGCTCGATAACGTGTATACATTACAAGTTGTTCCTTTAGCAACTGAACTCGCGTACATGAAAAAGATGAAATATGATCTAAGAGAGTTTTGTAGATTGGTTTCCCAAGATTATAAATTGGTGTATAGGGAAAGAGATTTTAAAGTGCGACTTCTTGAAATGTCTTCTTGTTTTCAACAATATTGTAAAAATCATTCAGATATGATTCTGACATTTGTTTACGTGTTTATTTCTGTCCTTTTAGCCGTGTTGTTTTTCTCGATCAACTTCTGATCGCTTTATGCACTCTTTTTGACTTTTCTTCGAATACCTCGTGAATTTGAATCGTGGGGTATTCTTTCTAATATATTAATTATTAATAATTTAAAAAAATGTAATTATGGAATTTAAAAAAAATCGCATGCCAGTCTTTGTTCTGGTATCGGGGGATTTGACTATGCTGCAAGTTGCCTCGGTTGGAAAAATGAATTTTGTTGTGAGATCGACAAGTTTTGCTTGAAGGTACTAAATTATTATTATCCAAATGCAAAAAAGTATGAAGATCTCACGAAAATCGACTTCAGCGAATGGCGAGGAAAAATTAATGTTCTCTCAGCAGGATTCCCCTGTCAGCCATTTAGCTCGGCCGGGAGAAGAAGAGGAGCGGATGATGATCGCTATCTCTGGCCGCAAGTGTTGCGAATTATTAAGGAAATACGACCGGACTACTTCCTGGGCGAGAATGTTGCTGGAATCCTCTCGATGGTATTCGCCAATAACGAAATTGAGGTGGCGCGTGAAACCGATTTATTCGGCACGAGTAACATACAAACTCGAACAGAAGAGCGATACATTATCGACAAAATCTGTGAGGATATTGAAGGTTGTGGATATAAAGTCCAACCGATACTTATTCCAGCTTGCAGTCTCGGGGCTCCACACCGCAGAGACCGGGTGTGGTTTCTTGCCCACGCCAATAGCACAAGATGCGAATCTGGGGCGAGTGGTGAGCGGGAGAAGGAGAAGCAAGACGGGGTTTTCGGCTTCTCTCTCGGATCTAGCGAAGAGTTTTCTTTTGCCGATGCCTCAAATGAACATGAAAAATTTTCTCCCGACACCAACAGCACGAGACTGGAAACGGGGAAGGACAAGAGACAGCATGATTCTAGCGGGAAGGGGACAAATGAACAATTTGCCGGATTACTTGACAATTGGGAAAGGTTTCCACTTGAACCCTCGATTTGTCGCAGAAATAATGGGTTATTCACCGGATTATCTGGAATTACCGTTCCGGCATGGGTTAAATGCTCAATCAGAGCGTTAGGAAATTCTATCGTTCCGCAAATCGCTTATGAAATTTTTCGAGCTATCGAAGAGATCGATAGCTCGTCTTGTATAATTAAATAATAATCATATGAATAGAAATGAATTAAATGATCGCAAAGGGTGGAGTCTTGCCCGGAAAATAGATCATACATTAGGTGTTATAGAACAGTATTACCATCTGACTGATGGTAAAGTTTACGTGAGTTTTTCGGGTGGGAAAGATTCTTCCGTGTTATTGTATCTGATAAGGCGTTTATTTGATGATCGTATTCCGGCAGTATTTTGTAACACGGGAAACGAATTCCCTGAAATCATTAAGTTTGTAAATACTGTACCTAATGTACGTGTCATTCGACCTAAAATGACCGTAAGGGAGGTTATCGAGAGGTATGGTTTCCCCTTGATAAGCAAGGAACAGGCGAAATATATTTGCGAGGCAAAGTATTCTAAAAGTCCTATTGTGGTGAATAAAAGATTACATGGCGAGAGGGGAAGCGTGTTCCAGGGAACGATCTCTAAAAAATGGCAGTTTCTAGTGAGCGCCCCGTTTGATGTATCGGGACAATGTTGTGATATCCTAAAAAAAAGCCATTTGAAATTTTTGAGAAAGAAAGCGGGTTATTCCCTTTTCTCGGCATTATGGCTGCTGAATCCCGGTTGCGACAGAGTAATTATATTCGACGGGGTGGGTGTAACGTTTTTGCCTCGAATCGGAAATCTGCTAGTTGGCCCCTTGCGATTTGGACTGATGAAGATATTTGGACTTGCATACGCAGGTATCACATCCCTTATTCTAGCATATATGACAAAGGTGCGACTCGTACTGGATGTATGTTTTGTGGTTTTGGATGTACCCGGAAGGGAGATTCCCGCTTCGAGGTACTTTCCCGGTTGTATCCAAAATTTTATGCAACTTGCATGGCTTACACGAATCACGGGTATACCTACCGGCAAGCCCTGCAAGAAGTAGGGTTAATTCTGCCCGAGAATAAATTAATTTTTTGAAGTATAATTAAAAAGAAAGGATGGTCCACAAATAGGGGCCATCCTTTTCACAGGTGTGCATGTGCGTTTGAATTTAATTGAGGTTCTGGTTGCATATATAATTTCCGTGTATATAGAAGCCTCGTTACGCTCACCTCGCAACACCAACAATAATGAAAACTCTAGTTTGTCTGGGGTTGGAGAGACCGTAGCTTCTTTGATGTTAAGCAAAAAAGAAGCGTGGTCCCACAATATCGCTAGGAAAGGCTTTGGCAAACCGTGGTAGACGATAAAGCAGGCCCACGCTTACATTTTATACGAAAAAATAAACGTGAGCGTTGCAGTACCTCACTCTACCGATTAATTTGCCAAATTTTTCCTAGGTGAAGACGTTTATGAACGCTATATTTTATTTCAAAGAACGAGTCAAATACTATATGCAAATGTACGTATTTACTATGATTTATGCAAATATAAACAAAAAAATCTTTATGAGATATTTATTGTTTGATAATTTTATAGGATTCGGTTGGCTTGTAAAATTAAATCATTGGTTATTTTCACTCTTAAATGTCTACCACCTTTGGCTTCAAATATTTCTAGGATGATTATTTTGTTTGTTTCTAACGTTATTTTTGGAATAGAGAGGATCGTGTATTGCCGCGAATGAGCGTTTACCTTTTGCAGCTTTTCTGGAATATGTAATATCGGAACGGGAATATCCTGGGCGGAAATAGCTTTCTTGGTCTTAATCGAGGACAGGTATATGTTAAAGAAATTAATATTGTAATCTAAATTTGATAAGTTCGAGATTTGACAAAGAAAGTATAATTTCGTGCTGTCCACGCATATTTTCTCAAGAGTAAGTTGCATCTTGTTCTTTCGAGATCGAGGAACACGAATCAAATTATCTCCCTTGTTTTTAATTTTATCCATTATTGATTCATCGTTATTTGGATGGTTGATCGTCGTTTGTTTGTAGTTTGTCGCGAGAGAATCCGGAATAATGTAAATATACTTGTTAAGAGTGTCTTGAAAATTAATATCGAAACTGTAGGCTTGATCGTCGGATGTGACAACTAGGAGATTCGTCTTCTTTATTTGTAAGAAACCATTGGCTATTTTTAATTTCAATATTTTTGGAATTGTAGGATCTGTTTGGAATGCGATATTGTTGTTTATCCCCAAATCTACATGCTTAATCGAATTATTGAATATAATCGTTGTCGTTTTTCCCAAAGAAACATATACTTGGATATTATTTTGTGATTGTACCTTCCCAACACAGAGAATTAGTATTATTAAGAGAGAGACTTTCATTGATTAAAATTTGATGTATATTAAATGATTATTTGTAAGGCAGACTTTTGTTTGTTTGATTGTCTCGGAGGTGCCTTCGGTTGTGGCATTGATTATGGCATCTGTTGAAATACCTGCAAGTTGTCCCGCCATGCTTGTTCCCGTTAGTGCTTTGGCAGCAGAGGAAAGCGTTGCACCAATTTTACGGGTTGCTTGAGAGGCCGATTTGTCTTTGTTTTTTTGTTCGACAGCATTAAATATTTTAATACCTTCTACCCCGTCGCTATCGAGAACACTCGCGTTACAAACGATTAGTCGTGAATTAACATTTATGCTATGTATGGTGATTTGCACTCGTCCATTCGATATATTGCATATTCCCCAAGCGAAAGAATTTGCAGGTATAAGCGTGTTGTTGAGTACGAATTCTTCGTCTATTCGGAGTTTTACGATCGAATTTGAAGTTATGACTTGTGTGTTATGGATGAATCCCGTGATCATATTTTTTTGATTTTCTTGTTTATGCATGGATAAAGAATTAAATACAATTTCCTTTTGTTGATTTGGAATATCGGGACTAGTAATTATTTCCGGTCGTTTAACGGATTTACGTGTCTTTGAGGGAGAAAAATCTTTATTCGAGCCTGACTGTTGATGTTGGGGAATTTTTGGGGGAGAACTTGAAACTTTATTGCTCTTCCGTGGTGCCTTTGTTTGTTTTTTCCCTGTCATTACCGAATCGTCTGGAAGAATGGGAAAGTCCGTGGTTCGATCGCCTCGATGATATTCTCGTTCTTGTTCATACGCTATATTTTTGTTCTCTTCAATTTTTTTATTCACATCCGGAATATCCATGGTAATTTCTCTGTTTACTTTTACTTTTTCGGGAAATATGAAATTTTTCAGAGTAATAATGCCTATGAAAAGAACTAGTGTTCCTGCCGGGATAATGTATTGTAGTACGATCTTTTTTTGTTTGTCCATAATTATTCTCTTCTAAATGTTCTTAAGTCTTTTATTTCAATGATTTTAAAGTGTTCTATTATAAAGCCATGTGGATTATTTTTAGATCTTTGTGTTCTTCTTAATAGACCGGTTGTTATGATGCTTCTTTCTATTGTCATCGAAGGTCTTACTAAAAGTAGTTTACCATAGAGCGTGACACGGTAAGGATGGTCCGTGTTTATAGATATACTGTCTATTTCTAGGCTCTGTGATATGTTGGAAGCGATTAATTTGTTGTAGTAGTGATTTTCTTTAAACGTGTTGTAGTACGCTTCGGCACTCTTGTCCGCAAGATTCATTGCCTGCCTAATATTGTCTTGGATTTGCCTGCCGTCAGGGGAAAGAGTGAAGAAAAGCCAATTGAAATTTTTAAAATGACCTCTTGCCTCTTCAACCGGATTATCCCCGATTTGTTTTAAGACAAGCATATTGTTTGCGTTGTCAAGGCCATAGATAATTTTTTTGTTTGCAAAAGAATTGCTTAAATAGTACATACACGTAAGCATATGGGATACTATAAACACGATGATAAGGATCAACATTATTCGTTGATCTCTTTTGATCTGTTTTTCGATCAGGTTTAATACTTTGAACATATCTCAATTATTATGATATACCTTGATCCGTGGGATTGGAATGCCCGGGTTTAAAATAGTTTATGGCACGTTTTGCCATGTTGACAGCGCCTCGTTTACCTGCCCCGATAGTATTGCCTGTCCCTGAAGCCAATTTTTTTACAGCAGCCGTTAAGGGTGGAGTTACAAGACCTGTTAATACGGATAATGTGGAACCACCTTGGGCGGGAACAATCCAGGCGCATATCGTTGGTACGGCCCAATACATGACTACTCCTGCCGCCATGAATGCTAGATATGTGATGCCGGAATAAAAAGTTTCTGGAACCGGCTCTGTCAGGTTTTCCGCATATCGAGTATAGATTTGTTCTAGTCTAACGATATCAACGTTTAAAGAGTTTTTTTCGAGGTTAGCTAGAACATACCCTATAAGTTGGCTTACTGGTGCAAATAGCTGGACATAGATATATGTAGTGAGCCATGTTTTCCAACTGTCTTTAAATATAGGTATCATGGAAACGGAGATCGCGAAAGGTCCTATCAGGTACAATAAAATCGTAAGAATACCCCCTAGGACCCTGACTAAATATGCGCTCACGAACATCAAGAGCATGAAAAAGTAATTCACGAGACCATCCGTGTTGAGTTTATCCATCAAATGGCGCCATAGTTTCTTAAATTTTACCCAGTACACGGAGAACCAACCTTGCGCTTTCTCGATTTGTTTTTCGTAAATTTTTTGGTTAATTTTTTTACATAGTTCAATTTTTTGATCTCGTAATTTTCCAAGTTCTTCGTTGATATTTTTTGTCTTTGTCGCTACAAAATACTCAAATCCCCTAGTAACATAATCAACTCCAGTCGTGAGTGGACGATAGGAGCTTATCAAGAAAATAAAAAGGAACGGGAGAATTAATGAATCAAATTCAAGGTTGTTGCCTTTTTGTAATGATCGGATGATCTTCATTCCGACATAAAATATCGCACCCAAGCAAATGATAACAATACAATAATTTAGAAAATCATTGCCAAAATCATTGGCTACTGTATTTTTTAAAGTATCAATTTGTTTGGTGATATTGGAAATATAATTATTAGAGATTTTGCTTAAACGTTCTGATAATTTAGGTTCCTCGGATGCCCGCGATACCCCAAAGATGAATAATGCGATAAGAATTAGAAAGATTTTTCTCATATTTTTCTTTTATAGAATTTGTAATAATGATCCTAAAAATGCCGTGAAAGCCAAGGTTACAATCCAGTGAAATATATGTGCTGAAATACTGTTTTCTTGTTTAAGAAATAGCTTTAAACAATAGCCGATCACGCTAATAAAAGCGATTATTCCTACAATAAACCACCAGATATTACGTAGTTCTATTATAAATTTTTTAGAACCACTTATAGTCTCTTCATAATTTTGCTTTGCTTGTTCTTGCTCTAAATCATAGTTATAAATGCCGCTAAAGCATTCTCGTGCTATTTCATCGTTAAGTTTTTGTGTATAAATGCGTCCGGCTTCTTCATCTATTTCAGATATTTCTGTTTCAATATAGCCATTTAGGGCTTCTAGTTCTTTCTCCACTCGTTCAACTTCTTTCTCCCGCTCTGCTTGATCTGCCGTGGTCCAAATTTTAATTAGGGTTCCGGTTAATTCTTCAATCTTTTTCACCAAGATATCTAATTGTTGAACCGCTCTTCCCATGTCATTCAAACGATAACCGTTCTGATTTAAATTTTCATACGTGCGTTTAAGCCTTTCAATTTTGTTGACAACATCAACTCCTTGTTTTACCACTTTTGCTTTTCTAGCGATGCTGCTTGCCCTAGATGTTAACGTGCCATCCTTTGTTTCTTTAATTAACTTGAGTATATTTCCCAATGCGGCCGTAAGCTTGTAATTGTAGTTCTTGTTTAGCGTTATTAGCTCGTCCATTTTCATGTTTGTTCCGAACATTTCCTGTTGGACTCCCGTGTTCCCCACGTAAGGAACGGCTGCCAAAGCTTTGTTCACTACACTCGACATTAGTGTTTTTACTTGTCTTTCTGCAAGCTGTACGGCCATGCGGGAATCAAGATCGTTGAGAGCTTCGAATGAGAAATCTTTTTCCCTTACATCTTCGTTTTCTTTCAAGATCTGAGCCTGAATATTACTCGATATACTAACGAGTAGGACTATAAATAGTATGTGTGTTTTCATTACATAGGTTTTAAAACGATATCAACTGCTTGATTGAATTGTAGTTTCTTTCCTTTCTTTTCGGATTGTTTTATCTCATCCTCAATTTTGTCTGTTAATTCTGCGACAATGTACCGGATTGCCTCGTAATATGATGAATTTAAGTATTTTGCAACTTTTTTAATGCCTAACTTTTCTTCTTGTCGTGATGTACAAATAAGGTATTCGGTGTAACTTAGCTTTAAAGAATAAACGGCAGCAGGCCCATTTGAATATGAAACAAAGAAATCCCGACTATTATCTGTTTTATTTTTGTTTAGCGAGAGAATTAAAGCTTTCTCGTGGTCTGTAAGACCTAGTAGTTGCTGTAAGGCATCGAAACGTTTCGCGAGCAAACTTTGAGATAGTAATATTTTAGTCGGACAGTTATTGATTATAGAGTTCTTGATTATGTTGCTAGAAATCAAGTCTTCAATTTCCTGAGTCACGAAAATTGGTTCCCCGTTTAGCTTCCGAATGGTCTTGATTAATTCCTGAAAGAATGTTTCCATCTGGGGATTTACAAGTACTTTCCATGCTTCATCCAATAATATCTCTTTTCTTCCTGGTAAGTTGAGCTTCGCCATGATTGTATCCATGATGATAAATGCCATGATCGGGAAAAGCTTCGTGTCCTTTATTCCGCTTATTTCGAACACGACAAGTTTGTATTCGAGTAGAGAGAGAGGATCGTTTGAGTTCAAGAGACACTCGTCTTTCCCTCCCTTGTAGTAAGTTTCAAGAACATACCGGAATTCGTTCATGTTAAAATTAATGTCAGGGTTGACTGAAAACGTGTCTTGATTCGTCACGTACTCGTAAAACGTGTTGAAATTCCGGTTTGAGATAGAGGCTGCGTAATAGGAATCTAACATACGTTCGAGGGTGGAGTTTTCGGTTTCGCTGAAAATACCAGTAATGCCCTTCCAGAGTATTCTTAATATTCCAAGTAAAGTTTGTGTTTTTATTGTGGTTAGTTTACCCTGAACTAGATCATATTTGTTTAATAGAAAGGGATTAAATGATAATGGATTTTCAGCCGTGATCACGATAAATTTGCCATTGTAAACATCACATAGCCCTTCATACGAGTACCCCATATCAATGATGACTACATTCGCTCCCGCATCCAAATTGCTTTTGGTAAAATAATTCATCAGTACTGATTTGCCGGAGCCAGATGAACCGATCACGAATTTATTTAAATTTTCTATCCATCCGCATTGAAAAGGAGTGTCCGATATATCAATAGCTAATGGGGTTCCTGTAAAACGATCCGTCAACTGGAATGTGGTTTTGCATTCTGTATTACGTTGTAAATCATCTAGTAAAAGAAAACAAGTCGCTATCTGAGCCGTGGTCTTAAAGCGCATTTCTTTAAAAATGGAGGCCGTACCTCCTGGTGTTGATGCGAAAAATAGATTGGCTTTGTTAAGGACTGAAATTTTGGGTACAATATTTAGTGCCTTAAGAGAATTTACAATATCTAGTCTTCTTTGTAAAAGAATTTCTGGGTTTTCAGCCCAGGTGATAATATTAACGTGACAATCGACAATTTCACCCCCGTATCTAGCTTGTGTTTCCAAAAATTCATTGGTATCTTCTGCCGCAATACGATTCTCCCGGCTAACGGAGGCAAAGTTCTCAAGGAGCGTAACCCTTGACTCAAGGTCTTTTTTCTCTTTTTCTGTGTCTCCTTTTGAAATTATCGTGTTTATTATATGTGGAAATTTTAAAAAGGGGCCTAATCTTGTCATTGTATTCATGTGTAAGCGGGAATCTTCCGTGGAGAATGGTTTGTAAAATTTCGTTGGAGAGATTGAAAGGGGTAAACAATCCAAGTCCGGAATTGATATTATTTCTACGATATTATGTCCGATTTTTAGAGCGTGTGACCTCTTCGAGAAAGTAATGTCTGAATATACGTGCTTATCCAGGTATATAGACTTTGCTACAACTCCATCTATGCCTAAAAAATTGTCAATGGTTAATTGTTGAATATCAAAACAATTGTGCTCCTTTTCTTTTTTCATGGTTGCTTCAAACTGAGAACAAAATGTCGTGTAAGCTTCAACAAACTTTTTAATACCTTCCTTTGGTATGCCAAAACTCCGTATCGCATGGAAAGATGAATTGTTAACGATACTAGCATTGTGGATTTGTGGAGGAATTGCTGTGAGGTAGACATATGATTCTTGGCAAATGATTTGTTTGCCGGTGAACATTTTTTGTCGTTCTTTTTCAAGATAGGTATTCCCCGGTAATTGTATTTCTTGTAAGGTAAAAAAATCTTGTTTATGTAACCTACAGTAATTGGGTAAAGAAGATATCATGTTCGTGAGCGCTTTGTGGATATAATTGTAATAATTTAGTTCTTTAGTGAAAATAGGGGGCATTTGGATTTTGAAACCAACTGTCATTTCACCATTCCGACCAAGAAGAATATTATTGTCTGGGTCGATGTCTATAAAAGGTATTAAATCATTTATTGTTGTTTCCATTGTTTCCATTGTTGATTTTAATTTTCCGACTCTGGCAGATTATTATTTCAGCTTGTTTGCGAGCCCCAAGCAATAGCATTAGATTTCTTATGCCATACTTTTTTGATAGGAAAGTTGACACGACTCCCGTTAACATGAAGAATATAATGGAAAAAAGAGTTGCCACGATCACGTTCAATAGAGTATTTAATATCATTAGAATGATGAAGGAAAACAAGAGAGAAGCTAGTAAAGTGAAAACGAAAAAACCTTCAAGACCGAATGCCTTAATATTTTTTTGAATCTTCTTGTTAACGTCATAGATTATGTACTCTTGTTCGATCATGCTGTGAATAAACTAGTTATTACACCAGCCGCCGCGATGAAGGCCGCTACCATGAGCCAACGACCAATTTCTCCGCCAATTTCAACTCTCTCTCCTTCTTGTTTGGTTAGGATTTTAATGACAATTTTTACGACTCCGACAGATAAGACGATAAAAGAAGCAACGTAAAGGATCTTTTCTATCCACTCTTTCCATGCTGTGGCTTCTTCATACGCTTTTTCAAAGATGGATGCTCCCCCATCAAGTTGTTGACTGTAAACGAGATTGTAGGTTAATAGTAATAGAAGTGTGATTACGATTAGTCTAATGTTCTTTTTCATGCTGGTAAGTATTATAATGATTAATTATTTTGTTCTTTTTTTGCCGTGATGTCATTCACGATTTGTTGAGCTACATGTTCGCCTTCCTTGAAGGTTTTTTCTAATTTTTGAGGGGATTTTGAGGAGATGCTAGAATGTAATAGCTTGGATGCTGTTTCTTCGATTTTTCTTTCTTGAATGGTCGTTACCGTTTTAACAATATAGGAATTCGCCAGGTTATTAAAATATTCAGTAAAATTGGTTACTCCTGAAAAATCAAGTTCCCCGAATTCGGAAAATGGAATGTCTCCTTTTAATAGTTCTTCCTCCGGGGTAAGTGGGTATTCGCGTTTGACATTCTCGCTCCCAATAATTTCAGAGACAAAACCCTCTTCAGCATTTAAATCTACTCCTTCAAGTGCCATGACTTTATCAAATAAAATTATATTATATTGTTTCAAGTATTGAAGAATGTATTGTCTTGTATCATTGTTTTTTATCGTCTGTACAAACTTTGCTGTTTTTAATGCCTCGTTGGAACTTCCGAGTAAACAGGCAATCGCGTGAATGCTCGGGTCTATGCAATTGTCTTCTTTTAACTCAATTTCTGGTGGTTGAATTGTAATGAATTCATCATCCCGTCGAGGTCGTATAATGACCATTATGGTCGTGTAATACAGAATCAGTAATATTACAATAGTGATAATTAAAGTCATAAATTATTTTCTTTTAGTATTTTATCTAATAATTGTTCGATGAACTTTGATATGGATAATTGGGATTGATGTAATTTGATCACAGCTGAGATTCTATCCGTAATTGCCCGGGAAATTCTTATTCGAGTTGTTTTACCGTTAGCTGCATGTAAAATGTCTTCGATGTGGTTTGTTGAATTGTTCCCCTGTGAAACATGATTCAGTATAGCTAAGGTGCTTTTATCTATTTGTTCTTCCTCTACAGGTTCCCGCTCGCTCCCTGGCTTGAATTTGTCTTCAATAGAAATATTCCAGTCAATGCTTTTTTTACTCATGTCGAATGGTCTTTATGATACTGTCAATCAGTTTTGCGGCTTTTGTATATCGAAGCAGTGGTTCCGTGTTAAAAACTGTCGAACACGTAAGGTCGTTCTGGTACATAACTCTTTCATCCACGTAAATCGGGGTTCCATCAGGTTGTGTTAGAAATTCGAATCCTTTTTTAGCGGAAGAAAGGTAGAGACTGGACATTTCTTCTCGGTGTTGTTTGGAGTTTCTTACTTTGTTGAAAAAAAGATATACCGCCTGTAAATTCGTGTTCGGAGAATTCTTAAATTTCTCTTTAAGATTATATAGACCTGCCGCTGTTGCGAGTGATTTTATCCCGGACTTCGCATCTGGTTCCATTGGTACAAAAATATAATCAAAAGTTAGCATTACATTTAGGAGCATCCTGTCTTCCAGACTACCGGGTAAATCGTATAAAACAACATCATAATCTTTAGCCAAAATATTTAGTTTATTATAATCTTTTTGTATGGTCTTGTCATAAATAGGCACGACATCGAAAGTTTTAATCCCAGTTTTGGCAGCTGTTTTTTCAAATTCAATAGCCCACGCTTTTTCTTTTGTAGTAAGTTCGTCTCCAATTTCTTTCTTCCTTTTAATTTGTTCAAGGAGTTTTAGTTCCCGTTCCCTATTCGTAAGAATGGAAATCTGTGGTACGTTACAGTCCACCACTAAAACTTTTTCGGCATGATAATAACGTAACCTGTTTGCAAGAATCATTGTAAATGTGGATTTACCAAGACCGCCTTTTTGGGTCATAATACTTATTCTGAGCATATTTTGATGTTTTAATGATGTGTAAAAATATGATGTGAATAAGTGAATTTTGTAATTATACATACATGAACATCAATGTAATACACATACTTTGTGGGGAAGTTTAAAGCATTCAGATTCCCCTTGAGGTATTTTTGTTATGCCATTAAACGAGGAATATATTGTGGTACAAAAAAGGAACACGAAAAGGGCTTTGGACGTGTTTTGGTTGGGTAACAATTCAGGGTATGATATTGGTCTCTCTTTTGGTATTTCACTAGGTGACGGGAGTGGTACTTCAAAGGGATTCTATTTATGTCTTTATTGGGGTAGCAATTAAGGGTTAGTATTGAGTAGTGATTTAGGTATTATATCGGGATACAAGAAAGGTGCCTTGAAAGGGTTCTATTCATGTCATTATTCGAGTAACAATGTAGGGTAAAGTTAAGGGAACAATTCCGGTTCTATATTGTGACACATGGAAGGTACTTCAATAGGGCGTTATAAATGTTTTTATTTTGGGTGTAATTTGGGGTAAGAATTAGGAGTCAATCTTGGTGCTGAGTTTGGGAACACGAAAGATACTTCGTTTGGGTTTTATTCGTGTCTTTATTCAGGTAACAAGTTCGGGTATAATTTAGGAGCTTTTCTCGGTTCTGTATTAAGGAACAAGAAAGGTACTTGTTTATAAGTTTGTGTTTGTGTATGTATCTGATATTGAAGTGTGTATTTGTGTTTGTGGGTGGAGTGTATTTGTTAGTTTTGTTGAAACGGAGTTTCAAAGCAAGGTAGAGATTTGTATTACAAATCTACTTGCCCGCTTCGGGGACAGCTATACGCACTCAAGTATAAAATTATGGAGAAAGAACAAAGTACGGGAAGGGAATTGCGTGTTACAATCGTGTGTTGTCGGTTTACTAGTAAGGAAATCGATGATCTCAAGAAAAAATATTATCAAACTCGTTACCGAAGTTTAAGTGCTTTTATCCGTGATCTTGTTCTACGGCCGAATGTCGTTAAAAGAATAATCGCAAGAGAACAACAAAAATTATCTATTCAAAAATTAGAAGAACTAAGACGAGAGATTGGATATGTCGGAAACAATATTAATCAAGTGGCTAAAAAAGTAAATTCACAAAACTTTGCTGGTAAACACGAACTGACATCTATATTCCACGAGCTACAAAAAATACATGATATCATGGAAAGATTATGATTGCGAAGATTAAAAAGGGGAAATTTTTTAAAGGAGCTATTTTTTATAATGAACTAAAAGTAGAGAAAGGAGATGCCATGCGTTTGGGGGCGGTGGGGTTTAATTCTGACAATCCTAGCAAGGAAGCAATAATTATGGAATTCTCGGATATGCAAACGATGTGTCCCATTAAGCAACCCGTTTTTCATGTCTCTCTTAATTTTGCCCCGGGGGAATCTCTAAGTGATGATTCTCTAAAGGATATTGCTTATGAATACATGACACGAATGGGCTATGATAATACCCCTTATGTAATTTATAAACACATGGATGTGGCTCACCAACATATTCATATTGTCAGTGCTAACATAACGTTGAACGAGAATGGAAAGTATCGAGGAATAGATGTGTTTCGAGATCATATACGCAGTGAGAAAATTTCTCGGGATATGGAATTAAAATACAACCTCGTGGTTGCGACGGAAGAGGAAAGAAGAAAAACGAAAGTACAAACTTTTATTCAGGGAGAGCCGGAAGTTTGTACATATGGAGAAGAGCCAACCTTTGATTATTTAAAACGAACGGTTGATTTCGTTTTGTCTGAACGGTTGTTTTCTAATTTGAGTAAGCTTAATATGCAGTTGAACAAGTACAATATACGATGTTACGCGAATACTTCCCGAACGGGAGAGAAATACTATAAATTTACTTGTATTGATGCTACAGGAAAAAGTGTCGGGGTGGGGGGAACGGCCAGACAGCTTAGATTGACGTGTGGTAGGGATGAAATCGAACGATTATTTCAAGAAAATTCTGCCAAATATGATTCTTTTCACTCTGTTATGAAGGGGTTGTTGAAAAAATACATTACCATGTCCGAATTTGATTTGAAAGAGGCGTTACGAGTTAATTCTTGTGAGAGTGATTATAACATGATCCGGAATTTTATACCCAAGAATTTTGTTGATTGTATTACCGTGAAGCGAGAGTATTTTCCTGCTTTCTTGCGTACGGTAACTGCTTTTAGAAAGCAAAATAGAATATACCATGAAAGTAGTTTAATAAAGAATCCTTTTAAACTTCTCGAACTTGAGAATTATGTTTTGAGCAATCTAACAAGTCTTAGAAAACAGCAAGTGGAGATCCTTTACAGGTATTACCGGGACTATAAGTTGAAGTTTTTACCTGCTATTGAAGAAAAAGAAAAGAATAAAGATATATCATGGGTAAATAAAGTTATAACTTTTTTGAATTCCCTTGACTTAGGATATATGGACAAGATATTGTTAATGGAAAAGCTTGGGATATGTATTCGAGATAAGAATGTAGAGATATATAATAATGTAGATCAGGTTGTTCATGTTATATCCAGGGATGATATTCTTAAGGTAAATGGAAATTCCAGGGAGAGAGTCAAGTATAGAAATGAAATCAAGGATTTGGCGGAAAAGGATCTGAACATACTAAAGAAGTGTATCAATGGAAAAATTTCAAAGATTGATATCAAATATCTACTGGCGAAAACTAAAGTTATGAAACAACAGGGTGCGAATCAGACGAATTTATTCGCTGGACTAATCCCTCGTTTAAGTGATTTAAGACAAAGAGGTTTATTGAAGTGGGATGATGAAGAAGAGGATGATGTAGAAAAAGAGGAAGAAGAAATTCAAGTGAGAAAACATCGGAATAGACCACGATAGTAAATGGTGGGTTTTACGAGAATTTCAATATTCAACACTCTCCGGTGGGGGTAGATTAAACTGTGTTAGTAAATAAATATTTAATGTGCTAACATAGGCTAAATTTCATGCTCTTTATAGTTCAAGTAAGGCTAAATTTTATTGCATAATAAAAGACTTAATTGATTGTATAACCGAGAAATAGTTTTAATTATATATTTTCAAAAATATATATAGATGCCTTTTCTGCTATGCTAAAAGAAAATTCTCCAGACATTTGAATTAATGCACAACGACATAGATGATCTTCTTTTTCTTTATTGCCATGATCGTTATTTAGCCAATTCGGTTTTTGTTTGATTATTTTATATCTTTCCTCTTCCTCTTTGTAGAGATCTTTTACTTGGATGTCTAATTGTATATTGACTTTTGATATTTGTGTTTTACGGAATATGATCACCCTGGCATTTTCATCGGCAGGATCTGTAGTTGTATATATGTGAGTTCCTTTTCCTGTGATCCCGACTAATTTATTTTTAAAGATAAGTTGGAAATCTGGCAAATTATAAACCCAATCAAATATAGAGGGATAGTTAATAAACAAGACAATCCATGTTTCGTCAAGGTCCATAATTTTCTCTTTGAAATTATTTTTTTCTATTGGTTCTTTATCGGGGTTTAGTTGGAAAGATACCCGAATACGACTTTCAACGTAATAATTGATTTGATTCAATATTATTTCGCTAAAACCATGAGAAAATCCGAAATATAGACCGTTATCATTTTCAGCAAGAAATGATTTTTCGATTACTTGCTTATCACCAATTTTCAAGGAATAAGATTTATTTGTAGATTCATTTGGTAATGTTTCTTGTAGTATATTTAACCAAATAGAACGATCTTGAATATCAGCACGTATGGATTCTTCAAATGCCTTTACTTTTTCCTTGTCTAATTTTTGCTGTTTTTTCTCCTTATTTATGCTTTCGGTAATTTGTTCGCTGATATTTTCTAGAAATTTAATGGCATCCACTCTGTTTTCTTGAGTTAGACCGATTGCATTAATAATGTCGCTTTCATTATAATTATTGGTGAGAATACTTTTTATATCATTGATACATATATGATCATATTCCAAATCTTGCTTATTTGCATCAGGATTTTTTCTGTAATTAGTTCCTGAATGATTTGTTCTGACAAGATTGCAAACAAGTAATGAAATGTATTTTTTAAACCAAAGTTGACCATCGTTATGTCCTTCCCAAATGTTGAAAAAAATAGGTATAAAAGAAGGATAATTCTTATACAGCTTTAATAACACATTGATATTGGTAGGAACAATATCTTTATTTATATATTGTGTTGTAGAGTTATCAGGTTGGTTATATTTTAATATATACTCGATAAACTTATATTCGGTTTTAAAAAGACAATAGGCACCAAGCACGGTAACTGTAAAACTAATATGATTATATCTGATTTTTTCATGAATAGTTTCTTGAATCCTGATTTTTTCTTCTTCGTCTTTTATATGGGAAGCAAGTTCTTTTAGATCTTCAAATTCTTTCGGGAAAATTGTTCCCGGTAGTTCTTCTTGGATTTTCATTATCAAGCTTGCTGAATTTTTTGTTTTAGAGTAAAGGTCAAAATTATGAAACCAAAATTTGTCAATTGTTGCTGCAATAAAAGATTTAAAGATGACTCTATTTTTTGTTTGAACCACAATCTTCATAGTCGTTAATAAATAGAGATCAAGACTTGGAAGTAGGTTGAGAGATAATTTTGGATCACTTAATAAACTTGTATACCATTCCCAGATACAAGTTTGTGCGTATGGAACGGAATTAGCTGTTTTTTCATCAATGTCATTTGCCATTCTTTGATACAAAAAAAATAAAGGTTCCAAATCTTTTCTTTCTAGTATTTTCGTATCCTTTTCTGATCGATAGAGTATATCTTTAAGTAATTTATGGTACTCGATAAGCATATCAAGCGTATCATCAGAAGCTTCTCGAAATGTTCTCTTCCAATAGGAATACATACTTAAATAATATTTTGTAAAGAAAAATATTAAATAATTTTCTCCGCCGAGTGTTTGCCCTGAATTCCCGATTGGAGTATTGAGGTTATCTAATACACCCAATAGTAGATGCGTTTGTTTTTTTATAATTGGTAATAAGTTAACGTATGAACCGGATTTAAGTTTTGTCTCTAATACTTGATTATACATGTCCATATAGTCCAATAATTCTTTTGTCGGTTCTTGCTGCTTAAGTAAAAAATCTACCTTGTCGGTTATTTTTTTGATTAACACCTGATCTGTATTAACGATGTATTCTGTAAATACTTTCCAAAATGAATAAAAAGCATATAACGAGTACAAACACATAAAGACAATTAATGTCGCGGAACATAATTGCCATTTGTGAGCGTTATTTGAGGTATGAGAATTAGGGTAAGAATAGAAGAGATATACAATTGTCGTAATACTAAGGAATATAAGGATTCGAAACATTCGTTTGTATGATTTCTCTTCTTTGAAAATATTGGCTATGTATTGGTTGTTGTATGTACTTAATGTCTTACCTACATTACCAATTATAACTGGAAATGCGACTCCAATAATCCCAATAAAGATTGCAATGATGGCACTTAAGAGATTTTCCGAAGGTTGAATGTTTTTCCAAGTTTGAAACAAATTTGGGATAAAGAAAATTCCAAACATGATACAACTCAAGATAATGCATATATTGTCATGTAAAATTTTTTTCATAAAACAGCTATTAGTAAAAACGCTAAATTAATAAAAATCAAAAGAACTATTCAAGTATATTCTTCAATTAATTTCCATAAATATAAAGTCAGGTAGAATAAAAAGGCTTTGAGAATTATAGGCAAAAATAAGTGCTTTGAAGCGGAAGAATAATAGTTTGAAGCGGAAGAGGCAACATCGTCTGATGTTTGAAGATTAAAATTTTGATTATAATAGGATTTTGATAAGTATTTGTTGTTTGGAAATCCATCAAGTTTTTCTTGTTTCATAATGAAAGATATTACAATGTTATTTATTGATATATGAATGCGAATAGCTTTTAAAAAGATTTGTGATGGATGAAATTTGTCGTAATTTAAAAATTATTATATCTTTGTAGTAGAGAATAAAAAGGTATGCTCATATTCGTGAGG
>OGGQ01001269.1_pt1 | contig 33562 bp, 27 predicted proteins | sample 1571191 | NCBI WGS metagenome assembly OGGQ01 (sample SAMEA2582061, study PRJEB24529) | metagenome | biome: Human gut stool | place: China | collected 2011
TGAGGACCATACCCTGCCCTCTCTTACGCGGGAATTTTTCGGTAACTGTGAACAGTAACGCTTCCCTGTATTTCAGACCAAAAAAACTATACGTGAGACAGAAATTATTGTATTCTAGGATAAGAATGCATACAATACGGGTATACACCCTGGAAATACTAAGGAGTGAGAGAGAATGTTCCGGATCGCGGTGTGTGATGACGAGAAGAGCGTAAGAGAGCAGATGGAGCGGATACTGTCGGGGTATACGAAAAGGGAATGCCTGACGGACTGTTTTGCTTCCGGGGAGGAGCTTATTAAGTCCGAAAACCGTTACGATGTGATATTTTTGGACATCGATATGGCGGGCATCAACGGGATCGAGGCGGCCAAACGGCTTCGGGAGAAGGACAAACAGGTAAAGATCATCTATCTGACCAGTTACAGGGATTATGTGGGATCGGCTTTCTCGGTCCATGCCTTCGGATATATGATCAAACCTATACGTGACACGGCGATTTACCGCCAGCTCGATGAGGCTGCGGATTATCTGAAAGAAGAAAAGGATGACCCGGTTTTTGAGTTTCAAACGCAGAACGGCAGAATACGTCTTCCACTTTCAAAGATCTGCTATTTTGAGTATGTGCAGCGTAAAGTCGTCATTCATACGGAAAAAGCGGTATACGAGACGAACGATACCCTGAAAAATATGGAAGAGCGCATGAAGCAGTATGATTTCTGTATGCCGCATAAGAGTTTTCTCGTCAATCTGTATCAGGTAAAATCGGTGAAGGGCTATGAAATTCAGATGATGGACGGCCAGACCCTCCCCCTGTCACAGAAGAAATCGGTGCAGTTTCGGGAGCGGCTGAACAGATATCTGGCAAATATGCTGTGATTGTACAAGCGGGAGCCGAAGCGCGCATTGCGCGTATCTGATATGAAGCGGGGGTTACATGGAGATGACACAGGAATTCATGATTTTTATAAACATGGTGATCGCCATATCGGATTATGCCGTGCTGATCTATGCCATGTACCAGTTTTTAAATAAAACAGGCAGGAATCTGTACCTGCCTAAAGGTTATTATATACTCGGCTTTTCTCTGTATATGGCCGCGCTTCTGCTCTCTGCCGTGATCAGAAGCGATCTGTACGGCTGCCTTATGCTGACCGTATCGCCGGTGGCTCTGGGATACTTCCTTTTTAACCGGACAGGGCAGCACATTATCTATAATCTGGTTTACGGCTGCAGCATTATCGCGGTACAGATATTTTCCATAGTCGCGTTCCAGTGGTATGCGGCAAAAACCGGCAATTTTGTAAGCAGTGCCATCGTATACAGCTGCGCGCTGATGACGTTTAAACAGCTGATGGAGCTGTTAAATCTTAAGCTGTTTGTCTGGATATTCGGCAGGAGGAAGGAGGGGAGCGTTAGGTGGCAGCAGATTTTAAATTCTTTTATACTGCCTGTCTTTTCGGTTGTATTCCTGCTGTCCATGTCCGCCTATGTGGCGCTTCTGCCCACAGAAGAAGGCATCATTACTTTAATTGTGAACCTGGTCTGCATCCTGCTTTTAAATATTTATGTGAGCTATATATTTGACAATATTGTAAAGAAAAATGAGCTGGAGAACGAACTGAATCTGATCCGCCAGAAAGAAACTATGCAGTACCGCTATTATGAGGAACTGGAGAAAAAATATCTGAAGACGCGCAAGGTTGTCCATGACATGAGAAACCACCTGATTGCGATTGAACAGCTGTATCAGGAAAAGGATGGGGGCAGTGTCTCTTATATGCAGGATATGCACCGGATGCTTAACGAGCTGGGACAGAACTATTATACGGAAAACCGCGTGCTGAACATAATATTAAACGACAAGGCGCAGCTGGCAGAGAGCCTGGGCATAACTTTTGAGATACGCGCCGCAGGAACCGACCTGACTTTTATGAAGGAGATGGATATCACCACGGTCTTTGCGAATCTGATGGATAATGCGCTGGAAGCGGCTTCGGAAGCAGAGGAAAAATGGGTGGTGTTTAGGATGGATCAGATCCGGGACTTTGTGGTAATCAATGTACGGAATGCGGCTGTTGATCCGCCGGTCTCCCGTAATGGCAGATTAATCTCTGCAAAAGACGGCAAAGAAGGAATCGGTCTGCAAAATGTGAATCGCGCGGTGCAGGCCTATGACGGAACTCTGACGTTTCATTATGAGGACGGAGTGTTTGAAGTGAATGTAATGATACCGGTTTAAATTTGTGGGAAAAGGAGACGCGTTGAAACATTTGCAGGTTATCGGACCATGGGCTGATAACATAAAGTGGAGGATATTTCTATGAATGTGGTTTGTTTTGTATTTACCCTTTGTATCACCGGCATATTTCCGGCTGTAATGCTGATCGGACTGCTGGCCGGCAGAAGACGCTATCTGAAAAGCTATTTTGCGGGCCTTGCCACCTTTCTGGTATTTCAGATACTGCTTCGCGTGCCGATTTTAAACCGGATGTCATCCATGGGGTGGCAGAGCATCCTGTTCCTTAAAAGCCCCTGGCTGTATGCCCTGTTTCTGGGTTTTACTGCGGCACTGTTCGAGGAAGGCGGCCGCTTTCTCACCATGAAGCTTTTCATGAAAAAAGAGCGCGGCGCCTGGGAAGACGTGGTGTTCGGCGTCGGACACTGGGCCATGGAAGCCCTGTATATCATAGGAATAAATGCGGTATACACTCTGTTTATGAATCCCGGGCTGATCGCCGTTATGGGATCGAATTTCTTTATAGGAGGATTGGAGCGGCTGTTTGTTCTGCCGGTCCATGTGGCTTTTTCTGTCATGGTGATGCAGGCCGTGCGGGAAAGAAAGTACTTCTGGCTCGTTTTGGCAGTTTTTCTTCATGCAGCGGTGGATGCCTACTGCGTGCTGGCACAGACGGTCTGGGGCATGGGAATTGTGGAAATAGAAGGCAGTATTGCCGCAATTGGCATTTTGCTTTTTATTTATATCATCATTACAAAAAGGGGCAGAAAGAAGAATGTTCCTTTGAAAGAAGAAGCACACTGAAGTGTGCGTAGGTCATCAGCCTACGGCTGGTGACAGGAAAAGGAGGAAGAATATGAGATATTTAATGACACTGATGGCGGCGGTGCTGTGCATGGGAATCCTGGCGGGATGCGCCGGAGGGAAGATCGCGGGAGGCTTTGATAAGGATGAGGTGCTGAAAGAAGCGAAAGCAGCTGTGGATCTCGTCAATGAGAAAGACTACGAGACCTTAAACAGCATGATGACTCAGCAGATGGCGGATGCCGGCGTGACCGGCCAGATCGAAGCTGCATGGGATCAGCTGGGACTTGGTGAATTCAAAAGCTATAAGACGGAGACCGTTGTTGGGCAGAAAGATGAGGACGGAAACGATATCGCTGTCGCGGTTCTGGTAACGGAATATGAAAACGCATCCATCCAGTTTCAGGTGGCGTTTGACCAGGAGATGAAGATAACCGGCTTCTATATAAAATAAGGCCGCATTTTCCTATTGAATAAAAAGGGCATGTCCTGGCCGGGCATGCCCTTTGGCGTGTGCTCGATGGGCACACAGGTAAGCATTTATCTACTTTTAGAGATATTTATCCAGAATATCGCAGAAATCAAAGGTGGCGAAGTAATCCTTTGGGGTTTCTGCTCGGCGGATCATCTGGACAGATCCGTCTTCTTTAAGAAGCAGTTCTGCTGATTTAAGCTTGCCGTTATAGTTATAGCCCATGGAGAAGCCGTGGGCGCCGGTGTCATGTATCACCAGCAGATCGCCGGTATCGATGGCCGGAAGCATGCGGTCGATAGCGAATTTATCGTTGTTTTCGCAGAGAGAACCGGTCACATCGTATTTATGGTCGCAGGGCTGATCCTCTTTTCCCATCACGGTGATATGGTGATATGCTCCGTACATGGCAGGGCGCATCAGATTCACTGCACATGCATCGCAGCCGATGTATTCCTTATGTGTGTGTTTCTGATGTATCGCGGTAGTAACCAGACAGCCGTAAGGCCCGAGCATATAGCGTCCCAGCTCGGTATACAGCGCCACGTCGCCCATGCCGGCAGGAACCAGCACCTCTTCGTACACTTTTTTAACACCAGCGGAGATCTGATAGATGTCGTTAGGCTGCTGATCGGGGCGGTAGGGAATGCCGATTCCCCCGGACAGGTTGATAAAACGGATATCTGCTCCGGTTTCTTTTTTGAGATGTACCGCAACCTCGAACAGCACCTTTGCGAGCATCGGATAATACTCGTTAGTGACCGTGTTGCTGGCTAGAAACGCGTGAATGCCGAAATGCTTTACGCCTTTTTGCTTTAAGATACGGAAACCTTCAAAGAGCTGTTCTGTGGTAAATCCGTATTTTGCATCTCCCGGGTTATCCATGATATCATTACTGATTTTAAACAGGCCGCCCGGATTATATCGACAGCTGATCGTTTCCGGCAGTCCGGCGCAGTTTTCCAGATATTTGATATGTGTGATATCGTCCAGGTTGATGGTGGCGCCGATCTTTCTGGCGAATACGTATTCCTCAGCCGGCGTGGCGTTGGAAGAAAACATGATATCGGAACCGGAGAAATGAAGCGCGTCCGCCATCATGAGCTCGGTCATAGAGGAACAGTCACAGCCGCATCCATACTCTCTTAGGATATTCAGTATAAAGGGGTTCGGAGTGGCCTTTACGGCAAAGTATTCCTTAAAGCCCGGATTCCAGGAAAAAGCATCCCTAAGCCTGGCGGCGTTGACCCTGATCCCCTTTTCATCATACAGGTGGAATGGGGTCGGGTATGTTTTTGTAATTTCTTTTAACTGTTCAAGGGTTACAAAGGGTGTTTTACTCATTGGATGGAGTCCTCCTTTTTTTCATTACTGGTCAGTTCAATCAGTTTTATCTCGTTGCTCAGCGCCTCTTTAAATACGTCGGCCAGGTTTTTTCTGCAGGAATAGAGACAGGTCGAGAGCTCGCCGTTTAGCTCTCCGGTCAGCACATTCCGGGAATCGGTGATCATGCGGATCTGATTCTTTTGGCAAGGGCTTGGGTAGTAGATGACGCCGGCAATCTGCGGCCTTTCATCGGACAGAATAACGGTCTTAATATTCCTGCCTGCGGCATCGGTAAGCTCCGGTTCCAGAAGCGACAGCACATTGGAGGAAACTGCCAGATAAACGCGCAGCTTCGTCTGCTGCAGCATGGATTTCATCTTATCTAATATATGGCGTTCTCCCCGGATGGTCAGATAGCCTTCTTCGCTTCCCTTTTGCTTGGGAAGCGAAGCGGCCAGCTCCTGTTTCAGCGTTTCCAGAAACCGTATCTTATTGCTGCAGAATTCTTCCGCTTTTACCGGTGAATATCTGGTGACCGCGCCTTCCTCTACATAAGCAGCCCCCTTATCTACGAGGCCGGCAAGGCCGCTGTATGTATTGGAACGGGATATGCCGGTCTGTTTAGAGGCTTCATAACCGGTCAGACTGCCTTCGGATAAAAGCAGCAGATATAGATTCGCTTCCTGCCTGGTCAGCCCGTACTGGGTGAGCGCGTCTATGTGTTCCATGATCAGCCTCCTATTAGTGTTTCTTTATAGGAACACTATAGATGGGGCTGCTGGTTTTGTCAAGGGAATTAAGGGATGGCTGAAGCTTAATATCAGACATATAAAAAAACGGCATGGGCAAAATGACTGTTTAATCTGTGGAATTAGCAGGACATATAAGGGAGAAAAGATAAAATGCATAAAATCAGGGAGAGAAAGAAGTGAAAATGTTCAAAAAATCGAAAAAAACACTTGCAATAATATACAATATGTGATATTCTTATGTCATGGAGGTTACACGAGTAACCAAAAGTAAGATTAATTTTAAATGGTAATCCGCGCACAGTATATGTGCATCTTGTATCCGGTCATAAGATCGGACGCAACTTAATACAAAAAACAGAAACTGGAAGATAAGTGACTTGTTCAGAGACAGGTTTGCTTTACCGCCAAACAGAAGAACGGTATGTGAATTCACGTGCTTCTTTTTTTCCAGAAGAGGTTACGCGAGTAACTAAGTTCTGCACAAGGATGCCTGGATTGGGGGGAAGGGTTGTGGTTACCAGAAAAATGGTGGCGGAGAGAGCCGGTGTATCGGTGGCAACTGTTTCATATGTGATGAACCGTACTAAGAATGTGACACCGCAGGTTCAGAGGCGGGTGGAGAAAGCGATTGAAGAGCTGGGTTACAAGCCGAATCTCGTGGCAAAGGGGCTGGCTTCCAAACGCACTCAGCATGTGGCGCTTCTCGTTGATAATCTGAAAAACCCATATTACTGTGAGGTGCTGGAGGGCGCGCAGTCCCTGGCCTCGGAGAAGGGCTACATAGTATCGGTGATAGCGGTGGACAGCTTTACCCAGGACATCGTACAGGAGCTGATCAGCCGAAAGATAGACGGCCTGCTTCTGGCACTGGGGTCCTACGATAATTCGACACTGGACCGTTATCAGAATCTGGGCGGCCCGGTGATCTGGCTGGGAAGATATACCACGATTAATTATGAACCGGCTTATCATGCGGTGATCAGAGAATTAAAAGAAAACGGACATGAGAGAATCGCTTTTTTAAGCGGTATTCCGATATCCGAACCCTCTCATTACCGCTATAAGGCGTTATGCAAAGCGTTCAGTGAATTCGGAATCGAATACAGGGAGAATCTGATTGTCGATGCGAAACCCAATGCTTCCACAGATGGAAGGATGGGGGAAAAGGCGGCGAGAGAGCTGTTGGAGAGAGAAGAGCCGTTTACGGCACTGATCGCGGTCAACGATCTGATGGCGCTGGGGGCGATGAAAGAACTGCGCAGGCACGGCTACCGCATTCCGGAAGATATATCCGTAATAGGATGTGATAACATGCATGTGCTGGATTATATGTATCCGACATTATCCAGCGTTGACACGAAGGCGTTTGAAACAGGGAAGGCGTTTATGGACAGCCTGGTTGAATGCATTGACGGCAGAGAGCCCAAGAGGGTGGAACTGACAGCTTTTTATGTGCCGAAAGCAAGTGTGACAAGAGTCAGGGATGTCTTGTAAAACAATGAAACGAGCGCAACATGAGCAATCATGTTCACTATAACAATGAAATGCTAAAGGAGGTTAGCAAATGAAAGGGAGTAAGTCTTTCAAGAAGTGGTTGGCATTGTTTATGGTAGTAGCCATGGTATGCGGCCTGACTGCGTGCAGCAGCGGCTCAGCGGGTACGACCGCAGCGCCGGAGAATACGACGGCGGCACCGACGACAACGGCGGCTGAAAAGGAAACAACGACAGCGGCGCCGGATGCATCGGGCGACAAGATGAAAGTTACAGTCAGTGTACAGGCGGGTACGGGTGTAGAGGAAGCCTGGACAGCTGTGGCTAAAGCTTACATGGAGAAGAACCCGGGCGTGGAAGTCGTTATTGACTTGAAACCGGTAGACGGCTATGCAGAATGGGTACAGAAGGCATTTACAACAGCGGGAACAGAAACCGATATCGTAAATATCAACCTGGCCGGCGCAGTGGCTTCTGGAAAGTCCATCAACTGGCTGGAGTACATGAGCAATGACAGCCCGTATTCCGACGGAACATGGCAGGAACAGTTCAATTTTGAAGCACAGGTACGTGACCTTGCGAGAAATGAAATGACCTCTCTGTCTCTGGATTCCGTACAGGTAGTTTGGACCTATAATAAGGATATTTTTGAAGAAGTAGGAGTGGAGCCTCCGAAGACCTGGGACGAATTTATCACCGTATGTGAGAAGATCCAGGCAGCCGGATATCAGCCGATCGCTATGGCCGGCGATTACAACAGCTTCTGGTCAGGCGCTATGGGCTGGCTGGCACAAATTTATGCGGATCAGACCACCCGTTCCATGATTGAAGTTTATAAGGCTCAGGAAGGTGATTTCTGCTACGATCCCGATGTGGACGGCGTATGGTCTTACGATCCTACAGACCCTTATAACGATGATTCTTACAAAGTAAACCAGAATGCAGTTCGCGTATTTAAGGCTGTTATGGACGGAACCTATACGGCGGATACCCCCGGTATGAGAACCGTATGGAGCAATATGGCGAAGATTTTCCCTCAGTATGCGGGCGGAGACTCCTTCTTTGGCACGGATAACAACGGTTCTGTATCCCTGTTCTACCAGGGAAAAGCAGCTATGAGACCTGATACCTGCGGCCGTCTGATCCAGTTTAAGAACGATATGGAGAAATTAAGATCCGGCGGAAGTGTTACCGGCAGCGATGATGCGGTAATCGAAGGCGTTAAGGAATTCAATATCGGTACATTTAATATGCCTACAATGGAAGGCGACGGAATTGAAGCCCCTGTTCGTACAATCGAAGTTGCAACAGGATTCCTTGGAGCAATTAAGAAAGACAAAGCACATGATGATCAGGTTGCGGATCTGCTGATGTATTTCTCATCAGAAGAAGGCCAGAGCTTATTCCTGTCCACCGGTATTGAGAACGCTATGACCGTTCAGGGTCCTTCTCTGGTGTACAATGTGAAGCTTCCGGCTGATATCCAGGCATCCTTTGACAATCTGTCCTTTATCGGTAACTGCCAGAAGGGCAACGGCCAGAAGCTGGCCCGCGGTATGTCCGGCAGTTCAGGAGATATTGATGCTTCCTATCGTCTGTTCTATGACTATACTTACAAGTTCTTAAGCGGCGATATCGATATTGAAGCATGGGTGAAAGAGCACTGTGCAAACATCGATCAGTATAAGGAAGAGGCTATGATCAGTTCCGGTATCAGCGCGTCTGATCTTGAGCATCCGGAAAACCAGCCTACAGGACAGTAATCAGTAACAGGTAGGGAATGAGGGGTGTTGTAAAATACAGATTTTGCAACACCCCGTCTTTTTTGATCAGAAGAATTCTTTATTTACAGACCAGGAAAGGGGGAGACCTTAATGCGCCGCCAAAAACTGTGGATTGTCCTGTGTGTGCTCTTTTGTCTCATATTCGGTGTCTCTTTTTATTTAAACAGCGTGCTGAACCAGAGTTCCAAATTGTTCTCCGATACCGGCTATAAGACCGGTGTGAAAAACAACACGATGGCTTATGATGAAAACAGAGATATATTCTTTGTGGGTACATATGATAATAAACTGATAGCATTTTCAGGCGAGACGAAAGAAAAACTGTGGGAAATGGATGGAAAAGGTGTGTTCCGTAAATTAATCGTTCATTCGGAAGACAATATGCTGTATGCAGGCAGCGATGATAATCATGTGTATTTTGTGAATATTGAAACCGGGGAGGTTGTTTCCGATATCAATGTCCAGAGGAGGATCTATGACATTGATGTGACTGCGGACGGCAGCGAAGTCGTGATATCTGCCGGAGTCAGCACGGCAAAGCACAATATACTGGTGTACTCCAGTGATGGGGAACAGCTCCATAACAATAAGTATACATTCCAGGTGAAATGCGTCTGCTATACGGCGGACGGCAGCAATCTGATCACCGCCAACAACCGCGGTGAAATCATCCGTATGGAAACAGACGGGACGGAAGTTAAGAAGGTCAGAATGGATTACGAGGTTCTGATGATGGTCCCTTACGGAACGCAGGGTGAGTATCTGGCGATGGGCAGCGACGGCTCCTATATGGTTGTGGATGACGATCTGAACATTATCCGGACCGGTACGCCGGACATGATGAGCGGTTCTGTGGCTCTTTCAATAGGAGGAGATCAGGACGGCGAACATATACTGATCGGAACCAAACAGGGTACGGTGTATATCATAGACAACAGCGGAAGGATCATTTATACCGCGGATATGGGGACATCCGTTTCCGGATTCCTGCCGATGGGAGATGAAGTGTATATCACAGGGTACGGAGATTTTGTCATGAGCCTGGATATCGCGGATCTGGATCTGATGGCAAGCCTTAGCGGCTACAGCACCCTCATCTATTTTCTGACGGTGTTCAGCCCCATCGTGGTGATCTTATCCCTGATCATGGCGATCCCCAGGACGAACCGGCTGGCTAAACGGTTTGGTAAGATGGTGTACCGTTACAGGACTGCGTATATCCTGCTGATTCCAACCTTCGGTCTGCTGATTTTCTTTAATTATGTCCCGATTGTGATGGCTTTTACCAGAGCATTTACCAACTGGTCAAAGTTCAATTATGCCGCGGCGGATATAGAATTTGTAGGCTTTGATAACTTTAAGATGATGTTTACGGAAGGATATTTCCTGACCGGTCTGGAAAACCTGCTGAAAATAGTGGTGACAGGCTTTTTGAAGGTGCTGACAGTGCCGCTTCTGATCGCCTGGCTGGTATATTCTGTAAAGGGTGACCGCACAAAGTATATCCTGAGGTTTTTATTCGTGCTGCCGATCGTGGTTCCATCCGTGGTCAGCGCGCTTCTGTGGATGCAGATCTATGATCCGAATATCGGCGCTTTAAACCAGCTGCTAGGCAAACTGGGACTGGAGAGCTGGCAGAGAGTATGGCTCGGCAATGAAAAGACGGCAATCTGGGCGATTATCTTCATGGGATTCCCATTTGTCAATGCGCTGGCATTCCTGCTGTACTATGGCGGATTTACCAGCATTGATGCGGAGCTGTATGAAGCAGCCAGGATGGACGGGGCCAAGCGTTTTGACATCTTTAAGAAAATTCAGTTCCCGCTGATACTGCCGCAGTTAAGGCTGATTCTGACACTGACCTTCATCGGTGCGGTACAGGATTTCAACGGCGTTTATCTGCTGACACAGGGCGGTCCGGGAACCAGCACCTATGTGCCCGGCCTGGAGCTGTATTTCAATGCCACCACCTTTGGACGATACGGCTATGCCTGTGCCCTGGGCGTAGTGATGTTCCTCTTTATCATGGTTGCTACTTTGATCGGACGGCGTGCGAGCGCCGCTAAAAATTAAGGAGGCGGCATATGGGAAAAACAAAAGTAGTGGAAGGAATTGAAATCAAAAAGAAAGTGAATAAGAGAGAATTAGGCTTTCAGACCATCATCATGGTGATCGCCATTGTGTTCTTATTCATGGCATTCATACCTATATTTATCATGCTGCTGCTGTCATTGAAATCCAATGCGCAGATTTACGGGGATTTCTTCACCCTGCCTCATCCGGTGATGTGGTCGAACTTCAATATCGCCGTGACCAAGCTGATCCCTAACATGATCAACACGCTGACCGTGGTGTTCATCGCCACCGCCATGACGGCTGTCTTGAGCGCAGTCGGCGGATATGTATTTGCAAAGCTGCGGTTTCCGGGGAAAAACGTCCTGTTTATGCTGATACTGGCGCTTATGATGGTGCCCGGCATACTGACGCTGACCCCTCTGTACAACCTGATTCAGACCTACCATATATACAATACCTGGTGGGCTCTGATCCTGCCGTGGATCTCCGGCGGGCAGGTGTTCGGCATCCTGCTTTGCAGAACCAGCATGGAAGAACTGCCGACGGATCTGTTTGAATCGGCGAGAATAGACGGCTGCAGTGAGCTCCGCGCGCTGGTGTCCATTGCGGTGCCGCTGTCCAAACCGATACTTGCTACTGTGGTTGTTATGAAGATGATCGACTACTACAATGACTTTATCTGGCCGCTGATTGCCATTGAATCGAATAAAAAGCAGATCATTACGGTTATGATCCGTATTCTTCAGTCCAACGGCAATGCTACGGATATTGGTTCAATGGCGGCGGGCTTTGTATTTGCTACCATCCCGTTGTTTATTCTGTTCATATTTACTTCAAGGCTTTATATGGAAGGACTTACTTCCGGCGCTCTGAAGGGATAGGGGGAAAGTTATGGAGATTAGCAGGCTAAGAACAAATCATGTGACGGAACCGATGGGATACCGGCTGGAGAAGCCGGTATTCTCCTGGATCGTTTCCGGTGCGGCAGGAACGCGTCAGGAAGCGGCGCGCGTAAAGATCAGCCGCTGCGAGGATATGACCGATGTTGTGTATGACAGCGGGAAGCGTAAGGATATCAGCAGCCTGGGCTTTGAGGCGGATTTTATCCCCGAGGCCGTAAGCCGATATTACTGGGAAGTGACCGTATGGACTGACGCAGAGGAAGAAGGAAGCGCCGTATCCTGGTTTGAGACGGGGAAGATGAAAGAACCCTGGCAGGCTCAATGGATCAGGGCGCCCTTCGACAAGGAAGTGCATCCGATCTTTATAAAAGAGTTTGAGCTGGACGGGAATATCGCTTCAGCCAGAGCCTATATCACGGGCCTGGGGCTCTATGAGCTGAAAATTAACGGCGTGAGGGTGGGGGATGAGTACCTGACGCCTTACTACAACGATTATAACCTGTGGATACAGTATCAGACCTATGATATCACCTCTCTGCTCACACCCGGCAGCAACAGAGTGTGTGTGATGTTGGGAAACGGATGGTACAAGGGCCGTTTCGGGTTTGTGGAAAACATGGCCGAGCTGTACGGCGATGAGATGAAAATGCTCTGTGAAATAGATGTGAAAGCGGCGGACGGAAAGCGGACCGTGATCGGCAGCGGTCCGGACTGGGATTGCATTCCTTCCTGGATTGTATCCAGCAGCATATATGACGGCGAGGTTCAGGATGCGAGGATGCGTGTGAAGAACTGGTCAAAAGACAGTTTAAAGGCGGCGGGTCTGTGTCCCGCCCTGCCGGCGGACGCACCGAAGGCGCCTGTCACCGAACGCTTAAGCCTGCCGGTTAAGATCCGCCAGAGATGGAAAAAAGCAGAGCTTCTGTGCACGCCTGCCGGAGAAACTGTGATTGACTTCGGACAGGTGATGACTGGCTGGGTGGAGTTTGACTGTGACCTTCCTGCCGGAAGCCGGGTGTTTTTGCAGTTTGGAGAACTGTTGCAGAACGGCAATTTCTATAACGAGAATCTGCGGACCGCGAAAGAGGAATTTACCTATATCAGTGACGGACAGAAAGCTCATGTGCGTCCGCATTTCACCTTCTACGGTTTCCGGTATATGAAGGTGGAAGGCATTGACAGTGTGCGGCCGGAGGATTTTACGGCCTGCGTCATGTACTCCGATTTGGAAGAGGTGGGGAGTCTTACAACCTCTAACAGCAAGGTGAACCGCCTGATTGAAAATGCGCTGTGGAGCCAGAGAGGCAATTTTGTGGATGTTCCAACAGACTGCCCTCAGCGGGATGAGCGTATGGGTTGGACCGGAGATGCGGAGGTGTTTGCAGCGACGGCCAGTCTGCAGATGTATACGCCGGCCTTTTATAGGAAATTCCTGTACGATATGCAGCTGGAGCAGCAGACCTTAGGCGGTTCGGTGCCTCATGTGGTGCCAGATATCCTGGATCAGATCGCGTCAATTTTGCATCAGGAAGGTGACCTGGCGGCGGGTTCTTGTGCATGGGGGGATGCGGCCACGGTAATTCCGTGGGTCAGCTACCTGTATTATGGCGACCGGTCGCTGTTAGAGAGCCAGTTTAACAATATGAAGATGTGGACCGACTTTATCAAGCGCGAGGATGACACGCGCTGCGGCGGCAGGAGACTGTGGCAGTGCGGGTTCCACTTTGCGGACTGGCTGGCGTTAGACAATCCGGTAGCAGGCAGCAGCTTCGGCGGAACCGAAGACTACTATGTGGCTTCCGCTTATTACTATTACTCGGCCTCCCTCACCGCCAAGGCGGCAAAGGCTCTGGGAAAAGAAGAGGAATATCAGTATTACCATAATCTGGCGGAGGAAGTGAAGGCCGCCATACAGAAAGAGTATTTCACCGTTACAGGCCGCATCGCGATTCCGACTCAGACCGCCATGGCCATCGCTCTGTACATGGATTTGGTGCCGGAGCAGCACAGAGAAAGGATTGTACGGGATCTGAAAAAGCGGCTGGATGATAAAAATATCCATTTGGATACCGGATTTGTGGGAACCTATCAGCTCTGTTCCGCACTGTCTTTGAACGGGATGGCGGATTATGCCTATACACTGCTGCTAAATGAGGATTTCCCAAGCTGGCTGTATGAAGTTAATATGGGGGCCACCACGATATGGGAGCGCTGGAATTCCGTGCTGCCCGACGGACTGGTCAGCGATACGGGCATGAACAGCATGAATCATTATGCGTACGGTTCTGTGGTGGAATGGATGTACCGCTATATGTGCGGTATCAATCCTTCGGAAGATGCGCCGGGCTTTAAAAAGGCCAGGATTGAACCTCAGACGGATGCACGCTTTGACTATGCGAAAGCATCTTACTTATCCGCCAGCGGCCTGTACCGGTCAGAGTGGAAGCGGGACGGAAACAGGACGGTATATACTGTGGAAGTTCCTTTTGATGCGCAGGCTTTGTTTGTGCTCGCACGGCCGGCAGGGAAGGTGCTGGTAAACGGAGAGGAATCGGAAGAACTAAGAAAGAACCAAAGGCTGCTTCTTATGCCGGGAGTATATGAGATTACAGCGGAGTAACCCGCAGTGCGGTTCCTAAGGAACCCACTTTTAAAGGGCCGGCCCGCTTGCGGATTTAAAATCGCGAGCGGGCCGGCCCTTTGTTATCGATAAAACAGTATTATTCTGCAGTCAGAAGTCCTACGCTTTCAATCAGCTGGCTTCCTTCATCGGAATAGATGTAGTCAAACAGCGCCTGCACCAGTTCGTTCTGCTCGGAAATCCCGCCCTTGGTAGCCATAACGAAAGGTCTGCTTAAGAAGTATGTACCGGCCTTGATATTATCCGGGGTCGCCTCTACACCGTCTAAAGCCAGGGCCTTTACGCTGTCATCCAGCACATCCAGAGATACATAGCCGATCGCGCCCTTGGTGGAGGCAACCTTTGCCACCACTGCGCCGGTGTTGTCCAGTTCGTTTGCATATTTGCATTCGTCTTCGATGCCGAGGATTTCTTCAAATGCGCCTCTGGTACCGGATCCGGCCTCTCTGCCTACCACTACGATCACCTGATCTTCTCCGCCAAGATCCTTCCAGTTGTTCACTTCACCCTTGTAGATGGAAACCAGCTGGTCCTTAGTCAGATCGGCAACGGTGTTGGCAGTATCCACGATCACCGCGATGCCGTCGATTGCCACGATATTTTCTGCGATGCCATTCGCTTTTTCTTCATCCTTGAGCGCCCTGGAGGAATTGCCGATATCCACGGTGCCGTTCGTCACGGCTTCAATGCCTGCGCCGGAACCGGTGAATTCGGGGCTGATTGTAACCTTGGGGTATTTCAGGTTAAATGCTTCCGCCAATGCGTTGGAGAGCTTTTCCATGGAGGTGGAGCCGGACATTACGATGGATCCGCTTAAATCGGCGGCTGCCGCCGTAGTCGCGGCCTCAGTCGCCGGCGTTTCTGTAGAGCTGCCTTTTTCCGCCGCTGCCGCGGTGGTGGAAGCGGCCGTAGTCTCATCTGCCTTAGCGCCGCATCCGCTCATAAGGCCGGTTGCCATCACAAGTGTTAAGAGTATTGCAAGTGCTTTTTTCATAATGAAATCTCCTTCTTTCTTTTATCCCTTTTGCTGTTGCAACGACAGTGTAGCATTTCTGCTTCAGTGAAACTATCATATTCATGTATATGAATCGTAAATACTTTGTAAAGTTGCTGACATCCTGCATCTAATTATTAAATATTGATAAAATCTTCACAAAACGGGTAACAGGGGGCATAAATCTATTGACTCCTGAAATGTTTTGTGGGATAATTGACTCAAATTTGGTTTTAAAGAAGGAGGAAATTTCATGGCAACAAAAGCGTATTATCCAAGAACCGAAATTGGTGCTGGAAAAGTTGGCTTTGCCAAAACACGTTCCATCATCGAAGCTGCATTCTACGGCAACAATGTAGTAAAAGTGAATACTTTAAAGGAAGCTTACGAGCTGGCGAAGAATTCACCGGGAACCATTGTTACCGATATGCCCGTTTATAGAGGAGAAGAATTTGGACTGGAGAAGGATGCGAAGGTTCTGCTGTTCAATGACGGTTCCATCACTGGCCGCTATGCTGCAGCCCGCAGAATTGCCGGCGAGCCCAATGTAAACTGTGACGAGCTGGATAAGATGGTGATGGACGCGATCTACGATACGAGATGGGTAACCATGTACCATGCGGAAGTATTTGTAGGTCTGGATCCTGAATTCATGGTAAAGGCACATCTTCTGATTCCGGAAGGGGAAGAGAACCTCATGTATTCCTGGATGCTGAACTTCCAGTACATGTCCGACGAATATGTAAGAATGTATAAAAACTCCAAGCCGGTAGGCGACGGCAAAGAGCCCGATATCTATATTTTCTCCAACCCTCAGTGGGTAGGTACCACCAAGCCTTCCTATGACCCTAAGTGCCTGTGCTACTTCAATACCGAGCAGAACTGTGCAGCAATCCTGGGCATGAGATACTTCGGTGAGCACAAGAAGGGTACTCTGACCATGGCATGGGCGATCGCTAACCGCAACGGCTATGCATCCTGCCACGGCGGACAGAAGGAGTACAGACTGGCGGACGGAAGAAAGTATGTTGCATCCGTATTCGGTCTGTCAGGATCCGGAAAGTCCACACTGACCCATGCAAAGCATGGCGGCAAGTATGATGTAACCGTACTGCATGATGATGCGTTTATCATCAATACAGATACATGCGCTTCCGTAGCTCTGGAGCCTACTTATTTCGATAAGACACAGGATTATCCGACCAACTGTGAAGACAACAAGTACCTGCTGACCGCTCAGAACTGCTCCGCAACTCTGGATGAGGACGGCAAGGTAGTTCTGGTGACAGAAGATATCCGTAACGGCAACGGCCGTGCGATCAAGTCCAAACTGTGGTCTCCGAACCGTGTGGACAAGATTGACGAGCCTGTAAACGCAATTTTCTGGATCATGAAAGATCCTACCATTCCGCCGGTAGTGAAGCTGAAAGGCGCTTCCCTTGCATCTGTAATGGGCGCTACACTGGCTACAAAGAGATCTTCTGCGGAAAGACTGGCAGAAGGCGTAGATCCCAACGCTCTGGTTGTAGTTCCTTATGCAAACCCGTTCAGGACCTATCCTCTGGCAAACGACTTCGAGAAATTCAAGAAGCTGGTTGCAGAGAAGAACGTAGACTGCTATATCGTAAATACCGGTGATTTCATGGGCAAGAAAGTACAGCCCAAGGATACGCTGGGAATTCTGGAAGCGATCGTAGAGGGCAAGGCAGAGTTTAAGCCCTGGGGACCGTTCACAGATATCGAGATTTTTGATTGGGAAGGCTTTGTTCCGGATATGAATGACGCTGACTACGTCGCACAGTTAAAGGCCAGAATGAACGACAGATTAGCATTCGTTAAGAATACTGCAGTTGAAAAGGGCGGCTATGACAAACTGCCTGAAGATGCTCTGGAAGCTATTCAGAAGGTTGTTGACGAACTGAAATAAGAAGCGGTATAAAATAAATAGGCCGTATTTTCCTATTGAAGAAAAGAACCGCCGGGCAGTGTATGTGCTGCCCGGCGGTTCTTTAATGTTTCACTCTGACAAAACGGATTTTCTCGGCGGAAGTGGATTCCAGCGCGATGAGAAACGCAGCCGCGTTTCCCTCCTTGTCCATCTCAACTTCAGCTTCCAGCAGCTCGCCGGGCAGCACATGCTCCTCGGTCAGCAGGAAATGCTGTGCGCGCACATGGACGCCGTCCAGTGTCAGGGTCCCCATGCGGATGACGAGGCGGCCGTCACAGGCGGTGACCGTGATGCTGCCATACCCCATATCCATGTATTCACCGGCTATTTCGTCCAGGGAAACAGGACAGGGATACTGTATAGATAGCTGGGGATCAGGCCGTTTTTGGCTGGCTGCCTGTTCTTTACGCTTCTGTGAGAACTGATGAAACCTGCCGATCCAGTCCACCGGCTCCAGCTCCAGATACCGGTCCAGCAGCGTATAGCGCATGGCTCTCGCGCCGAAAGCATTTTCGGAATTGGTCAGCACGGTAAAAGCCAGGCCACGGGAGGGTACAAAGCATTGATCGGCGATAAAACCGTCAATATGTCCTCCGTGGTGCAGGATGCGGACCCCGCGGTAGCATTCGGTAAACAGGCCCAGGCCATAGGACTGCATCTCCACGTATCCTTGCAGAGGCTCAATGACCGGATCGCTGATTAACATTTGAGGAGAGCACATTTCCCTGCATATTTCTTCGGAGAGAATCTGTTTCCCCTCATAGGAGCCGTTGTGCAGGAACATCGCGTCCCATTGTGCCAGCTGATGGCTTGTGAGGCTGATGGATCCTGCGGCCCTCATGGTGTTTAAAGTGGCGTATTCTACCTTTTCATTGTGGCCGCTCTTGTCGTTAAAGCGGTATCCGACGGCCGGATCTTTTGCGGCCGCCAGGTCCGGGGCATCGAAGGCCACATAGCCCAAGCCCAGCGGGTCGGTAATGTTTTCCTTTAGGAAGTTCTCCCAAGAGGTGCCGGATACCCGTTCAATCACAAAGCCGGCCAGCGTAAACATCAGGTTCTGATACTGCATTTTGTACCGGAACGGCGCATTGGGCTTCAGATAGCGCAGGATGCGGATCATATCGGCTTCGGTATAGGTATCCAGCCGGGGATACCAGGAGACCTCATGGCGGGGCAGACCGCAGCGATGGCAGAGCATATCCCGTACGGTCAGATGCGCTCCGGCATAGGGGTCGTACATTTCAAATTCCGGTATGTATTTGCGAACCGGATCCTCCAGATTTAAAAGCCCTCTGTCACACAGGACGCCGATGGCGGCGGCGGTGAAGGACTTGGTGCAGGAGCCGATCGCATACATGGTATCCGGCCCTGCGCAAAGACTGTGTTCCAGATCCTTATACCCGGCATTAAAATGCTGATAAGGGGAATCGCACGAAGCTGTGCGCTGCGGATCCCGGTACACGGTTACGCTTACGGAAGGTATCTGAAACGTCTCCAGAAATTCCTCCAGATGTTGATTCAGATGTTTTCCAGCATCACTCATATTAACCTCCAATTCCGCGCATCTACAATGCGCAATGCCGATAAAGTCCCCCCGTTTTCTATTCCGGAGGGACTTTAGTGATTACTTCCAGCTCACATCCTTGAACAGGGTGCGAACGAAGGAAGGCTCAAAGTTTAAATCCTTATTCCATGCCGCTGTGGATTTCTTGTTGAACAGCGGGATATAAGCGCATTCATCCTGAATGATTTCCTCAGCTTGTTTGTAGATGTCAAGACGCGTGTCCTTATCGACCGTTTCTGCGCCCTGGGCAAACAGAGTATCCAGATCCGCATTGGACAGTCTGGCCATGTTCAGTCCGTTGATATAATCGGTACCGACAAAGGTTTTAATGAAATCGTAGTCGCGGTTTAAGCTCTGCCCCATATCCGTAAATGTGAAGTTGCCGGTTACACAGTCGTTCACTAAAGCATTGCCCTCCATGCCCTCTACGGTACCGGTGATACCGATAGCAGCCAGCTGGGACTGTACTACCTGCATGACCTTTTCAAAGTAGGTGCCGCTTACGGTTTTCATGCTGCCGATATCCAGCCCGTCGGGATAGCCGGCTTCAGCCAGCAGCTGTTTAGCCTTTTCCACATCATAGTCAAATGCGGTGTGGCTTTCATCAAAGCCGAATACTCTGGGGGTCGCCAGGGAGGTAGCCGGATCTGCCAGCCCGTCCGCAGCCATGTCGATGATATCCTGACGGTTGATCGCATAAGCGATCGCCTGACGGAGCTTCTTGTTGTTAAACGGTTCCACCTCAGTGTTGAAAATCAGGTATGTAACATGATTGGAGGTATAGGAAGCGCTGCCGTAGTTCGGGTTGCCGGTAACGGATTCCCATTCCGATGTGGGAACGGAGCAGATGTCCAGTTCTCCCGCCTCAAATGCCGTAAAGGCGGTGGTGGGATCCACGATCAGTTCAAAGTTTATGGTTTTGATCGGGGGTTCACCGTCCCAGTAGCCTGCATATGCTTCCATCGTAACCTTTACATCGGTTATGGCTTCCGTCAGCTGATATGCGCCGGTGCCGCAGGTATTAAAACCCATCTGTCCCTGCTCATCCTTGTTATCCTCAGCAAATTTTTCATTGATGATACCGATGGCCGAGATATTCTCGAGCAGAGGTGCAAAGGGATATTTCAGTGTGAATACAACCGTGGAATCGTCCGTCGCGGCAACGGACTCGATCGGCTCCACATAGCTCTGCATATAAGCGCTTTCCAGACAGCGGTTGAAGGAGTATACAACATCACTGGCTTTGAGTGTCTCGCCGTTGTGGAAGGTTACGCCCTCCCTGATTTTAAAGGTCCAGTTCAGGTTGTCCTCGCTTACGGTGTATTCGGTTGCGAGCACAGGGATTTCTTTGTTGTCTTTATCGATCCAGTAAAGCGGTTCGTAGATCTGGCGGCTCATCAGCATGTCGTTTTCCAGCGCCAGATTGTGGGGATCCAGTGTGTTGAACGCATCGGGAATGCGGTAATTCAGGTCGGTGCGTCCGGCGGATGAGGAATTGTTTCCGCTGTTGCCTGTCGCGGTGGTATCGCCTTCATTGTTGGAATTATTGCTGCAGGCAGCCAGCCCCAGCACCAGGATCAGAGCGCAGAATGCTGCTAAGGCTCTTTTTACTGCTTTTTTCATAATAGTTTCCTCCTTATTAAAGTATTTAATATTATACACTAAATTCAGACAGATGTATTTGCAAAAATATCACACTCCATATGAATAAAAGTTATACCTTATACACCGGCATCCGGTTGACAGAACCCCAAACATGCAATAATATAAGACTATGTGCAACTGTACTGCAATAAAGTAATGAAGTAATTGGAAAAATATCCATGAAAATTATGCATGTTGTACAGTTAAATTGAAAGGAAGGCTTATTTATGCTGAAATACACGATCAAGCGTCTGCTTCTCATCATTCCGACCCTGTTGGGCGTATTATTTATCGTTTTTGCGATCATGAATTTTACGCCGGGTAATCCCGGCAGGCAGATCCTCGGTATATCCGCCAAGCAGGAGCAGGTGGATCAGCTGAACCATGAACTGGGATTTGACCGTCCGTTCTTTTCGCGCTTTTTTTCCTATATCGGAGATCTGGCGCAGGGAGATCTGGGCATATCCTATCGGACCAGGCAGCCCTTCGCCGATGAATTCTTCGGGAAGCTGCCGATCACTTTAAAGCTGGGCACCTGGGGGTTTGTTTTTTCATCCATTATCGGCGTGTCGCTGGGAATCCTGTCGGCGGTGAAACAGTATTCCTGGACGGATACCTTCAGCACCCTGGCGGCGATTCTGTTTGCCTCGATTCCCGCGTTCTTTTTGGGGATGGTGCTGATCTACCTGTTCGGCCTGCAGCTGGGGCTTCTGCCCACCCACGGCATCGACGGCTGGAAGAGCTATGTGCTTCCGGTGGCAACGCTGACTGCAGGAGGCAGCGCGGCCATCATGCGGCTGACCAGGACGACGATGTTAGAGGCCATCCGCCAGGATTACATAAGGACCGCTAAGGCCAAGGGCTGCAGCAATGCGCGCATGATCTGGAAACATGCGCTGAAAAACGCGGTGCTGCCGGTTCTGACTGTGATGGGCACCAGCTTCGGCTCCATCTTAGGCGGCGCCGTGATCTGTGAAACCGTATTTTCGATACCGGGCCTGGGCACCTATGTGCTGACGGCCATCCGGAGCAAGGATGTTCCGGTGGTGATGTCGTCCACCGTTTTTCTTGCCGCGTTCTTCTGTCTGGTTATGGTGGTCGTGGATCTGCTCTATGCGGTGATCGACCCGCGGATCCGCGAACGTGTGAGCAGGTAGTGCTCTGGGGCGCTGTGCTTTGATAATTAAGAGATTAGAATGGAGAAAGCAATGAAGAGTACATTCACGAAAAAGAAGAGGAGAGGCGAAAGGGCGGGGGAGACCTGGAAGCTCTTTAAGAAGAATAAAGCGGCTATGGTAGGGCTCTGCGTGCTGTTTATCTTTGTGTTTTTTGCAGTTTTTGCAGACGTGATCATTCCTTATTCCAAGGCCATTACGCAAAATTCCGCGGATAGGCTGATGGCACCCTGCGCCTCACACTGGTTCGGCACGGATGAGTTCGGCCGGGACATGTTTGCCAGGGTGGTGCATGGCAGCCGCAGGTCGTTGTCTCTGGGCGTGGGCACCACGTTGATCTCGCTGCTGATCGGCGGTTTTATCGGCGCCTGCTGCGGGCTGTACGGCTCGAAATTTGACAGTGTGGTGATGAGGCTCTGCGATGTGCTAAACTGTGTGCCGGGGCTTTTGTTCGCGCTGGCGGTGGTCGCCGCCCTGGGAAGCAGCATGCAGAACCTGCTGATCGCTGTGACGGTCATCAGTATTCCGGGTTTTATCCGTATTGTGCGTTCGGTCATCCTGTCCATCGTGGAACAGGAATATATCTATGCGGCCAGGGCCTGCGACAGCAGCAACTGGGTGATCATCACCCGCCATATCCTTCCCAACGCCATGGGTCCCATCATCGTGCAGGCCAGCATGTCCGTGGCCTCCATGATGCTGACTGCCGCCGGGCTGTCCTTTATCGGCATGGGTGTACAGCCTCCGACGCCGGAATGGGGCGTAATGCTTAGCACGGCGAGAGAGTACATGTCCAAAGCGCCGTATCTCCTGGCATTTCCGGGAATCGCAATCGCGCTTAGCGCTCTGTCGTTAAACCTGGTGGGCGACGGCCTTAGGGATGCGCTGGATCCGAAGCTGAAGGCATAAGGGGGAGAACGATCGATGAACGAACAGGAAACACTGTTATCCATAAAAAATCTGAAAACATATTTTGTCAATGAGGACCAGGTATTAAAGGCCGTGGACGATGTGAGCTTTGACGTGAAACGGGGGGAGACCCTCGGCATTGTCGGCGAGAGCGGATGCGGAAAAAGCATCAGCTGCATGTCCATACTGAAACTGGTGCAGAGCCCCAATGTGCGGTATGAGGGCGGAGAAATTCTGTTTGAAGGCAAAAATACGCTGAAGATGACGGAAAAGGAGCTTAGAAAGCTTCGCGGAAAAGAAATTTCCGTCATATTCCAGGAGCCGATGACGGCGTTAAACCCGCTGTATACGGTGGGTGACCAGATGATGGAGGCTCTTAAGATACATAAGAAGCTAAGCACGAAAAATGCCAGGGAAAAATGTGTGGAATACCTGGAAAAGGTGAAGATACCGATGCCTAAGGAGATGCTGAACCGCTATCCGTTCAGCCTGTCCGGCGGCATGAGACAGAGGGTTATGATCGCGATGGCCCTGATTACCAATCCCAAGCTGATCATCGCGGATGAGCCGACCACTGCGCTGGACGTTACGATTCAGGCACAGATACTGGATCTGATGAACGCGTTGAAGGATGTGACCGGCAGCTCCTGCATCTTTATTACCCATGATCTGGGCGTGATCAGTGAGATGGCGGACCGTGTGGTGGTGATGTACGGCGGAAAAGTATGTGAAGTGGCTGATACGGATGTGCTGTTTGAACATGCAATGCATCCCTATACCCAGGGCCTGATTCACTCCAGGCCCACATCGGATTATGACGGAGACCGTCTGCAGGTGATACCGGGAAACGTGCCATCCTTAAACGATAAGCCTGCGGGCTGTCCGTTCCATCCCCGCTGCCCGTATGCCAGCAAGCAGTGCGGGGAAGCGTTTCCGCCGGAGAGAGTATATCCTGACGGGCACAGGGTTTCCTGCTGGAAATACTGCAATGCTTCGGAGGTGCAATGATGGAAAACATAATGGAAGTACAGCACTTGAAAAAATATTTTCCGGTGAAGGGCGGATTCGTCAGCCATACGCTCGGTTATGTGCAGGCTGTGGATGATATAAGCTTTACCATTAAGAAAGGCCGGGTGCTGGGTCTGGTGGGAGAGAGCGGCTGCGGCAAGTCCACAGTTGGCAGAACCATACTGGGACTGACGCCGGCTACGGAAGGAAAGATACTGTTTGAAGGTGAGGATATCGCCGGCGCCAAAGGTGAGAAGCAGCATGAGATCCGCCGGAAGATGCAGATCGTATTTCAGGACCCGTATTCTTCGCTGGATCCGCGGATGACGGTATACGATCTGATCAGCGAAGGCATGGTCGCGCAGAAGATGGTCGATGGAAGGGCGGATCTGGAAGAAAAGGTGAACGAGCTGATGCTGAAATGCGGACTCTTTCCGGAACAGGCCAACCGCTACCCGCATCAGTTCTCCGGAGGGCAGAGGCAGAGAATCAGCATTGCCAGAGCCCTGGCAACCCGGCCGGAGTTCGTTGTCTGCGATGAGGCGGTATCGGCGCTGGACGTATCCATACAGGCCCAGATCATAAACCTGTTAAAGGACATGCAGGAAGAGATGGGGCTCACCTATCTGTTCATTTCCCATGATTTGAGCATCGTGCGTTTTATCAGCGACGATGTGGCGGTCATGTATCTGGGACAGATTGTGGAGATGGGAACCAAGGCGCAGATCTTTGACCATCCGGCGCATCCCTATACACAGGCCCTGCTGTCGGCCGCGCCCGCATTTACCAAAAAGGAAAAGCGGGAGAAAAAGAGGATACTGCTGGAGGGAGACCTGCCCACTCCCTATAATCCGCCGAAGGGCTGCCGCTTTGCCGGGCGCTGCCCATATGCGAAGCCGGAGTGCCAAGAAGTACAGGAACTGACAGAACTGGAAGACGGTCATATGGTGATGTGCCGCCGCGCGCAGGAGGAAGCACGCAGAAAAGGAGAACGGATATGATAGTAACTGCAGACAGAGTGATCACAGGGGACGGTGTAACGGTGATTGAAAACGGCAGTGTGGTTTTAGAAGGACAGAAGATCCTGGCCGTGGGACCCACCGCGCAGTTGAAGGAACGATATCCAGGTGAAGAGGAGACAGTCTATGAGGGCTGCACCCTGATGCCGGGTATGATTGATCTGCATACCCATATCGGATATTATTACGGAAGGCCCCAGGAGAGAGAATTTGAAGAGAACCCGATGCTTCACGCCTATTTCGTGCAGAAACGCATGGAAGAGACGCTTAAGGCCGGCGTGACCACGATCCGCGATGTATCCAGCGCAAACGGGATCGGCGTAACACTGAAGAAAGCCGCGTCATACGGTTATATCAAGGCTCCGAGGATTCTGACCAGCCTTCAGGGAATCTGCATGACCGGCGGACACGGTTACAATATGAAAGGCGCCGTCATAGAGGCTGACGGGGTGGAAGAGGTGAGAAAGGCGGTCCGCAGAGATATACGCGACGGTGCCGACTGCATTAAAATACTCACCAGTGAGGCATACCGCGGGGAAGAGTTCTCAAAGGAAGAGATCCAGGCTGCCGTAAAGGAAGCCCATCGGTTCGGGAAACGGATCGCGGCCCATGCAGGCTACGGCACGTCCATCGGTGACTGCATCGATGCCGGGTGCGATACCATCGAACACGGTACGCATCTGACCGTCATGCAGGCGGAACAGATGAAGGCGGCGGATCAGACCTGGGTGCCCACCATCTATGTGTTTAACGCCGCATACAATGCCGTGTGCCAGGTTGGCTGTGAGGATGAACTGCTCAATGATAACAGGGCTTACCTTAAAGATACGGTGGATACATACCGGGAGAATTTTGAGACACTTTACCGCACCGGCGTGCGTGTCGCAACGGGTACGGATACGGACTGCCTCAATGTAGATGAGGCATCCCCTGTGGCAGGCGAATGTGCGTTCTTTGTGGAATACGGCATGCCGCCGGTTCGGGCGATTGAATGCGCTACGGCAAACGGGGCATATGCTCTGGGGCTGGGGGACACCCTTGGCCAGCTGAAAGAAAACTATACGGCGGATATGATCGCAGTGAAAGGCAATCCGGCCGAGGACATCACGGCGCTTTGCCATGTGGAAGCCGTATATCAGGCAGGGCGGCAGACTGGCTTTCGGCAGCCATGAATCTGAACCAGCTGGTCTATGCCAGCGAGATCAACCGGCTGGGATCCTTCAGCAGGGCGGCTCAGACTCTCTTTATCTCGCAGTCCGCGCTAAGCAAGTCCATTCATGCCTTGGAGATGGAGCTTGGGCAGGAAATCTTTATCCGCACAACAGACGGCGTTACAATCACCGATTTTGGGAAAATGTTTCTGGCAGAAGCGGAAAAAGCGCTGCAGCATATAACAAAGATTAAAAACATGGCCATGCTGTCCCAGAATGAGTCCGGGGCCGGTCCGTTAAAATTCAGCGCTTCCTGCGGTCAGATGCTGTTTGCCGGCGAGATTTTTGCCGGGCTTCTGTACCGTTTCCTCGATGTGGATACGGATTTCCGTTTTCGCCAGAGGAGTTACTCTGAAGTATATACGGATGTGAAGGACGGCGTGAGCGACGTGGGCGTATTGATGACCCTCAATACCTATACGGAGGATGCCTGCCAGATGTTTGAACGAAACGGGCTGGAATACCATACGCTGGGACGCTTGAATGTGGGCGTGGCGCTTCATAAGAACAATCCGGTGGCCAAGTCCGGCATCACGCGGCTGAAAAAGGGAATGCTGTCGGATCAGATGCTGATCATGATTGAAGAGACGCTGGATCCTTTCTCCAGAGAGCGGAAGGAGATTGAAGCTGCATTTGGCAGTCCGCGCACAGTATATGTGGCGGACAATGACACGGCTCTCAATTTAAGCGGCCAGGTTCCTGCTTTTTTCTGCGTTGCGCAGAGCAATAAAATCTACAGCAAGCTGAATATGTCCCTGACCATGCAGATATATCCTTATCAGAATGTGAATCTGAAGTATGAGTTTGGGTGGATTAAGCTTAAGAAAACGGAGCTCACAACGGTGGAGAAACTGTTTGTGGGCGAGATCACCAGACTGTTTCGTTAAACTATAACAAGCGGCTGAAAAGGCCGCCGACCATGAAAAGGCCATCGCAGGGCTGTTAAGCGATGGCCTTTGTCTGTGTACGGAGAATCCCGCGAGCGGGATTCTTTTTTAGAAAGAAATATCCAGTCCGAATCCGGGCTGATCAAGCAGAGTGAAGCGGTCGTTCACTCTGGTGAATCCGCCGTTCATGCCGGTCTGCTCATCCTCATAGAAGAGGAAACTGTCACAGTCGGCCTCGGTGATATTTTTCTTGGAAGCCACCAGGCTGACGCCTGCGGTGGTGGCCAGCTTGGTCTCCATCATGCAGCCCACCATGCAGGTGACGCCGTAAGCTTCGGCGATGGAGTTGATCTGGCTTGCGCGGAAGAGGCCGCCGCACTTCATCAGCTTGATATTCAGTATATCCGCACAGCCGTACTTGCAGGCTCTGGCGGCATCGATGTGATTGTGAATGGACTCATCCAGCATCACTTTGATGCCGTTTACTTTGCTTCTTATGTAGGCGGAACCGTCAAAATCCCAATGAGGAAGGCACTGCTCCACAGCCTCGATGCCATACTGACGAAATTCTGTCAGAGCATAGACCGCATCGGCCACATCGTATCCCTGATTGGCATCTACGCGCAGGCGGATATCGGGGCCTACCGCTTCACGGATCAGCTTCATGGCCCGGACATCTTCCTTCACATTGATGCCGGCCTTGATCTTTAAGATATGGAAGCCGTCTTCCTCCACATGTCTCTTTGCTTCCGCCGCCATCTTCTCCGGAGCGTTGATGCCGATCGTGATATCGTTCTGAACGCTGTTAGAATAGCCGCCCAGCACCTTATAGACGGGCTGTCCCATCAGTTTTCCCTTGATGTCATACATGGCCAGGTCCACCGCACATTTTGCGGAGCCGTTGCCCAGGATGCAGCCGTCCATCAGGCTGTGGATGGCTTCGATATCCAGAGGGTCCATACCGATTAAGCCGGGCTTTAACATATTGAGCACACTGACCACGCTGTCAGAAGTTTCACCGGTTACGAATGCGATCGGAGCCGCTTCGCCGTAGCCGTCAATTCCCATATCCGTGGATACCTTAATCAGAATATTTTCCGAATAGCTGATTTCTGCGAATGCTACGCGGAAGGGCTCTGTCAGGTTGATCCGCACCTTTTCTATTTTGATGTCTGTGATCTTCATTGATTTTCCCACCTGTCCTTCTTGATATTCGTGCCGCGGCAGCCGGAAAGAACCGCCGGGTATATAATGATATTATACTATTAAAGAGAAAGGCCGGCTATTGATTTTTTTTCATGATGGTCATTCCGCGCGGCCTGCACTGCTGCAATTTAAAGCAGCCGCGCGTATAAATGCCTGAAAGATGGCGGCGGAATCCGCGTCATGCTTCCACAGCCCCTCCGGATGCCACTGCACGCCCAGTATAAACTTTTTGCCCGGCATGCTGATGGCCTCGATCAGTCTGTCCTGCGCATATGCGTCAGCCTGAAAACCTTTCCCCAGCGCGCGGACGGCCTGGTGGTGGTGGCTGTTGACCGCTATCCTGTCTTTCTTTAGGATATCCCAAAGCAGGGTGCCTGCCTGCGGGCAGATATGGTGGGATGCGACACTGCTTTTGGATGCCTGGCTGTGCTGCTGGGTGGTGGAATACTGGGAGCAAATGTCCTGGTAGATATCCCCTCCCATGGCGATATTCATCACCTGGATGCCGCGGCAGATCCCCAGCACTGGTTTGTCAGCCTTTACAAGCTCAGGAAACAGCCGCAGTTCCAGATCGTCCCGCAGAGAAGATACGGCGCCGCATCCGGCTCGGGTCTCTTCACCGAAGATCAGAGGGTTTACATCTGGGCCGCCGGTGAACAGAAAACCGTCAAAGAGTCCTGCGACAGCTTGCAGTTCCTCATCCGACAGCGTTAACGGAAGTATGACGGGGGTGCCCCCGGCCGCGCTCACTGCATCCGTATAGGTGGGATTCATCCGAAGAAAATCGCCCTCCAGATCATAGGATGGTGTGAGGGCTATGATTGGTTTTTTCATATAAGTTTGCCTCCTTGGGATCTGAATCAGTCTGATGATATGGAAACTGCCGCACAGGAAATCAAGATGATCACACGGTGCGGCAGTGCCTTAATTAAATCCGTACAGTTTCTGTGCCAGCATATACCCCCAGCTCACGATCCGGCGCCCAGCCTTTCCGGGCAGATGCAGCGCGATTCCCAGAGGTGAATGCATGAATTTTTTGTAGACCGCAGGATTCTTCTTTTTCAGATAGTTCCATACAGCGTCCTTCTTTACCAGATTCTCCTCCAGGCCGGAGCGGATGCAGAGCACTGAGGAGATGGTGGTAATGATGTTGAGATAGCTTAACATATAGTGGTCCAGCTTGTCGGAGCCAATGTCCCCGGCGGACTGCGTATAGCAGTCGATCATCAGCCGGTTGACCTTTAACTGCTGATCTATGCGGGAGATCATAACCTTTTCGTTAACGGATTGGTCCTCTCTGCCGATAAAATAGTGGTAGAAGTCCACATCCAGATAATACATGTTTTTCACATAAGGAAACGGCTGGAATACGAAAATATTATCCACATAAAAAGTATGTTTGGGAAGCTGCAGCCCGCAGTCGCGCAACAGCTGTGTGCGGTAGATCACGGAATGCATGAGGATGTATTTGCCGATGGGGAACTTATGGATCTCATCCCAGGTAAACAGGCGTCCTGCCGGCAGCAGCCTGCGGTACTGCATTACCATCTTATTGGTAACGCCCTGTTTATCGTATACATAGTTGGAGAGCAGCATATCCAGCTCCCAGCCCTCATTTATGCTGTCGCGCATCACATCCAGAAGGCGCAGATAAGCGTCTTCATCCACCCAGTCGTCGCTGTCCACCACTTTGAAATAAACCCCGGACGCATTTGCGAGACCGGTATTCACCGCACCGCCGTGGCCGGCATTTTCCTGATGAATCGCACGGACGATGGAGGGATAGTTTTCTGCATAGCTGTCGGCTATTTTTGCGGTATTGTCCTTTGCGGAGCCGTCATCGACGATCAGGATTTCCACTTCCTCCCCTCCGGCAAGCAGAGACTGGATGCAGTGCTCCATATAGTCTGCGGAATTGTAACACGGAATCGCTACGGATAGTAATTTCACAATCTTCCTCCTATAATATATGACATCATGTTATTTATATGCTGCCACCGACCGTCAGATCGATGAGCGCTATATGCCTATGTTAGCCATTATATAGCTTTTGGCAGGGGCTTTCAAGGCGGCAATTCTTAAATATTTTTGACTTTCAGCTGCAACTGTGTGAGGTATTCCGCCCGGTTGCCGGTGGTATGGATGTCCACCCAGACAAGCTCCAGCAGATCCCCATCCGCTTTTAGGCGGGCTTCTTCCAGATAAGAGAGCAGCAGAGGGATGCATCTGGCGTTGCCATCCGTGTAATCCCCCCGGTATGCGATTGCCAGATAATTGCCCTCCGGCAGCAGCTCATCGCCGTCGGGATGCATGGCGAATACGCTGTGATAGTGATGCAGGTGATGGTTCCGGACATTTTCCATCGTGATCATGGAGCCGATCTGCCGGTTTCCGATGAAATAAAAAGTACCGGGATGCGCTTCCTGCAGCCTGCGCACCAGAAAATCCATATCCGCGTCCCTGGAAAAGGGTTCGTGCAGGCAGAAACAGGGGCGCGCAGGCATACGCAGCATCTGTACCTGATCCAGGGGCAGCGTCTTCGCGTCGCGGAAGGTGGTGAGGCGCCTGGTTACGCTGTCTCTGCAGTCCTTAAGAAATGCTTCCTGACGGCGGATATATTCGAGCTCTTTTTCCAGTATTTCTATGGTGCTGTCCACATTCCTGTTTTTGAAATAGGCGGCGATGTCCTCCATCGGGAAATCCAGCTGCCGCAATTCCCGGATCACATTGAGCTTCCAGGTATCGGAGGTGGTATAGAGCCTGTATCCGTTATCCGCTCTTTGCGGAGTGAGGATGCCAAGCTCCTCATAATAGCGGATGGTATGGGGGGATAGATGATAGAGCGCGGCGATCTCGCCGATGGAGTAGAATTCTTTCATTTTCAACCTTTCTTCTCTGGAAGGTCAGAGTATTGCTGCTTTATCGGCAGCCGTGAATAGAAATCATCAAACGGGACATCAAATAAAAAAGACTTGACTTTACCACCATGGTAAGGTTTAAAATGATAAATGTCAAGAGGAAAAGTTTTTCCAGTGCGTTTTTTGGCGCCGCAGCGTAAGAACCGCTGCGGGATCCATGATTGTGTTCATTTGAAAAAGCGTAGTGGAAAGGCTTCGAATGGAGGGAAAGCATTATGAAGCAAAGTAAAAGTTTAAAAAAAGATCTGATACGTTATGTGATTCCCACGGTGATGTCACTGTGGGTGTTCACCCTGTATTCCATGGTGGACGGTATTTTCGTGGCCCGCGGTGCCGGTGAGCTGGCATTGGCCTCGGTAAATATCTCCATACCGTATATTAATTTTATCTTCGCCCTGTCGCTGATTTTTTCAGTGGGGGCTTCCACGATGATTTCCATCTCCTTCGGGCGTGGGGATAAGGAGAAGGCTAACCGTATATTTTCTATGAATACCATAGTGTTAGTCATTGCGGCGGTCACTATGGCGGTCCTGTCGCTGATCTTACTGCCGCAGCTGGCGAATTTTCTGGGAGCTACCGATGCCACCAGGGGCATGGTGATGGAGTATCTGCGTTATATCCTGCTTTTTTCGCCCTGTTATATTATTTCCTACTCATTTGAGATACTGGTAAAGGTGGATGGCTATCCGCAGCTGGCCACCAAAACCGTGATCTTAGGCGCGCTGACCAACTGTGTGCTGGATTACCTGTTCGTAATCGTGTGGAAACAGGGGGTGGCCGGCGCAGCCATCGCTACGGGGCTGTCACAAATGCTGACGGTGCTGGTTTACCTGAAGCATTTTCTTGGTAAGAAGTCAAAGCTGTCTTTTGTAAAGTGCAGACCCAGGCTGTCCGTATATAGGAGCATGATTCCCCTGGGACTTTCCGACGGTTTTACGGAACTGTCCAGCGGAATCGTGATCTTTATGTTTAACCATGTGGTGCTTTCCGTAGCCGGTGACCAGGGAGTGGCCTGCTATACCATCGCCGCTTATGTCAACTCCCTTGTGGTGATGACCATGGTGGGCGTATCCCAGGGCATGCAGCCACTGGTCGGCTTTCATTATGGCAAAGAGGACAGGAAGGCCTGCCGCAGCCTGTACCGCTATGCTTTGATCGCAGTGCTGCTTTTATCCGCAGCGTCCTTTGCGGTGGTGAATCTGTTTGCGGGAGGAATCGTGTCCCTGTTTCTGGAGGAGGGAAGCAGCCAGATCTTTGCAGAAGCCGTGGGGGCGGTGAAATTGTTCTCGTTCTCATTCCTTGTGGTGGGATACAACGTGGTAACCGCGGGTTACTATGCGGCTACGGAGCGGCCGACCCAGTCCCTGATCATATCCGTGGGCAGAGGCCTGGTGCTTTTGGCGGCCAGCCTGTTTCCGATGGCATATTTCTTCGGCATCAACGGGATCTGGCTCGCGACGCTGGTATCGGAAAGCGCCTGCCTGCTGCTGGTATTTGCGGTTGGCAGGGTCAGCAGCAGAAGAAAAAATTTAAGAAACGCTCAAAACACTATTCCCCTGTCCCAAAACTCATGATAGAATAGAGAATGATTAGTGTGCTGTTAGACTATTACGTAAGCGTGTCAGTACACTGGAAGCCCGAGGGCGGGATTCTTTATATTTATGGGAGGGAAAAAGTATGCTGTATGGAGCATTGGAAGCGGGCGGCACGAAGATGGTGTGTGCGGTCGGCAAAGAAGACGGAACAATATTGGAGCAGGTATCCATTCCAACCACCACTCCGGAAGAGACGCTGCCCAAGATTATCGAGTATTTTAAGGACAAGGATATCGCGTCACTCGGTGTGGCTGCGTTCGGTCCGGTGGATGTCAATCCGACTTCCGAAACTTACGGATATATCCTGGATACACCGAAACTGCCATGGAGGAATTATAACCTGCTGGGAGCCCTTCGGGAGGGTCTGCATCTTCCTATGGGACTGGATACCGATGTGAACGGGTCCTGCCTGGGGGAGATGACCTTTGGGTGTGCCAGGGGACTCGACAATGTGCTGTACCTTACTTTCGGCACGGGCGTCGGCGCCGGCATAGCCATCGGCGGACAGCTGCTGCATGGCATGCTGCATCCGGAGGCGGGGCATATACTCATGCCAAGACATCCGGAGGATACTTATGAGGGTAAGTGCCCCTATCATAAGACCTGTCTGGAAGGCATGGCCGCAGGCCCCGCGATTGAAGCGCGCTGGGGGGATAAGGCTAAAAATCTGGCGGACCGTGACGAGGTATGGGAGATGGAGAGCTGGTATATCGCTCAGGCCCTTGTCAACTATATACTGACACTTTCTCCCAGAAAGATCATACTGGGCGGCGGCGTCATGCATCAGGAACAGCTGTTTCCTCTGATCCGCAGCAAGGTGACGGAATTTTTGAACGGCTACCTGAATACGAAGGAGTTAAAGGATATGGACAGTTACATCGTTCCCAGCAGCCTGCACGACGATCAGGGGATTATGGGATGCGTGGAGCTGGCTAAGAGGGCACTGACGGTTTCTGCCTGAAAATTGAATGATAGGGTTGAGTTTATCGGCTGGGGG
>OGGQ01001270.1_pt1 | contig 33550 bp, 28 predicted proteins | sample 1571191 | NCBI WGS metagenome assembly OGGQ01 (sample SAMEA2582061, study PRJEB24529) | metagenome | biome: Human gut stool | place: China | collected 2011
ATAAAAAGTTTCAAGCTCAAAAAGAAATTCATAAAGAGTAACCAATAAATAATTATAGTCCTGTTATTAATGACAATTATCGTATAAATTGTTATCTTCGTCCCCAAATTAACTACAAATACTAAATATTCATGAAGAAAAAAAGTCTAACTTTATTAGTGGCAGCAACGCTTGCCAGCAGTGTATTATTCTCATCATGCATTGGATCATTTGGGTTGTCAAATAAGCTGTTGGATTGGAACAGAAATATCGACAGCAAGTTTGTAAACGAGTTAGTATTCGTTGCATTCTGGATTGTTCCGGTTTATGAAATCTCTGCTTTAGCCGACATATTGGTTTTAAACTCGATTGAATTCTGGAGCGGAAGCAACCCTGTTGCAGATGCCGGTACGGTAAAAACAATCGAAACCAAAGACGGCACGTATGCCATCGAAACCCAAAAAGACGGCTACCACATCCAGAAAGAAGGAGAAGAAAAAGCGGTCGATCTGGTTTTCAATGAAGCAGACAAGAGCTGGAGCGTAGAAGCAAACGGCGAATCGACCAAACTGCTGAAGTTCACAGGTGACGACGAAGTTGTCATGTACCTTCCCGACGGCAAAGAAATGAATGTAGAACTGAACCAGGCAGGCGTACTTGCTTTCAAACAGGTAGCCGAAGGTTATTCTTTCTACGCAGCAAGATAAAAAAGTTGAAAGTTGAAAGTGAAAGAGAGTATATCTTTGACTTTCAACTTTCACTTTTCAACAGACTAAGTCTAATCTAAATTAAAAATGCATATGAAACACATGATCAAAAAAACGATGCTCACAGGAGCATTAAGTTGCTTCCTTCTGGGGACTGCATTGGCTGACGATGCGACGAACCAGCCTGCGAAGCCTTACTGGCAGGACATCCAAGTCGTTGCCGTTAATAAAGAGGCTCCCCGCTCCTCTTTCATGAGTTATGGAGACCGTGCCACAGCTCTATCTTCCCGATATGAAAAAAGTCCTTTCTACTCATTGCTGAACGGCACATGGAAATTCTATTTCGTAGATTCATACAAAGACCTTCCTGCCAACATCACAGATCCTTCTGTCAGCACTTCCGATTGGGACGATATCACTGTTCCGGGAAACTGGGAGGTACAAGGACACGGTACTGCCATCTACACGAATCACGGATATGAGTTCAAACCACGTAACCCGCAACCTCCGCTGTTGCCGGAAGCAAACCCGGTAGGTGTTTACCGGCGCGACTTCGAGGTTCCTGCCGGTTGGGACGGACGTGACATATATCTACACATCGCCGGAGCCAAATCGGGCTTATATGTTTACGTAAACGGCAAGGAAGTCGGCTACAGCGAAGATTCCAAGAATCCGGCCGAATTCCTGATCAACAAATACCTGCAACCGGGCAAAAACGTGCTGACGCTGAAAATCTTCCGCTGGAGCACAGGTTCCTATCTGGAATGCCAGGACTTCTGGCGCCTAAGCGGTATCGAACGCGATGTCTATCTATGGTCACAACCCAAGATCGCTGTCAATGATTACCGTATTGTCTCCACGCTCGACGACACCTACAAAAACGGTATCTTCAGCTTGGCAATAGATATCAAGAACCATTCTGACAAGGTCAAGAACATCGACGTGACATACGAATTATTAGATGCAAAAGGCAATGTGGCTGCTACGGCAGAAAACAAGTTGTGGGTAAGCCCGAACACGATTACAACGACTTCGTTCGAAAAGACACTGGATAATGTGGAAACGTGGAACGCGGAACATCCGAACCTTTACAAGCTGTTGATGACGATCAAGGAAGATGGCAAGGTGACGGAAGTGATCCCGCAAAACGTCGGTTTCCGCCGCATCGAAATCAAAGAGATCGACCAGATCGCCGGCAACGGCAAACCATACACCGTCCTGCTGTTCAACGGACAGCCGATCAAGTTCAAAGGTGTCAATATCCACGAACACAACCCGCAGACCGGACATTACGTGACAGAAGAACTGATGCGCAAGGATTTCGAACTGATGAAACGGAACAATCTGAACTCCGTCCGCCTGTGCCATTACCCGCAAGACCGCAGATTCTACGAGCTTTGTGACGAATACGGATTGTATGTTTACGACGAAGCCAATATCGAATCGCACGGCATGTACTACAACCTGCGCAAAGGCGGTACGTTGGGAAACAACCCGGAATGGCTGAAACCGCATATGGACCGTACAGTCAACATGTACGAACGCAACAAAAATCATCCGTCCGTAACGATCTGGTCATTAGGTAACGAAGCCGGAAACGGTTACAACTTCTACCAGACCTATTTATATGTAAAGGACAAAGAAAAGACCATGATGGGCCGTCCGGTCAACTACGAACGTGCACAGTGGGAATGGAACTCCGACATGTATGTCCCGCAGTATCCAAGTGCAAAATGGTTGGAAGAGATAGGTAAGGAAGGCAGCGACCGTCCGGTTGCACCGTCCGAATATGCCCACGCGATGGGAAACTCGACCGGTAACCTTTGGGACCAGTGGAAAGCGATCTACAAATACCCGAACCTCCAGGGCGGCTACATTTGGGACTGGGTTGACCAAGGTCTGCTTGCCAAGGATGCAAACGGAAAAGAATATTATGCTTACGGCGGCGACTTCGGCAAAGACATGCCGAGTGACGGCAATTTCCTTTGCAACGGTATCGTGAGCCCGGACCGCACTCCGCATCCGGCTATGGAAGAAGTGAAATATGCACACCAGAATGTCGGTTTCGAAGCTGTAGATGTGGCGAAAGGCATATTCAAAGTGACAAACCGTTTCTATTTCACGAGCCTGAAAGATTACATGATCAGCTATACGATCAAGGCAAACAACAAAATCATCAAAGGCAACAAGATGTCTCTCGACCTGGCGCCACAGGCATCCCAGGAAATCACAGTCCCGGTAGAAGGCTTGAAACCGCAGGCCGGCGTCGATTATTTGGTGAACTTTGTCGTGACTACGACCAAACAGGATGGCGTGATCCCTGCCGGATACGACATCGCACAGGATCAGTTTGTTTTGCCGGTAACAGCCGACAAGACCGTTTACAAGGCCGCAGGCCCCAAGCTGACCGTATCTGAAGAAGGAAACGACCTGAAGGTGACTTCTTCCAAAGTGAACTTCGTATTCGACAAGAAAGCCGGCGTCGTGGCTTCCTATAAAGTAGGCGGCACGGAATACTTCAACGAAGGCTTCGGTATCCAGCCGAACTTCTGGCGCGCCCCGAACGATAACGACTACGGAAGCGGCAACCCGAAACGTCTTGAGATATGGGAACTCTCAAGCCGTAACTTCAATGTGACAAGCGCGACAGGCGAGATCATCGATGGTAATGCCATCGTAAAAGTCGACTATAAACTGCCGGCCGGCAACCAGTTCCTGGTGACATACAAGATCTATCCTGACGGTATCATGAACGTGGCCACCCACTTCACGCCTGCCCATTTGGACGGTGTGAAGATCGGTATTTCCGAAGCGACCGCCACCGCGACCTTCTCACCGGGCCGCGCCAATGTCAGCGAACGCGACAAGATGGTCGTTCCGCGTATCGGCGTACGTTTCCGTCTGCCGGCAACGATGGACCAACTGGAATACTTCGGCCGCGGTCCGCTGGAAAACTATTGGGACCGCAAAGCCGGTTACATGATCGGACAGTACAAGAGCACGGCTGAAGAACAATATTTCCCATACGTCCGTCCGCAGGAAAACGGCCACCACTGCGATACCCGCTGGATTTCATTAGGCGGTAAAGGCAAGAACCTGTTGATCGTTGCAGACGACGAGATGGAATTCAACGCAATGCGTAACTCCGTCGAAGACTTCGACGCTGGCAAGGCAACCGACCGCCCGTACCAGTGGAACAACTTCACACCGGAAGAGATTGCCAACCGTCCGGAAATCGGACCGTATGACAAACCTCGCCAGACGCATATCAACGACATCACACCACGTAACTTCGTTGAAGTATGCGTAGACCTGAAACAGCAAGGATTGGCCGGCTACGACAGTTGGTATTCACGTCCGGAACCGGAATATACTTTACCGGCAGACCGGGAATACAAATGGGGCTTCACTTTGATCCCCGGAGCCAAAGCCAACAGCGCACAGAAGAAAGCGGGCTACAGCTATAAATAAGCAATCCGGTTTCACATAACAAACTAAAAAAGCGGTTGCCAGAGATCGGCAACCGCTTTTTTTGCAAGCATCCGATTGGGCTTCACCATTCCCTGAAACCCTTTGACTATTATCATATGAGAGGGTGAAGGCAGTTCCGACGCTTGCCTTCACCTTAAAAATTTACTTTCACCTTGTCTCGCCTAGACACACCAGATCCGGCCTCTTATACAAAGCGACATATTTAAGCGAATAATAAAGAGATTGTGAATGATATTAATATCCTAATATACTAACATTTAATATTTACCTTATATCTCTTTTCATTTTCGACCTAAGTCGAAAGCCTTTTTGCCCATTGTCGAAAGCCTTTTTCACCAAGGGCGAAAAGGTTTTCGACTTAGGCCAAAAGCTCTATGGTTTTATAGTTTAACAATAAAAGTATAGCGACTGCCACTCTATAGTGTACCTTCCATACCCGACTAACCCGCAGATGAAGACAACCGTAACAGGTGAAGGCACTTTTACTATTTGCATTCACCCATCAACAATCTTATAACCCAACCAGTGCATACAAAGGTGAAGCCTCCCCCTGATTATTGGCGGAAAAATAAAAAAAGCCGGACTTTATTCAGCCCGGCCTTCCATAAACTTATTCAATGATGATCGATCTACTTAGCATAGCTTACCGCACGAGTCTCACGGATCACCGTGATCTTCACCTGACCCGGATAGGTCATTTCGTCCTGGATCCTCTTTGCGATTTCGGTTGACAGGTTTTCGGTATCCTTATCATCGATCTTGTCAGCCCCGACAATTACGCGGAGCTCACGACCAGCCTGGATAGCGTATGTCTTCACTACACCCGGATAAGAAAGAGCCAACTGTTCCAGATCATTCAGACGCTTGATGTAAGCCTCGACGATCTCACGGCGAGCTCCCGGACGCGCACCCGAAATAGCATCACAAACCTGTACGATCGGAGCAAGCAGCGTTTGCATTTCCACTTCGTCATGGTGAGCACCTACGGCGTTGCAGATATCCGGTTTCTCTTTATATTTCTCGCAAAGCTTCATGCCTAAGATTGCGTGCGGCAATTCCGGTTCGTCATCAGGCACTTTTCCTATATCGTGCAACAGTCCGGCACGTTTTGCCTTTTTCGGGTTCAACCCCAGTTCAGATGCCATCACAGCACATAAGTTCGCCGTTTCGCGTGCGTGCTGCAACAGGTTCTGGCCATAAGAAGAACGATATTTCATCTTACCGATCATACGGATCAGTTCAGGATGCAAACCATGTACACCGAGATCGATAACGGTACGCTTACCGGTTTCCACCACTTCGTCTTCAACTTGCTTTCTCACTTTCGTTACCACTTCCTCGATACGTGCCGGGTGGATACGTCCGTCCTGTACCAACTGGTGCAAAGCCAGACGGGCTATTTCACGACGGACCGGATCAAAACCGGACAACACGATTGCTTCAGGCGTATCGTCAACCACGATCTCAATACCGGTTGCTGCTTCCAACGCCCGAATGTTACGCCCTTCACGACCGATGATACGGCCTTTGATCTCGTCTGATTCGATATGGAAGACTGTAATCGAATTCTCGATTGCCGTTTCGGTTGCTACACGCTGGATGGACTGGATAACGATTTTCTTCGCTTCCTTGTTGGCTGTCATCTTTGCCTCTTCCATGATTTCATTGATGTAGGAAGTAGCTTCTGACTTGGCTTCGTCTTTCAAGGATTCGATCAGACGCTCCTTCGCCTCTTCGGCAGAAAGCCCGGACAGAGTTTCCAGATGTTCGATTTCACGCTGGTGAAGTTTCTCCAAATCCTGCTTCTTCTTATCTACCAGTTCCAGTTGGGCCGCCAGATTCTCCTTCACGGCATCCACTTCGCTATTCTTGCGTTGCAGGTCTTCCTGACGTTGGTTCAAATTCAACTCACGTTGTTTCAACTTAGCCTCTACAGACTGTATCTTTGAATTACGGGCGGACACCTGTTTCTCCAGGTCCGCTTTCAAATGAAGGAACTTCTCTTTTACTTCGAGCAGCTTCTTCTGCTTCATTACTTCCGACTCCTTTTCAGCCTCGCGTATCACAGCGTCATACCTTGACTTCATAAGGACTCTCATCACAAACCACACGAGCAAGCCTCCGACAACGAAGGTCACAAGTGCTATGATTATAGTCATACCCATTTTACTTATAGTTTAAATTCAGTTATATTATTATACAAAAAAAGCACTGCCTTACATGGATACACCCATGCAAAGTAGTGCGGAAACGCATCTTCTTTATTCTTACAACTATTTATCCTTCAGGAAACTTTCCAGTTCATCGGTCAGCTCCTGTATCTTTTCAGTAAAGGGACTTGTGTCATTCTTATCCTCCAACTTCAAGTTTTCCACCGATAGCTGAAAGGTTACCATGGCTAACAAATCTTTTACATCCACGTCGGAATATTTCTTCCGGTACTGGTCCATTTTCTTCCTGATTTGCCGGACTGCCTCACGGGCTACCTGCTCCTCGCTCCGGTTGATCCTGATACCATAACTTTTACCGGCTATCTCTACATGTATAAGAAATTTATCGTCCATCGCCTCTATTCGTTTAATAGTGCAATGCACTTGTCTACTTCCCGCACTAACTTCGATAACCTCATCCTGGCACTTTTCATTTCTCCCTCGTTGACAGAAACAACCCGTGCAGTCAGCATGTTATCGCATTTGGCATTCAACTCTTCGATCGTCTTCATTGCCTGCTGAAGTTCTCCTTCTTTCTGTGCTAAAGAACTTTCAAGCTCGTTGATTTTCTCCTTTTGCCTATCGCAAAACTCCATCAAATCACGAACCCTAACATCAAATACAGCCAACAATCTTTTATGATCTTCGGTCATTTCACACCAAATTCTACACAAAAGTAAAGGATAGAATTGAATAAAACAACGAATCGGTTTGTTTTTTTGACAGAAAACGTCCGGACACACAAAAGGCCGTTCAAACTAAAATCCGAACAGCCCTCCTTCCAATAGATTCAGCTACGCTATATTTATACTAACGCAACGTACAATTCACCCTCGATGTTTTCGAAAGCCAATTTGCCTTCTTTCGCTAACCAACCAAAAGCAGCATACATATCTTTTTCCGCTTTAATCTTAGTAGCCTTCTTTACTGCCTTAACACTCATCTTACCGCCTTCATTCAATGCGTTCCAAACAAGGCCGGCGTTTGTTCCAATCAATTCGATCATGTTTCTTTTTGTTTTGTTAATCGTTAACGGGAGCAAATTTATAGATTAATCGATTAAAACAAAAGGATATAGATGTTTTTTAGCATAAAGACAGGTGCTTTTTATGTTTTGAAAGCATAATTAACACTATTATAACAGAATTATAGCGCTATTTTCGTCCGTTCTTTGGCTGTGACAAGTTCCGCCTCCATGTTTATAGCTGAAACATATTTGCTTAATAAGCCCACGGCATACTTTCCTGCCGCCTCCAACCCCTCCAATCCTGAATAACCATTTATAATCATTAACAAGTGAGTCGTATCCAGTCCTATTTTTGTCCGTTCCTCATCACTCGTCGGAGTTCCTACCCCACCGACTGCATCCCGGTAAACGGGCAGACCTGCAATATTCAATTCTCCACGCCCGATTCCATGATAAATTTCACCTTCCCTGCCGACTCCCAACACCAGACTGCCACCGGCAATTTTATCCGCATCGAAGCCTCCGATGGAATATCCGCTACGGATAGAAACCAAATTGATGAGATCGACCAGCGTATCGACCTTATAAAGGGGTAATTCACGGAGAATGCGCCTCCGCAAGGCTTCAGAAGAAGGACGATAACGATTCGGATCTTTTCCCAGACGCTTATAAGCCTGGCGAGTAGCCTGTATAGGGAGCCATTTGTTGATTTGTTCCAGCTTGACTGTTTCCCGGACAGCCTTTTCTTCGTCCGCTATCTCCTGCCAAAGCCTTTCGTCCGGTTCAGAATTGCAAACATCACAAGACAGAACCAAAACATGCAAATCCGGACAGGCCGTGGCTATTTCTTCTGAAATTGAAATATTTGTCATAGAATTTCACTTATAAAAACCACAAAAAATAAACCTATTTAGTCAGAAAGGATTAATTTTTCAATTGTAATAATGTATATTTCAGCTTGAGGATATAACTCATTCACTAATTCTTCGTCGCAGCACGCAAAATCATCATAGTCTCCACTATGCTTCTTTTCAAACAACGTTCCAAATATCTTACCTATTTTAATCGGCAACTTTCCTGTAGATACAAAATGTAAGCCAAGCATACTTTTTACGCCGTTATGAGTCTGCGTTAGGATATCATATTTAAGTAACTTCTTGCACGACCTTCCTGATTTGTTCTACTACATCTGTTCGTCTCATAACTTTTTTATTTAATAAGCAAAAGGACCATATATATTATACACCACTCTATTTACTACAAAGATAAACACAATTCTTTACAAAAAACTATTTTTCTATTTGCATATCCTCCTGAAACATCTATTTTTCTTAAAAAAATGTGTTATCACCTCTACTCTATATAAAAACCAATAAAAGACATTATGATGACATATGATGATCAACTAAAATCTGATGAAAAGCATCCATTTTGGAGTAATCCTTTATTGTATAAACAGGGAGGAACCACGCAAGAAAATACCGGACAGGATACGCCCGCTTTTGATTCCCAAACGACGGGCGGAGAAGAACTCGTCGGGATGGGCGTAGGTACAGATTCCGGCTAGTTCGATATTTCCGGCCGAAAGGCCTTCTGTCAATAATTGCAGACGGTTGGCCTCCCACAAATCGATATGGGCTTTTCCGGTATCGGCATCGCGCTTCAAGATACACGACATTTCAAAACCGGCCTCCCGAAAGGCGTCGACGACCTCTTCGCCAACTTCGAATGCTTCGGGACCGATGGAAGGAGCAATGCCGGCTTTCATGAGACGAGGATCGGCTCCATATTCATCCATGAGGATGCGAACAGTTTTCCCGGCAATCCGCAATACAGTTCCCCGCCAACCGGCATGAACGGCAGCTACAGCCTTCACATCGGGAGCATACAGCAGGACAGGGACACAATCGGCTGTCGAGACAGCGATGCAAACTTCCGGCACATCCGTCACCAAGGCATCTACACCATGCATATAAAGCTGCTGTTCTTCCAATGGAAGGGAAAGAAAAGAAGGTTCTATCGAACGGATCTCCGCCCCGTGGACCTGGAAAGGCGCAAAGATACGTTCGGTTGGTATCCCGATTGCATCCGAAAGAAGTTTCCGGTTCGCTCGGACAGCTTCCGGATTGTCCCCACTGTATTCGCCAGGGTTAAAGGATGCATACGCACCTTTGCTCACTCCTCCCTGACGGGTTGTCACAAAATGAGAGATGTTGCAATCCTCGCTTAATGCGGGAAATTGCAACATCTTCACTTTATCATTTGGAAGTATCTTCATCTTCTTCGTCGTCCCAATCTTCATATTCTTCATACTCTTCATCGTCGTCGGGATCATCTTCATCAAGAGGAATGATAAAATCGTCATCATCAAGCGCAAGTGCGCCTACATCGATGTTCTTATGTACAATACGCTCTACCTCGTGGAACGTTTCCTTGTTCAGTTCCTTCCACAGCAAGTCTTTCAGCTCGGTGATCCCCATTCCGGTAACGGAGGAGATAAAGACATAGGGAACGCCTTCCGGCAGATCTTCGGACAATGCCTCAATCAACTCTTCATCCAGCATATCGCTCTTGGTGATAGCCAGGACACGACTTTTATCCTGCAAATCCGGATTATACTTGACCAGTTCGCCTAAAAGGATTTCGTATTCCTTCTTGATATCATCCGCATCGGCAGGAACCATAAACAAAAGCAACGAATTACGTTCGATATGACGCAGAAACCTTAACCCCAAACCTTTACCTTCACTGGCTCCCTCGATAATGCCAGGGATATCGGCCATGACGAATGAACGGTTGTCGCGATAGCTTACTATACCCAAGTTCGGTTCGAGCGTAGTAAACGGATAATTGGCAATCTTCGGTTTGGCAGCTGAAACGACAGACAGCAATGTCGACTTTCCGGCATTCGGGAAACCGACCAGACCGACATCAGCCAACAGCTTCAATTGCAGGATCACCATACGCTCCTGTGCCGGTTCGCCGGGTTGCGCATAGCGGGGAGCCTGGTTGGTCGACGTCTTGAAGTGGCAGTTACCCAATCCTCCGCGTCCGCCTTTCAACAGCATTACCTTCTGACCGTCTTCGGTCACGTCACAGATAAACTCGCCCGTTTCGGCATCATAAACGACTGTTCCGCAAGGAACCTCTATCACACGATCCTCACCGTCTTTCCCGAAACTACGTTTGGCTCCGCCACCTTCACCATTCGTCGCCATAATATGACGTTCATACTTCAGATGGAGAAGCGTCCAATAATTCCGGTTTCCACGAAGATACACATGGCCTCCTCGTCCTCCATCGCCTCCGTCGGGACCTCCTTTCGGAATGTATTTCTCGCGGCGAAAGTGAGAAGACCCTCTCCCGCCCTTACCAGAACGGCAATAGATCTTTACATAATCTACAAAGTTTGATTCAGCCACTTTTAATTTTTAATTTATGATTTATGTTTTATGATTTATGATTCATAGCGACAAAAGATATAAATCACAAATCATAAATCATAAACCTCATTCATAAATCCATTACAAATTATTTACAGCATCCTTGATACGACCGAAAATCTCTTCGATTGTACCCATACCTTTGATGGCGACATGTTTGCCTTCACCGATATAATAATCTGCCAAAGGAGCTGTCTGTTTGTGATAAACGTCCAATCTTGACTTGATTGTTTCCAGATTGTCATCCGAACGGCCTGAAACCTTACCACGTTCCAACAGGCGGTTGATCAGTTCTTCTTCTTCTACCTGAAGGTTCAGCATAACGGAAACATCGGTTCCACGTTTGTTCAACATTTCTTTCAGTGCCTTAGCCTGCGGGATCGTACGGGGGAAACCATCGAAGATGACGCCTTTGGAGTTCACCTTGCTGTCCAAAACCTTAGCCAGCATGTCAACGATCAGTTCATCCGGAACCAGTTGTCCTTTTTCGATGTAATCTTTAGCAATCTTACCCAGCTCTGTCTCGTTCTTCATTTCAGAACGCAAAACATCACCTGTAGAGATATGATCCAAACCATATTCTTTAATAATCAATTCGCTCTGTGTTCCCTTTCCTGAACCGGGAGCACCAAAAATAACAATGTTCAACATAAAAAGTAAACTTTTTAAATTGACAATTGATAATTGACAATTGACAATATACCTGCCAACTATCCAACCATCCATCGCCTCTTATTATACATTAATCTGATAAATTCTCCACTCCTTTATATATTGATAATTATCAATTGTCAATTATCTTATATATATTTCGGTAAGCCCGCCCCATTTCATCATAATCCAGGCCGTAACCGACAATAAAATCACTCGGAATCCGAATGCCGATATAATCGGGTTTCAAATTGCATCTCAATGAATCCGGCTTAAACAACATGGTCGCCAGTTTGACATCGGCAGCACCATCCTTACGGAGTTTATCCATAACATATTGCATCGTAAATCCGGTATCGATAATATCCTCTATCATGATCAAAGTCCACCCTTTCACATCGGCCTGCACCGGCATGATTTCACGCACGACACCGGTCGTACTGGTCCCTTTATAAGAAGAATAACGAGCAAAGGTGATCTCATACGGTTCGTTCAACTGACGCATCAACTCGGCAGTAAACATAAAAGCTCCATTCAGGATTCCCACAAACAACGGATTCGTGCCTTTTACATCCTCCCGGATACGTTCTGCGACTTTTGCAATTGCATCCTTTATCTCCTCTTCCGGGATAAAGAGTTCAAATTCTTTGTCTTTTAATCGGATTCTATCCATATTCCGTTTGATTTTTGAGGGAACAAAGGTACAACTTTTTCGGGTAAGCACAAAAGTGGATTTTCATTTTCTGCTTTCTGTCAAAATATTGCCATCTATCATACGGATCAGCCTACCCGCCATCCGAGCATTTTCCTCGGAGTGGGTAACCATCACGACGGTCGTTCCTTCACGGTTCAGTTCCATCAACAGGTTCATCACTTCATTGCCGTTGACGGAATCCAGGTTTCCGGTCGGGATCGCCGGCGATAACCGGAAAGCTAGAATGTCAACTCATCCACAATCCAGAGATAAATCAGGAAAGCTGCCGTCATCCACAACACAAAACCTAGCATATTAACAGACGAAAACAAAAAGCTTCGCTTAATTAGCCAGAGCGCGACTTTTACATAGTGTTTAAACATATATCATATCTTTTTTATGAACCACTAAAAATAAGGCAAAGATCATGCCAAATCAGGAATTCACTTATTTACAACCACATACACACCAAGCTTTTAAACGTATTGTCCGTTCCCGTACATCTTACGTGCAAAAACGCACGGATATGTTCCCGACAACGCCGAAAATAAATTAGTCTATCTCAGAACTTTTCATTAATTTCGCACCAATATTTTAAATGAATGTAAAAAGATACGACGATGATAAAGAGGTCTGTTTTAGCGTTATTTATTGTATTGTTATTCAGTAGTAATCAGGTAGGAGCACAGGATGTCAACATAATTAGCGGGAATCAGTCGAATCAACCGGTTCAGACCGCTGTTCCCGATACATTTCCTTTATTAGACTTGGAAGAAACGGAACTGGATAAAATCCCCGACCTCAGGGCACAGTTCGAAAAACTCAATAGCAGCTACTCATCACCCGCCGCACCGAGTGAGAACTTGCTTCGCTTTTTAAAAAAAGACGAGATAGAATTATCGCCGGAAGCACAATATTGGGTAAATTGGGTACGCGACCCGTCTACCATCATCAGCCCGTGGGCAACCTTACGGGATACTACAATCGTCAATCCGCTGTTCACCCCGATCCTGTTCAAGGGAGGACTTATCCCGGAAGACCTGCAATTGTATGACAAGGACTTTATTGCAAAACAACGTCCCAACTTCCCATTGTTCGAACCGGATACGACTTTGTTCCAAGACGAAATACTAAAGAACAAGTTGCAGAATACCGCATATAATTATGTACGTGTAAACTATCCGGAATATTTCCGTTATTCGGAACGTGACCTGCCGACAGATGTCGTTAAAACGCATGTTATCAAGAAAGCGACATACGAACCCGAACTAATCAAAATAGAAAACGACCCGAACGCTTTCAGCGACGTGGACGCTCCGGTCAAGTTTATCCCGGAACGCCGTTATTGGACTTCCAACTTCGAAAGCACCATGCAATTTTCGCAAAATTACATTTCACCGAACTGGAGTGCAGGTGGCGATCCGAACTTCAATATGAATACCCGGCAATATTTCAAATATGATTACAATAAAGACAAAGTACAGGTAACAAACGAACTTGAATTCAAACTGAATATGAATACTTTGCCGGACAAAACAGACTCTATACATTCGTATAAGATAAACGACCAGATACTTCGTCTCCATACGCTGTTCGGTTACAAAGCATTTAACAAGTGGTACTACACAGTCGACATCAGTTTCAACACACAAGTAGTAACCAACTACGCCCAAAACAGCGAAACCAAATTATCGGCATTTCTCGCGCCTATGACCTTCAATACCGGTATCGGTATGAAATACGAACTAACCAAAACCCTTACAAAGGTGAGACACCGAAACATAAAATTGAATGTCAACATGGCTCCATTCTCTTATAACTATATGTACAGTACCCAAAAGGGGACAGATATGGATTTGAAACGACATGGTTTTAAAGAGAAAGACAATGCCGCCGAACTTCCTGACGATGTTAACAAATACAGGAACTCCCAAAGCCAAATTGGTTCGAAACTCGAAGCAAACATGACATTCAATATCAACCGAAATGTCAGTTGGACATCTCGTTTCTATTATTTCACGGATTATCATCGTATTACCGGAGAGTTTGAGAACACGTTCAACTTGCAGATCAGCCGGTTCTTTTCAACCCGGATCAATCTTCACCTTCGCTATGACGATGGTGTTGCCAAAAACGAAGATTTCGACAGCTATCTTCAGATCAACGAGCTGTTAAGCTTCGGGTTTAATTACAAATGGTAAGACAAAGTCTATTATTTCCATAATAAACTTTGTTAATCGTGACATAATTTCCAAATAATACGTACTTTTGCCTCGGTTTTGCAATGTCGAGATTACAAATATGAGCGAAAGTATCAATCACAATGGGATTATAGAGAAGATCGACGGCGGTACGGTCTATGTCAGGATCATCCAACAATCGGCTTGCTCCGGATGCCATGCGAAAAGTATGTGTACGGCATCCGAGAGCAAAGAAAAGATCATCGAGGTTCCGGACAACTCTGGAAAATTCCATATAAATGAAGAAGTCCAGTTATGCGGACAAAGTTCACTGGGGCTGCAGGCCGTACTTCTTGCATTTGTATTTCCGCTCATCATAGTTTTTGCGGCTATTGTAACAGGTACAAGTATGCAATGGGAAGAAACCACAAGCGGGTTAACCGGATTACTGCTCTTAGTTCCTTATTATTGCATATTATACTTTTTACGCGACAAACTGAAAAAGCGATTCATATTTACTTTGAAAAAACTTAATTGACAAACATATCATGATTTTAATTGCCGTTATTTCATTAGGAGCGATTGGAGCCATCGGCGCAGTTTTTCTATACGCCGCCTCCAAGAAGTTTGAAGTATACGAAGATCCTCGTATCGCACAAGTCCAGGAGGTATTGCCTGGAGCCAATTGCGGAGGTTGTGGATATCCCGGATGCGGTGGTTTTGCTACGGCTTGTGTAAAAGCCGACACGTTGGACGGCCTGTTATGCCCCGTAGGCGGAGCACCTGTAATGGGCAAAGTAGCCACCATCCTCGGAAAAGAAGCAGCCAGTGCAGAACCGATGGTAGCCGTTGTCCGCTGCAACGGAACGTGTGCCGCCCGTCCGCGTACCAACCAATACGACGGTGTGCAGAGTTGTGCGATTGCTTCCACCTTGTACGGCGGAGAGACCGGCTGTTCATTCGGTTGCTTAGGTTATGGCGACTGTGTGACTGCATGTAACTTCGACGCCATCCACATCAACCTTGAGACCGGGCTTCCGGAAGTGGACGAAGACAAATGTACTTCATGCGGAGCTTGCGTAAAAGCTTGCCCGAAAAACATCATCGAACTGCGTAAGAAGGGCCCCAAATCACGCCGCGTCTTCGTCAGCTGCGTAAACAAAGACAAAGGCGGAGTAGCCAAGAAAGCATGCGCCAACGCTTGTATCGGCTGTGGCAAATGTGCAAAGGAATGCCCGTTCGAAGCAATTACAGTGGAAAACAACGTGGCCTACATCGATTACACAAAATGTCGCTTATGCCGCAAGTGCGTAGCCGTATGTCCGACCGGCGCCATCCACGAATTGAACTTCCCGCCACGTAAAGAGGCAGCTCCGGCTGTGGATGCCGACAAAATAAAACCGGCAACAGCTCCGAAACCGGCTGCACCGAAGGCTGATGCGCCAGAGACTGAAGCCCCGAAGAAAGAGTCTCCGAAGGCAGAAGCTCCAACAGCAAACGCTACGCCAAATGCAGAAACTCCTAAAATTGAAACAAAAGAAGAAACAATTCAAAAATAAAATCTAATAGTATGCTAAGGACATTTCGAATCGGAGGTATACATCCGCCCGAAAATAAATTGTCTGCCGGTAAGAAAATTACCGCTTTAGCTGCTCCTAAGCAGGTAATCATACCGCTCAGTCAGCACATCGGGGCTCCAGCCCAGGCAGTGGTCAAGAAGGGTGATCTGGTTAAAGTCGGAACACTTGTCGCCAAGGCAGGTGGTTTCGTTTCCGCCAATATCCACTCGTCAGTATCCGGTAAAGTAAACAAAATAGATAACGCCCTCGACTCAAGCGGCTACAAGCGTCCCGCCATCTACATCGATGTGGAAGGAGACGAATGGGAAGAAACGATCGACCGCAGCGATGCATTGGTAAAAGATTGTACGTTGTCATCCAAAGAGATCGTCGACAAGATTGCAGCAGCCGGTATCGTAGGTCTGGGGGGAGCCACTTTCCCGACACAGGTGAAACTGATGCCGCCTCCCGGAAGCAAGGCAGAAATCATCATCATCAATGCCATAGAATGCGAACCTTATTTGACCTCCGACCATTCCCTGATGATGGAAAAAGGCGAACAGATATTGGTGGGCGTCACATTGCTGATGAAAGCCGTAAATGTAAACAAAGCCGTTATCGGCATTGAAAACAATAAACCCGATGCAATCGCCCACCTGACGAAGCTGGCAGCCGCTTATCCCGGAATCGAGATCATGCCGCTGAAAGTGCAATATCCGCAAGGAGGTGAAAAGCAGCTGATCGACGCCGTGATCCGTCGCCAGGTAAAGAGCGGCGCCCTGCCTATCTCGGCCGGAGCCGTCGTACAGAACGTAGGAACCGCCTACGCCGTCTACGAAGCCGTCCAGAAGAACAAACCTCTGTTCGAGCGCGTCGTGACCGTAACAGGAAAAGCCGTTGCCAACCCGTCGAACTTCCTGGTCCGTATGGGTACGCCTATCAACACGCTGATCGAAGCAGCCGGTGGTATTCCCGAAAACACGGGTAAGATTATCGGTGGCGGTCCGATGATGGGCAAAGCGTTGGTAAGCGCCGAAGTTCCGGTAACCAAAGGCAGTTCCGGCGTATTGCTCCTGACCAAGGAAGAATCTGTCCGCAAACCGATGCAGGACTGTATCCGTTGCGCCAAGTGCGTGAACGTCTGCCCGATGGGGTTGAATCCGGCCTTCCTGATGAAATTCACGATCTATAAGGATTGGGAAAAGGCTGAAGGAGGCTACATCCAGGACTGTATCGAATGCGGTTCATGCAGTTATACTTGCCCTGCCCACCGTCCGCTGTTAGACCAGATCCGATTGGGTAAAGGCAAAGTTATGGGTATTATTCGTGCAAGAAAGTCATAAAACAAGAGCAATATGGAAAACAAATTATACGTGTCTCCCTCGCCCCACATTCATGGCGGCGACAGCATAAGCAAAAATATGTACGGTGTACTGATTGCCCTTGTTCCGGCTTTCCTGGTATCACTCTACTTTTTCGGACTGGGTGCGCTGATCGTAACCGTAGCCTCGGTTTTCTTCTGTGTCCTGTTCGAATATCTGATTCAGAAGTTCCTGATGAAAAAGGAACCGACCATTTACGACGGTTCGGCCATCCTGACCGGTGTTTTGCTGGCGTTCAACCTGCCGTCAAACCTGCCGATCTGGATCATCGCCATCGGTGCACTGGCAGCCATCGGTATCGGTAAGATGTCGTTTGGCGGTCTAGGTAACAATATTTTCAACCCGGCACTGACAGGCCGTATCTTCCTGCTGATCTCTTTCCCGGCACAGATGACCACCTGGCCCGTTGTCGGACAGTTGACATCTTATGCCGATGCAACAACAGGGGCAACCGTCCTCTCTCTGATGAACGAGGGTGCACTCGACAAAATGCCTACACTCAGCGACATGCTGATCGGTAACATGGGCGGTAGCCTTGGTGAAGTCAGCGCACTGGCACTGCTGTTAGGTATGTTCTATATGTTATGGAAGAAGATCATCACCTGGCACGTTCCGGTATCCATCTTCGTCACGGTATTTGTCTTTACAGGTATCATGCACCTGGTGAATCCGGTTCAATACGCAAGCCCGTTCGTCCATCTGTTGTCCGGAGGTCTGATGTTGGGAGCTATCTTCATGGCGACCGACTATGTGACTTCGCCGATGAGCAAGAGCGGTATGATTGTCTACGGTGTCGGCATTGGTATCCTGACAACGGTTATCCGTCTGTTCGGTTCTTATCCCGAAGGTATGTCATTTGCCATCTTCATCATGAATGGAGTTACTCCGCTCATCAACAGTTATATGAAACCTAAACATTTCGGAGGAAAATAAGCATGGCAAAACTAAAATCAACATTACCCAATATGTTCCTTTCACTCACGATCATCTGTGTAGTGGCCGGAGCAATATTAGCAGGTGTGAATATGTACACCACCGGTCCGATTGCCGCCACCAAAGCCGCCGCGCTGGAAGCGGCGATCAAAGCAGTCACACCGGCATTCGATAACAAACCGACAGAAGATGCTTATATGGCTGTCACGACTGACGGCGATTCGCTGAAAATCTATCCGGCGATGAAAGACGGCAAACTCGTAGGAGCAGCTGTCGAAAGCAACACGCAGAAAGGGTTCAGTGGCGAGATCAAAGTGATTGTCGGCTTCGATGCCGAGGGCAAGCTGCTAAACTACTCCGTACTGCAACATGCCGAAACTCCGGGTCTGGGCGCCAAGATGCAGGAATGGTTCCGCGAAGACAAGAACCAGCAGAGCGTATTGGGACGCAACTTGGCTGACGGCGAACTGAAAGTATCCAAAGATGGTGGCGACATAGACGCCATCACAGCCGCGACAATCACCAGCCGTGCATTCCTGAACGCTGTGAACCGCGCCTACAGTGCTTTTTCCGGTGCCGACGGATTGACCGGGGCAACCACATCATCCGATAACACAACTAAAGAGGGAGGAAACGACAATGAGTAATCTGAAAATATTGATGAACGGAATCATCACAGAGAACCCGACATTCGTATTGCTGTTAGGTATGTGTCCGACATTGGGAACGACCTCTTCAGCGATGAATGGTATGAGTATGGGACTTGCAACCATGTTCGTGTTGATCTGTTCCAACATGGTCATATCAGCATTGAAAAATGTAATCCCGGATATGGTCCGTATTCCCGGGTACATTGTCGTAATCGCCACATTCGTAACGGTTGTGCAAATGTGCATGGAAGCATTTATTCCTGCCTTATACGCAAGTTTGGGATTGTTCATCCCGTTGATCGTCGTCAACTGTATCGTGTTGGGACGCGCCGAAGCTTTTGCTGCTAAAAACGGAGTCGTGGCCTCGGCTTTCGACGGAATCGGTATCGGTCTCGGCTTTACGATTGCCTTGACACTGTTAGGAGCTATCCGCGAATTGTTGGGGACGGGTAAACTGTTCAACCTGACAATCATGCCGGAACAGTTCGGCTCGCTGATTTTTGTATTGGCTCCGGGTGCATTCATCGCACTGGGATTCCTGATAGCTATTGTTAATAAACTGCGTAAAGCATAAAACAAGGTAAGATATGGAATATATATTGATATTTATCGCCGCTGTATTCGTCAACAACGTTGTATTGTCCCAATTCTTGGGTATATGTCCGTTCCTCGGCGTATCCAAGAAAGTGGATACAGCAATAGGCATGGGAGCAGCCGTTGCATTTGTGCTTACCATTGCGACACTCGTGACTTTCCTCGTACAAAAATATGTGCTGGATGTATTCGGCCTGGGCTTTATGCAGACCATCAGCTTCATCCTGATTATCGCAGCTCTGGTCCAAATGGTGGAAATCATCCTGAAGAAAGTTTCTCCTGCCCTCTATCAGGCATTAGGAGTGTTTCTTCCGCTGATCACGACAAACTGTTGTGTGTTGGGTGTCGCCATCCAGGTCATCCAGAAACAGTATAATTTATTAGAATCTGTAGTATATGCATTCTCTATTGCTATTGGATTTGCATTAGCTTTGATTATCTTTGCAGGTGTCAGAGAACAATTAGCAATGACAAATGTCCCCGATGGCATGAAAGGAACCCCGATCGCCCTAATCACAGCTGGTCTGCTGGCTATGGCGTTTATGGGATTCTCGGGGATCGTTTAATTTTAAATTTATGATTTATGATCTATAATAACAGGTAATACCGCTTGCCGCTATAAATCATAAATCATAAATCTTTTCATAAATCATAAATTTTCTCTCCTCATGAAACAGAAGATTTTAGTAGCAGGTGGAACTGGTTACATCGGATCACACACCACAGTAGAACTGCAAAACGCAGGTTATGAAGTTGTCATCATTGATGACCTGTCTAACTCCAATATAGAAGTATTGGACGGTATCGAACGCATCACAGGCATCCGTCCTGAATTCATCAAGCTGGACTTGAAAGATAAGGAAGGAACCCGCGAAGCACTGAAAGCTCATCCGGGAATCAAAGGGATCATCCTGTTTGCCGCCAGCAAAGCAGTAGGCGAATCCGTACAGCAGCCGTTGAAATACTACCGCAACAACGTAGTGACATTGGTGAACCTGTTGGAACTGATGCCGGAATTCAATATCGAAGGCATTGTATTCTCTTCTTCCTGTACCGTTTACGGGCAGCCTGACCCTGAGAATCTGCCTGTAACCGAGAACGCTCCGATCAAACCGGCTACTTCTCCATACGGAAATACAAAACAGATCAACGAAGAGATCATCCGCGACACGATCCATGCCGGCGCTCCTTTCAAGAGCATCATCCTGCGTTACTTCAACCCGATCGGAGCACATCCGACAGCAGAGATCGGCGAATTGCCTAACGGCGTTCCTCAGAACCTGATCCCGTATCTGACACAGACTGCTATGGGTATCCGCAAAGAGCTGAGTGTATTCGGTGACGACTATGACACGCCTGACGGTTCCTGCATCCGCGACTATATCAATGTTGTCGACTTGGCTAAGGCTCACGTGATCGCCATGGACCGCATGTTGGGTGGCAAGTCTCTGGATAATGTGGAAATCTTCAACCTCGGAACCGGCAACGGCGTTTCCGTATTGGAACTGATCAACACATTCGAAGCTGCAACAGGCGTTAAAGTCCCGCACAAGATCGTAGGACGCCGCGAAGGTGACATCGAAAAGGTTTGGGCCAATCCCGAACGTGCCAATAAAGTTTTAGGCTGGAAAGCGACAGAAACACTGGCCGACACATTGGCTTCGGCCTGGAAATGGCAGGAAAGACTGCGCGAACGCGGTATCATGTAATCGGAATATTTCTCGTTACCATACAAAAAAGGGGGGCCAAAGTTTATTATTAAACCCATCGGCTCCCCTTTTTCATTAAGAAGCCTTGGAAAGGTGTATACAGTATAAAGACAAGCTTATCATCAGACAGCACACTGTATATCAATATATTGAAAATAACCATCCCTACAAAAGGACAATTTGACCGCAATATTTCCCCTACACTTTTTCAAACAAGCCTCATTTTCTTACACGACAACCGCAATACTCCTTGTAAATAGCGAACGGTAAATAGCGAGCTACCTGACGAAGAAAAAACCAAATCCGGACAAAAACACATTCTCCTCCACACACCTCCAACCCATTTGAACAGCCAGACTCTTAGCATGCACTGCCTCCATACGGAAAAGAAAGGCAAAGGTTTAGAAAAATCATCTAAACAATTATTTATCAAACACATACAATATTTTCATAAATCTATTGCTTCCAAAAAGTGTAGGGGAAATATTGCGGTCAAATTGTCCTTTTCTATATTTGGGGGCCTAAAAAACGTTCCAAGCCCTCCAAAAAGCTATAGGTTTTCCGTTTACAAGCCATAGCTTTCCAAGAAAAAAGCTATAACCTTTTTGGAAACAGGCTATAGCTTTTTTATCATGAGACATCTCCCCCAAAAACAGACTGGAAGATTACTTTGCCAGTATATTCAGGACAGCTTCCCGCCAATCCTCTCCGTTTTCCGGCTGATAGGTGTGGAAACCGAGCCCTTGTCCAACCTCTATATTCGATTTGGCATCGTCGACAAACAGCGTTTCAGCGGGAATAAGCGGGGCATTTTCTATCATCCGGTCGAAGATGGCGGCATCCGGCTTCGTCACCCCAACTTCATAGGAAGTATACATTTTGTCGAAATAAGCGGATATAGGACGACCGGCGAGGGTGAACGCCTCGCTCCTCGCCCACGACTGGACAATCGGATTCGTATTGCTCAACAAATAAACCTTATATTTCTTTCGCAGCTCTAACAGGAAATTCAACTTGTATTGCGGGACATCGGCAATAAAACCCATCCAGGCATATTTGATTTCATCATAAGAAAGTTGCTTGCCGGTATGCTCGCATAACTTGCGGCAGAAAGTATCGACATCGATCTTTCCATTCTCCAGTTCAAGGAAAAAGCCTTTCTGCTCATAAGGATCGAGCAACTGTTTTGCATCCTTCACTCCTATTTCCTCAAAGCGGCTTACAGCCTGGTGATGGTCCAGGTCGATCAAAACGCCTCCCAGATCAAATACTATGTTTCTGATTCTTTTCATATTCTTTGCGTAATACTCACAAACTTACATAAAAGTGTCCGAACAACCAAATAAAAAAAGTGAAGGCCGTATGCAGGCGGGATCACCCTCCGCATACTCAGCCTTCACTGTAAATCGGCATCACACAAGCATCAAGCAGGCTTGTGAATGTGAAATCATTTTATTCGAGCTTATGGATAACCAGACCGGAACGCAGTTTCGGTTCGAACCAGGTTGTCTTGGGAGGCATGATATTACCGGTATCGGCAATATCCATCAATTGCTTCATGGCGACAGGATAAAGCGCCAACGCGACCTTCATCTCGCCACTGTCCACACGACGCTGCAATTCACCCAGCCCACGGATACCGCCTACAAAATCAATGCGTTTATCCGAACGAAGATCTTTTATGCCCAGAATCTCATCTAAAATCAGGTTGGAAGAGATCGTCACATCCAGGACACCGATCGGATCGTTATCGTTGTATGTGCCTTGCTTGGCTGTCAACGAATACCATTTTCCTGCCAAATAGAGGGAGAAATTATGCAAAGCTACCGGTTTATAAATATCCGCGCCCTTTTCTTCCACGACAAAGTTCTTTTCCAATTTAGCCAGAAATTCCTCTTCCGACAAGCCGTTCAAGTCTTTCACCACACGGTTATAGTCGATAATCGTTAACTGGTTTGCCGGGAAACAGACAGCCATAAAGTAGTTATACTCCTCGTCCCCTTTATGAGCCGCGTTCTGTCTGGCTTTCTCCGCACCGACCAGGGCGGCGGCGGCGGAACGGTGATGGCCGTCGGCAATATACAGGGAAGGCATTTCGCCGAACAGTTCCGTGATGCGGGCAATATCAGCCGGCTCGTCAATGATCCAGAACGTATGGCCGAAACCGTCGTCTTTCGCGACGAAGTCATATTCCGGATTGCGGGATGTATATTTGGCGACAATCTGATCCAGTTCGGCATTGTCGGGATAAGCAAAGAACACCGGTTCGATATTGGCATTATTCACCCGGACATGCTTCATGCGGTCCTCCTCCTTGTCACGCCGTGTCAGCTCATGCTTCTTGATAACGCCATTCATATAATCGGGCACATACGCACCGACAACCAAGCCGTATTGTGTCTTGCCGTTCATGGTCTGGGCATACACATAGTAACATTCCTCCTTATCCTGCACCAACCAGCCCTTTTCCTGGAACATCCGGAAATTGGCGGCAGCTTTCAGATAAACGGCAGGATCGTGTTCATCCGTCCCGACCGGAAAGTCGATCTCTGGTTTGATGATATGATATAATGATTTTTCATTTCCCTTCGCTTCTTCGCGTGCCTCTTCCGAGTTCAACACATCGTAAGGACGGGAAGCCACTTGTTCGATCAAATCTTTAGGAGGACGGATTCCTTTGAAAGGTTTAATTCGTGCCATGATAATTTAGATAAATCTATTTATTTACTCTGAACTTTTCACATCCTTCTTTCAAGAAGCCTTCGATCTGCTTGGCAGCGGCAATACCGGCATTGATATTGGCTTCGGCAGTCTGTGCACCCATCTTTTTAGGAGTGGAGAAATAGCGGCCGGCAAACTTGGCGGCAAACTCTTCGTTGGCTACGGGCATGATGTCGGTTACATATTTCAAGTCTGCGCGTTCTTCCATCAACTTGATCAGTTCGGCTTCGTTGATCACTTCCTTACGGGCTGTATTGACCAACAGGCCCCCTTTCGGCATCTTGCCGACCAAAGCGTAATTGATGGAGTTTTTTGTTTCGGCAGTTGCGGGAATATGCAAAGAAACGATATCGCAGGTAGCATAGAGTTCTTCCGGTGAAGCGACCGGTTTCACACCATCCGCTTCAATGGCCGAAGCCGAACAGAAAGCATCGAATGCATAGATTTCCATTCCGAAACCTTTTGCGATACGGGCCACATTGCGGCCTACGTTGCCGTATGCGTGGATTCCCAGTTTCTTTCCTTTCAATTCTGTTCCCGATGTTCCGTTATAGAAGTTGCGGACAGCCATTACCATCATTCCGAAAGCCAATTCGGCAACGGCATTGGAGTTCTGCCCCGGTGTATTCATCACACAAACATTATGAGCTGTCGCAGCAGCTAGGTCGACGTTATCGTAACCGGCTCCGGCACGAACCACTATCTTCAACTGCTTGGCGGCATCCAGCACTTCGGCATCGATCACGTCACTGCGGATAATGATTGCATCCACATCCTTGACTGCCTCCAGCAGTTTGGCCTTTTCACCGTATTTTTCCAACAGGATCAGTTCATCGCCTGCCCCTTCCACTACTTCGCGGATACCTTTCACAGCTATCGCTGCGAAAGGTTTATCTGTTGCTACTAATATCTTTGCCATAATCAATGCTGTTTTTCAAAATCCTTCATACATGCAACCAAAGCTTCAACGCTGCTCTTAGGCATTGCGTTGTACAGTGAGGCACGGAAACCACCGACAGAGCGGTGTCCCTTGATACCGACCATACCGGCAGCCGCAGCAAATTTGCTGAATTCGTCTTCCAGTTCCTTATATTCGTCATTCATCACGAAACATACATTCATGATAGAACGGTCTTCGGCTGCAACAGTCCCTCTGAACAACTTGTTACGATCGATTTCATCATACAGGATAGCGGCATTTTCCATATCCTTCTTTTCCATAGCGGCAACACCGCCTTGTTCCTTATACCATTTCAATGTCTGCAACGCAGCATAGATCGGCAGCACGGGAGGAGTGTTAAACATGGAATCCTTGTCCACATGAGTCTTATAGTTCAACATTGTCGGGATCGGGCGTTCCACATGTCCCAAAGCATCCACACGAACAATAGCCAACGTCACACCGGCAGGAGCCAGATTCTTCTGTGCCCCGGCATAGATAATGTCATATTTGGACACATCGATCGGACGGGAGAAAATATCGGACGACATATCGGCGACCAAACGTTGTTTCACATCCGGATCTTTGCGAGTTTCCGTTCCGTAAATCGTATTATTGGTCGTAATATGGAAATAATCCGCATCGTTGGCAATCGTATAATCTTTCGGAATATATGTATAGTTTTTATCTTTAGAAGATGCCACAACCTCGACTTCCCCGAAGAGCTTAGCTTCCTTGATGGCTTTGGACGACCATGTACCGGTATCTAAATAAGAAGCTTTCTTATTCAACAGGTTGTAAGGAACCATACAGAACTGCATGCTTGCACCTCCACCCAGGAAAACAACCTCATAGCCAGCAGGAACATCCAGCAATTCTTTGATCAGCGCACGCGCCTCATCGTTCACGGCAACGAATTCTTTACTTCTGTGGGAGATTTCAAGAAGAGATAAACCCATACCCGCAAAATTCTCTACTGCAGCGGCCGTATTTTTAATTGTATACTCGCTCAAGATAGAGGGACCTGCATAAAAATTGTGCTTCTTCATACCAATGTTTTTTTTAATGTTAAATATAATTTAAGTAACTAATTTCCCCAAAACAGGCGGCTAATGTACAAAATAAATTGACAATTGACAATCGATGATTGATAATTATTAGCAAAACGACATGATAATTATCTTTATCAATTACACTTATTCCCCAATTGCCAATTGTCTATTATCAATTGTCAATTCTGATATCTATCCCCCCACAAACGCCTCATCTGTTCAATTAGTTTGTGTTCGGACGGATTTTCCTGTCCTTTCCACAGCCGTTCGTTTAAAATCTCCTTTGGAAGGAACTCTTGCTTGACAAAATGATTTTCATAATCGTGCGCATATTTGTAATCTTTTCCATAATTCAGCTCCGCCATCAATTTTGTCGGTGCATTTCGCAAATGAAGGGGAACAGGCAAGTTTCCTGTACGGTTCACCAACTCTAACGCATCATTAATCGCCATATAAGCCGAATTGCTTTTAGGACTGCATGCCAGATAAACGGTCGTTTCCGCCAAAATGATCCGTCCTTCAGGCCAGCCGATTTTCTTCAAGGCATCAAAACAGGCATTTGCCAACAACAGAGCATTCGGATTCGCTAATCCGATATCTTCCGATGCTGAAATAACCAGACGACGGGCTATAAATTCCGGATCTTCGCCACCGGCAACCATACGAGCCAGCCAATAGACAGCGGCATCCGGATCACTTCCACGGATGGATTTGATAAAAGCGGATATGATGTCATAATGCATCTCCCCTCCTTTATCGTACGCCGCAGGATTTTCCTGCAAGCGCTCCACCACCTTTTCATCTGTTATTTCAATCTTTTCATTTCCTTCTTCCGCAGCGACTACGAGTTCCAGGATATTCAGCAGTTTCCGCGCATCGCCACCGGAATAACGCAACATGGCATCCGTCTCGGCCAGCACGATATTCATATCCTTCAATATGATATCTTCGGTAACCGCCTTATTCAACAAGGTCAACAGATCAGCTTTCTCCAATGATTTCAAAACATATACCTGGCAGCGGGAAAGCAACGGACGGATGACCTCGAACGAGGGATTCTCTGTCGTGGCTCCGATCAAGGTTACCACACCTGTCTCTACAGCATTGAGCAGGGAATCCTGCTGCGACTTGCTAAAGCGATGTATTTCGTCAATAAACAGGATCGGTGAAACGGTATTGAAAAAGTGATTGCCTTTTGCCTTTTCTATCACTTCCCGCACATCTTTCACTCCTGAACTGATTGCGCTCAACGTGTAGAACGGAGCTTCCAGCTTATTCGAAATAATCTGCGCCAGCGTAGTCTTTCCTACTCCCGGAGGTCCCCACAATATAAAAGAGGGGACACGACCCGCATCAATCATCTTTCTAAGGACAGCCCCCGGACCAACCAGGTGTTTCTGCCCGATATAATCGTCCAACGTTTTCGGACGTAATCTCTCTGCTAACGGTTGACTCATCATGCCAACAAAAGTCGCATATTTTATTTACTTTTCAAAGTATAAATACAGTAAAAATTCAAGGCTATTTTAATGTTTGACAACAGAAAAATATGATAAAAAGAAAGCACACACAGCAACACACACCCATAAAAACTACAATAAGATAACATTTTGTCATATTTACAACTCTTGGGCACTGAATAAAATCATGAAAGATCAGGGCAGTGTGTATCAGAGAATGCACTGCCCCTGTATCTATTACCTTATTTTATTTCAATGTGATATTTTCCAGATCACGTATAACAGTCATATCCATAATATCACTGTAGATTTCCGTTGTCCGTACACTTTTATGCCCCAGCAACTTCTGGACTGTCGTGATATTCGCTCCATTATATAATAATAAGGTAGCGTTGGTATGGCGTGCCATGTGGAAAGACAACCTTTTATCTATTTCCGCCAGCCGGCAAATCCTTTTCAACTGTTTATTCACATTCGAGTTTGCCGAAACAGAAACTCCAAACAACGTTCTTGAATAACGCTTGCAATAGCGTTCATAAACAACAAGAGCTTTTCCGTCGAATAGCAGAAACAAAGGAAGCCGGACGTTCACATCCGTCTTGACCGATGAATAGACCAGCCATAACTTATCATCGATCAGATGAAAATTATCCGGTCGTATATTGACAATATCGGAAAAGCGCAGCCCGGTATAGCAGCTGAAAAGGAACATATCGAGCGTCCGTCTGAGCGTTCGTTGCAATTTAGGAGCGATATTCTCCAACCTTCCCAATTCCTCAGGTGTCAGATGACCACGCTTGCTCTCCATATATTTAATCTTATACTTACGAAAAGGATATTTCTGCAATTCAAACAAATCCTTATTAATCGCCAGGTTGACATATCTTTTCAGATGCTTCATATGCTTGGCAATCGTATTCCGGTGGTACTTTTGCTCAAGAAGAAAATGTTCAAAACCACAAAGGAAATTAAAGGTAAGATCATCAAAAGAGACTTGTGGCTGATACTGGCACAAAACCTGCAAAGTGGATAAATGGTTCTTCAATGTGGAAAGTCTTAAGTTACTATGATTGATCTCATTTTTCATAAAAGAGACAAAAGAGGAAGAGACGGATTCAAAATCTCCCCTTTCCCTCAAATACTTCAAAGAAAACGGACGTCCGCTTTGGACCATATCTAATTCGATCCGTTCCAAATAAGTAATATAATCCTCAATGTACTGATTGAGTTCATCCATATTGGGATGGTTCCTCACAGCTTTTCTCTTGCTATCCCATTGTGTGGGCTTAACATAGATTTTCGTTGAGAAATACTTCTTTTGCCTATTCAGGTAAGCCTCTACCTGAATCAAAGCCTTTCCTTCTGCATTCAACCGCTTTTTCCGATTGAACACCAGATTGTAAATAACTTTTTCCATGATATACATTATTTTCTGAATGAGAACACGAAGGAACAATAATAAGTTCTTTGTTTCGTATGAGACAAACTAAAAGTTTGTTATATTTCGTGTTTCAATAGAAGAACAACTATCTGCAAAGCTATCCTGCAAAAGCCCGGACAGAGACAAAAAAAGAGGCGTGTTTTTTGAACACGCCTCTTCATTCCTTTTCCGGATATAAACCTTATTTCTTTTATAAAGCAGGTTGTGGAGCCGCCGGATTATTATCTGCATCAGAAATACCTGTATTGGTCTCCATTTCACATTGCGGAATACGGTAGATCATTATCTGGGATTCCGGCTCCAAATTAAACTGTACGGAAGCATGATAATTCGTATTTTTACGTATAACCGGCTTCTTTAAGCGTAAAAGGTCGAACAAGGAATGACCTTCACCCCAAAGTTCCATACGACGCTGCAGCCAGACTTCATCTTGAAATTGCTGTGGCGAAGTAGCTTTACTAACAAAAGAAGGGTCGCGATAGGCTTGCACGAAGTTTTCCAATGTAGATTTACCTGCCGCCAGATTTCCACTCATTGCTTCAGCTTCCGCTTTAATCAAATACATTTCTTCCACACGCATCAACGGCCAATCCGAAGCATTAGTCGTGTTCCCAAACACACTCTGATAAGCACCGAACTTAGTATTTACATATGGTTCAAGACCGAAATACTCAACAATAGAAGATCCTTCTATCGTTTCGTTGTCTATCAACGAAGATGTGTTATCCGGAGACAAAAACCATTGTTTACGAATATCAGTATCCGGAATCTGGTCATATAAATCCGTATTCACTTTTCTGTATCCGTCAGGAACACCTGAAGTATATCCATTCCCCGTAAAAGAACACAAATGAGAAGGCCAGTTTATAATACCGGTTTGTACAACATCATTATCCGGAGTGATCATGACACCCCATAACCAAGAATTTGCAGTAGCAGAATTAAATGTCGGAGTAGATACTTCTGCCAATGATTGCGGTGTTCCGCCGGCAATAGCTCTTTCTGCATCTTTTGCTGCATCAGCCCATTTCTGCATCAACAGATTGGCACGGGCACGCAAGCCATATACGACCGCTTCATCCAATTGGTCTTTATTCGCTCCATTATCAAAGCCGGCCAACAATTCTGCTGCCTGATTCAAATCGCTCATAATCTGATCATATACCTGCTGGACAGTAGCACGCGGATTGTTCTGCATTTCTTCGTCAGACATCTTTTCCGTTACAATGGGAACAGCCAAAGCATTTTCATGACCTGCATAAGTAAACTGATAAATCTGAACCAGATTCAAATAGTCATATGCACGAGCTGCCAAAGCCTGACCACGATAGATTTTCAAAGAAGCATCTTCTGTAGCAGGATCAATCAAGCTCAATACACTATTTGCGGCCTTCAGATGATTATAAAAAGTTTTCCAAATCAGTTCATCTGTAGAACTGTCATAAACACGATCTGAATAATTCTGAGAAGTATTGAACCAGTTATATCCTGTAACCAGTGCTACAAGATCCTGTCCTCCAGACTCCAAGGCCATAGAGACAGCCGGGACTCCATAATCATTATGATAGGTTGTCGCATCATCGGAAATCGTTCCGAAAGCATTCAATTTAGCAGCCATGGCATTTACTTCGGCCGTGACCAAATTTGGTCTGTCCTTGATCGTTTCTTCTTTCTGATTGTCAGAAACATATTGACCTTCAGGATATTTATCCAAATCGCAAGATGCCAGCAGCAGGGCGGCTGTTGCGAACATCATATATTTGTTTGTTAATTTCATATTCAAAAACAATTTAACGGATTAGAAATTCAATGATATACCACCCGAAATTGTACGGATCGGCGAATAAACATTATCAGAAGCGACATAACCTTGACGCGGATCCAGCCCTTTGCGGGCAGTCAACAAGGCGACGTTATCTGCAACAAAGTACAAACGCACGCCTTCAATCTGTAATTTACGAGTCAGGTTTTTCGGCAGAGTATAGCCGAATGTTATATTTTGAAGGCTCAGATAATCAGAGCTTGTCAAAAAGCGATCGGACAACCGGTTTGTATATTTATCATTTACATTCATACGGGGAACATCTGTATTCTTGTTCTCGGAAGTCCATACATTCAGCATGTCTTTATGCAAAGCACTACCCGTAGCAGCCGGGCTCATCATTTCCTGATATGTGTAGTCTAAAATACGGCCACCTAGCTGATAGGCAAATGAGAGCGACAAGTCAAAACCGTATGCCGTAAAACTTGTACCGAATCCTCCATATACTTTAGGAAGGATATCTCCTGTCGCAAAACGGTTTTCTGTAGCAGTGGAATAAGAAGTCGTAACCGTGTTGCCCTCAGCATCCGGCTTCAACAAAGCCCACTGGCTTTCTCCCGTTTCAGGATTTACACCGGCATACTTCGGTAAATAAAGCTGAAACATTGATTCATCTTCGCGATAGATACGACCTGCATCAATCATCTGGCCATTCAGCTCAGGCGCCAGCTCCAACACTTTGTTTTTGAAATGAGTCAAATTCAAATTTACGCTCCATGAGAAATCTTTTGTTTCGATAATATTCGAATTCAAATCGATTTCAACACCACGGTTCACCATAGAACCGACATTTTCCGGAAAACGGGAATATCCCATCGAAGCCGCAACCGGTTTGAAATAAAGCATATCCGTAGTCTTACGAGAGAAGTACTCTGCAGAACCACTCAGTTTGCCTCCCCAGAACGTAAAGTCAAAACCGGTATTAAAACTATGAGAAGTTTCCCATGTGATATCTTTATTTCCTTTATAATATAGAGAAGTTGAGAAATCTCCATTACTGTTTGCCAAAGTAAACTGATCCTGATACGGATAGTAGTTGCGATACAAACCACCTTGATACATCAAATTGTCATTTCCCTGCAAACCGTAACTGATTTTAAACTTCAACATATTAATCCAACTTTGATTTTCCAGGAAAGCTTCTTTATTCAATAACCAACCTGCACCGACAGACCAAAAGTTACCCCAACGATTATCCGGATGGAAGCAAGAAGAAGCATCACGACGATAAGAAGCCGAACCGAAATATTTCCCATCATAATCATACTGAACGCGGAACAACCAACCTTCAGTCGCATAATCTTTTGAATAAGATGAGTTATACTGATTTGAAATACCATTATCCAATTCGGGGACATTCGGGTTATACAGTTTTTCACGCTGGCCATACAAATATTGGTATTTATAGTTATAATTTTCATGACCGGCTAAAACATCCAGATTGTGTACATCATCAAACGTTTTATTGTATGTCAATAAATACTGCTGATTAACACTGAATGTACGTTGGGTTGAAACAGAAATCAAACCACCGACACCTGTCGTTTCCGAATATTGTCCATAGAACGGATTCACCATATCAGTATTCCGAACGTTATTGGCATCCACTCCAATATTCACCTTGGCCTTGATGCCACCCCAGATATCAACATCTGCAAACCATTTGCCGCTAACTACGTCTCCGGAATATTTCATCTTGTCCAACATATAGCTGGCCAACGGGTTAGCATTAGGGATAGTATTACGAGATCCATTCGTATCTTGTCCTTTCTTCCCATAATCATAACGTTGGAAGCCACGGTTATCAGTCATTATATTCCCCTGTGCATCACGGATATACATCGGATATATCGCCCCCATAATATTAGAGGCATAGAATATGTTCGCATTTGAAGTTCCGCCTTCTGTATCCTGCTCACGGCTATCATAGTGAGTAAATGAAACATTAGCACCCAACTTCAACCACGGTTTCACTTGATAATCCGCCTTCAAACGAGCTGAATAACGTTGAAAACCTGAATTAGGGACGATACCCTGATCATCCAGATAACCAGCAGACATATAATAGTTCATTTTGTCAGAAGCACCGCTAACGCTTAAATTATATTCCTGGCGAACATTATTTTCGAAAATTTCATCCGACCAATTATCCGGAATATAATAATAGGTTCCATCGGAATAACCAAGCGTAGCTTTCGGATTCAGTTTTCCATCCATACCGATCAACAGTTCTCCTGTCGGAACAGAATAGACTTGATATCCTAAATAAGTTCCGGAAAGCAAAGCTTGATTAGCATATGCATTGGCACCGGCCAGATCACCAGCTGCGGCATAACCTTTCAAGTCTGCATTATAAATAGAAGAATAATTCAATTCATAAAATTTAGCAGGGTCATTAATTGTTTCATAATTAGGTACTCCTCGTTTATTCACACCCCATTTTGCATCAAGACTGACACGAGCTTCGCCACTTTTACCTTTTTTAGTCGTAATCAAAATTACACCATTAGCACCACGGGCGCCATACAATGCATTAGAAGCAGCATCTTTCAATACAGTCATAGATTCGATATCAGAAGTGCTGATCGCCGAAATCTCACCGTCATAGGGGACACCGTCAACTACATATAAAGGTTTATTGCTGGCAGAAATAGATCCGATACCACGAATCCGGACCTCTGCATCTTTACCCGGCTGTCCACTACTACTCGTTGTCTGTACACCTGCAACCTGCCCACTCAAAGCATTCGTAACGTTCGAAGTTTGACGAGAGGTGATTTTCTCGCTTTTAATTGTTGCAGCAGATCCTGTAAAAGCACTTTTCTTGGCAGTACCATAAGCGACAATCATCACTTCATCAAGCATTTGATTATCCCCCTCCAACACCACATTTACTTTCGGCTTAACCCCAATTTCCTGGGCTTTCATACCCACAAAAGAAACTACCAGAGTCTTTGCAGAACT
>OGGQ01001273.1_pt1 | contig 33515 bp, 34 predicted proteins | sample 1571191 | NCBI WGS metagenome assembly OGGQ01 (sample SAMEA2582061, study PRJEB24529) | metagenome | biome: Human gut stool | place: China | collected 2011
CCCCAGCAGATAAAGAAGTTATCCTATTATCTCGACAACTGGGACAGCATAGATTTTGACGACAAAAGAAAAGCCGCCGATGGTTTGATCTCTACAATCAAGGCCACCAGCGACCGTGTTCAGATAGAGTGGAAAATCTGACATTTCCGCTCTATCGCCCCTCATTTCTATTTTATCTCGTTTGTACCCCTTGTACACCGATGCTTGCGTTTTTCAATGGATAACCCACGCCATCCTTATAATAGGAGCTATGAAAAAGACCGTTCTCTTGGAACATCTCCAAGGGACGGTCTTCCTTTTGCCCTCATACGGTATAAGAACTCCGGCTGTTTTTGATCTCTTTTGACGACCGCACAATCATAGAAACAGCCATACCCAAGATCACCACGCAGATAAATCCACCAGTAGCTGCAACCATCTGTTGCTGGAAGGCAGCATCTTTAGGGCTGCCGAACCGTGCCAACATGGCGGTCTCCAAAGATAGAATCGATACAAGGGCTGCCGCTAGGTTGATTGCCTTTGCCGCAGCCAAAATGGGACTATGATGCTTTCGGTACTTTATAAAGTTCTTAGTGGCAATGATAATGGAATAGAACGCATAGGCCGCCATAAGATAGATCAACGTCCCTGGATATTCGTAACGGCGGTTCTGCTGAACGATCAAAAGGACGATCACGGCGAGCGCTTGATTCATCAGCAGCAATATGATCCCGCAGAAACGATACCGGCGAAGCGCAGACCTTCTATTTTTCTCAATGCTCTGGGGGCTTTCGCGCCACAGCAATAGGAAACGCATCAGCGCCAATAACCCATAGTAAACTGCGATAGAAACCAGCCAAAGAGAGCGGTAGTGAACGCCGGAAATAAATTTGATAACAGCATAAAGGATATTGATTGCCAATGATAGATAGAGGGAAATGTGTACACGAAACGGGACATCTGTGATATAACGGTTGACCCAGACATTCTGGCGGGCAAAACCGGCACCCTTCCGAAAGAGCAGGAACCCATTCGTACATACAACCGTTAACGAGTAGGCCGAAACAAGATAGGCTATATATGCAACTGGGCTGGCATGCTGCGTATCGGATGAGAAAGTATATGCCAGCAGAAAGGCCGACAGAAGGACACTTAAAAGGACAACGGCCTTTCCTGGGAATAGGAGTTTATGAAGGGCTTTTTTTAATGGTTCCATTGGTTTCCTCCAGCTCTTCTCTTAAAAGACATTGCCTCTCTCCTCTTTTTCTTCGATGGTGATATCGCTTTTGATATCTCTATTTTCTAAGCCAAATCCTTCCATTCCGGGAGGGACGGATTTGCCATTTCAAGTCATCTATCGGTTGTGCTACCGTTTTATGAGAAAAGACGCATGAATGTCTTTTCATCAGCGCAAGTAGAACGTCCCTCTAATTTTTATTATACTACCAAAGAGATGTTAAAGTTTTGTTTACATCTAAAATTTTATGCGCAAAGGTTACCTTTGCAATCCATCCAACGATCGGTTCAGAACGCCTATTTCTAATCTCCTTACCTATTTATGGATGGCCCACAATCTCCGCAATAATGATGAAAATATTTTCCGCTGGTTCTGTTATGATGTGTCATAGAAAGGAGGAGATATAACTGGAAAACAAAACTATCTGTGTCAATGCCGTTATCGACTATGTCGAAAGTCATCTTGATGGCAAAATCGAATTGGAAATGATTGCAGGGGCTATTCACTATTCAAAGTATCATTTGCACCGCCTTTTTGCGGAAACAGTAGGAATGACCGTGCATGATTATGTGCAACGCCGTCAACTGACCGAGGCGGCAAAATTATTGATCTTCTCTGATAAACCAATCCTTGAGATTGCCTTTCAATGCGGATATGAGAGTCAGCAGTCGTTCTCGGCAGCCTTTAAATCCATGTATAAATTGCCTCCTGCGGCGTACCGGAACAATCAAAACTTTTATCCTTTGCAGTTGCGATTTCCTTTGTGCAGAAATATATCCATCCTAGAACCCGCAAAGCAAAACATCCGCCTAGCTGAACTTGCGGACATCCCTGCTTGGATGGACTTAATGCGGCTCTCTATCGATGGATATCCAATGATGGATGAAACCGTTTATTTAAAAAAGCTCAAGGGAAGTATACTCGAAAAACGCGCGCTTGTGCTAAAAGATGGAAACATTCTGATCGCTGCAATGGCGTTTACTTATGCCCCGGGCAGCATTGAATTCTTTGGTATACACCCTCAGTATCACAGTTGCGGTATCCAAAAGCTATTTTTAAACACTTTATTAGAAACCTATCTGCCCCGGCAAGAAATTAGCACAACAACCTTTCGTGTAAATGATAAAGCCGATTTAGGCCATCGCAAGAGATTGATACAACTTGGCTTTGTAGAAAAAGAACGGCTGACTGAGTTCGGATATCCGACACAGCGCTTTGTCTTTACTCCCCCTAAAAAGGAAGAGGGACACATCCATGAAAAATAGGCAACGCATCAGCTGGAAAAAACGCGCCATCCTCTTCCTAATCAGCCAATGCATCACACTTTTTGGCTCAACGCTTGTCCAGATGGCGCTCGTATGGTATGCAACCATGCAAACATCCAGTGGTGCATGGGTGGCATCCTTTACCATTTGCTCTTATTTGCCGCAATTTTTTATTTCATTTTTGGGTGGCATATGGGCAGACCGGTATAATCGAAAAATACTAATTGCCAGCGCAGATTCTTTGATTGCTTTTGTTACCCTTTTGATGATATTTGCAATTCCACTCATTTCATCCAATACGGCTCTATTGTCCAGCCTGCTTGTTATGTCGGCCATTCGTTCTCTCGGTGCAGGAATTCAAACCCCGGCAGTGCAAGCTGTGATCCCGCAACTCGTCCCAAAAGGCCAACTCATGCGGTATAACGGTATCTATGCAACCATGCAGTCCATTGTCAATTTTGCTGCGCCAGCTGCTGCGGGGGCTGTCTTTTCCATCAGCATACTACCTGCGACTCTGATGATTGATGTTGTAACAGCACTCCTTGGAACAGGCCTTTTGTCTTTCCTTGTTCTCCCGAAGCAAAACCCTATTGCCCAAAAGGATTCCCTTTGTTCCGACATAAAAACCAGCGTAAAATATGTTTTCGCAGATAAACCGATCGGAGTACTGTTGATTGTATATGGGCTGTTCACGTTCTTTTGTGTCCCAGCTGGTTATCTCGCAGGGCTTCTCGTCCGGCGCACTTTTGGAGATACTTATTGGTGTCTCACCGCAGTGGAATTGGCCGGCTTTGCAGGCATGATGGCCGGGGGTGTTATAATGAGCATATGGGGCGGCTATCAGCGCGGAGAAACGACTTTGGCGATGGGCCTTTTGCTTTTTGGATTCTTTGCAGCCAGCATGGGCTTTGCAAAAAACTTTATCCTCTATTTGTGCTTCATGTTTTTTTACGGAGTGGCGCTGACAATCGTACAAACAGCTATTACCACCATGTTACAGGAAAAAGCTATCCCTTCCATGCAAGGGCGTGTTTTTGGATTATTCAGTACAACGTACGCTGGATTCTTGCCGGTTGGTATGGCAATCTTCGGCCCATTGGCCGATATGGTCCCACTGCAATGGATTATCATTGGAACTGGAATCGCGCTTATCCTCCTTGGCGGCATCGTCACCCAAGCCCGGCAGCTCAGGACGGTTCAAAAATAGCTACTCCTACACAAACTGTAATTGCTCCGCAGCGGTTTGAGATCCGATCTCAAACCGCTGTTATTTTTCATAGGACTATACTTTGCATTCAAAAGTTCCCTTTAAAAGGATGGAACACCTTTGCAGGATCATTGCCCTGGCAGATCTCGTTCCACATCAGGTTCCTTTCCATACTAATTTGGGGATTCATTTTTTCTTTGTACAACTCGGAAGCGATTTTGGGCTTGTGCAATCCGTTCGTTGATTCTTACCGCTTGTACGCCGTGTTTCGCCTGCTGTGCTGCCGTGCAATCCGGGGCTCCGCTCTTGGTTTTTGCTTCCACTTTTGCCGTTTGGAGTACGCGCTGGCCCTCATTTTGTTGAACTTTAGCGCATTCTCTCCTATCCTGAAATACACTCTTTAGAAAATTGGCCATGGTTTTCCCTCCTTTATGTCACAACCGTCTGCTTTTAAAACATCCTCGGGCCCGTGGCTTTATGCTCTTTTGCGAATGCCTGCATTGTATCATCCAAATATTTTGAAAATGCTGAAGATTTGTTTACGAAACATAAAAATATAGCTGTATCTACCTTCGTTGAGTCCGTAGGACACAAGGAAACGGGTTTACTGCCAACCGGAAAGGGAATTCCGGCTGTAGTAAACCCGTTATGTTCCCATATTATCATCATTCCGTTTGGATAGGGCCAGCCGCGTGCCTGCCAGAAAGAGACTGTAGGTCGCCCTCAAAATAGCTCGCCCTCTCGGCAGCTGGTTACGCCTTTGGGAAAACTACTGTAGCGCGGACCCCATCCGGGACGTTTTCCATCCGATACGCCGCCCTGTGCCGGTCTAAAACCATCTTGACAATGTACAAACCCAGGCCGCTGCCACCGGTTCCGCGGCTACGGGAGGCCTCTACACGGTAAAATGCTTCAAAGAGATGCGGAAGATCCTCTATCGGGATTTGGACTCCGCTGTTAGAGATGGTGAGAATTATTTTTTCCTCTTGCTCAAAGAGGCAAACCTGTACTGTCTCCCCCTCTGGCGAATAAAGTAACGCATTAGACAGCAGATTCCCTACGGCGCGCTGCAACAGCACACGATCGCCTTCGACAATCAAATTTGACACAGCCTCGACATATAACGCCTGTCCCCGTAGCATGGCCAGCTCTTCCATTTGCTGCACCTGCTGTTCCACCAAACGAGTGAGATCCAAGGATTCGCGCTTTAACGGCACGTCTGCACGCTCCATGCGTGAAACCATCAGAATTTCCTGTACCAGCGCTTCCATCCGGCTAGCGACCGCAAGGGAACGCGCGAGATATTTTTCTCGATCCTTGTAGATATCCACCCCGGCAAGCATTCCTGAAAGCTGTCCCTTCAATACGGTAATTGGCGTCTTTAGCTCGTGAGAGGCGGCGGAGAAAAAGGTTGTCCGCTGCTTCTCCAGCTCCCGTTCGCGGTCGATGTCCTGGCGCAGCGCACAGTTGGCCTCTCGCAAATCGTTCAGAGAGGTGGAAAGGCGCTCAGAGAGTTCATTGAGGTTCCGGCCCAATACGCCGATTTCGTCACCGCGCTTTTCCTGACATTTATAGCTGAAATCCAAATTTGCCATCCGTTGCGAAATACCGCTGAGCTGCACGATTGGACGGGTGATATAACGGGAATAGATAATCGCCCCTAATAGGGAGATCACCAGGACGACAATCAATAAAAAAGGTAGCACCTGGCCCAATGCTTCGACTGTCTGGTTGGTAGCGGTGACACTGCTGAGCACCGTCATCGTATAGGGCATGTCGCTTCCCTGAAACGAAAAGGAATATTGGGCTGCGTCGCTCGTCACGGTCACCAGCTCGTCGGAGACTTGGAATGTGTCCTCCGAAGGGCTTCCAGCGTCTGTCTTGCTCTCTTCCACAGGCGCGCTTTCCGAACCGTCCTGGAAAACCACGACGTTGTCCTCCTCTTCCAAGCAATCGCTAGCAGTTGCAATCGCAATCGAGTTTGGTAGCTCAACCGGATTTCCCTCTGCATCGCTTACCAAGATACTCACGCCAGTGTCAAGGATAAAACGGTCTACTAGAGGGCCGCACTCAGCCAGCGTGGTTTTTTCCAACGCTTGCGTCAGCGCCGTCGCCTTTTCTGCCAGGTCGCTGTTCACAATTGTGCTGTAGGAAATCGGCGTCGCCCAAGCAACAAACCCATAGGTCAATGCGCAAGCCGCCGCCAAAATCGAAAAGGTGATTAGGAAGATGCGGAGCGTCAAGCTGCCGCCAACCCGCTTAATGCACTTTTTCCACACGATACCCCACCCCCCGGACCGTCTCAATGTAATCTCCTTTGAGCTTCTTACGCAAGTTTTTGATGTGGCTGTCTACGATGCGTTCATCACCCAAAAAATCGTAATTCCAGAGTTTTCCCAACAAGACAGACCGCGTCAGGACACGCCCCTGATTTTGCAGAAGCTCCCGCAGTAATTCAAATTCCCGGCTGGTCAGGTCGACCGGTTTGCCACCCTCCGTCACCCGGTAGGCATCCAGGTCAAGAATCAGATCCTGATAAAGCAACAGGCTATTTTCCACTTCGCCATTTCCCGCGCGGCGAAGTACAGCGGCAATTTTCCGCAACAGGACCGGCATAGAAAATGGCTTTGTCACATAATCATCGACATCCAGATCAAAGCCCTTGAGCTGGTTTTCCTCCGCATCCAGGGCGGTGAGCATGATGACGGGCACGCTGGATTCCCGGCGGATCAACTCGCAGACGCCGTACCCGTCCACCTTGGGAAGCATGACATCCAAGAGGATTAGGTTCCAAACACCGCTGTGAAAACGATCCAGAGCGGCAAGCCCATCTCCTGCCGTACCGGTTTCATATCCTGCATCGCGCAGGTACGCGCAGAGCATCTCCTGGATATCCGGATCGTCCTCCACCACGAGAATTCGTTTCATTTTCATCAACTCCTGTTTGGAAGTATAACATGGAAATTTGAAATTTGTATGGATTTTTTACCGATCCCAGATTTTCCCTCGTAAAGGCCATAAAAACCGATTGGCCGGCAGGCCGCCCAGGGAATTATAAAAGGTCTCCTTTGCGCTGGACATAAAATGCCCCCGGATGAAGCTTTTGGCTTACATCCGGGGGCAATCGCCATTGTCTCTTTACAGCACCGGGTGCTTGAAAGACAGACGGGCTTTATTCATACCGCAGGGCATCAATTGGATCGAGTTTTGCCGCTTTATTCGCCGGGTAATAACCAAAGAACACACCGATCAACATGGAGAACCCAACCGCAATCACAATGGAGACGATAGAAGGCACTGCAGGCATTCCCAACAGGACACCGCCCGCATAGCCGAGCAAGGCGCCCAACAGGATTCCCAACGCACCGCCGATGACACAGATGATCATGGATTCCACGATGAACTGCGTCCGTATCGCACTATCTGGCGCGCCAAGCGCTTTGCGGATGCCGATTTCACGGGTACGTTCTGTTACAGACACCAACATGATGTTCATCACGCCAATGCCGCCGACTAGAAGCGAAATGCCAGCAATGACAGCAATCGCAGTGGAGATCGTGCCTAACATGTCGTTGACCTGTTTGACCATAGATTCCAGACTCTGCGCCTCGCAGTGCATCGTTTCATTTTTTACATAGAAGCGGTCGTTGAAAAATCCCGCAGATTCTTCCGCAAACGCCTGATAGTCCAGGCCCGGCTGGACAGCAATGTAAAAGTAATAGTATCCGTCGGGGGTATAATCCAACACACGGTAGGCCGTCGAAATTGGGATATAGATGGTGCTGCTCATCCCCGCCGAACCCATCAAGAAACTGTTCGCCTGATCCTCATAGACTCCAACGATCGTGAAGGTCTGACGCCCACCACTGTCCATCTGGATCTTGATCTCCTGCCCTAGGATCTCTTGATTGCCAGGAAAGAGCGTGTCTGCCAAAGATTTCGCGATCACAGCTACATATTTTCCGCGTTGCGTGTCGGATTCGTTGATGAAGCGGCCGCGAAGCATATCCACCTGTGTCCCGGTCGCACCCGTCGCAAACCCTTCGTTAACTCCTTCCAAGCTCACCTTGTTGTCCTCATGGAATTTGGTGATCACGCCGCTTCCGGCACTCTCCATCAAGCCAATGCCGACAATTTCATTTCTATATTTGTTCTGGTACTGCTCGATCATCTCGTCCGTGATGAGGTCGTCTTCCGTATAAGTATAGGAACTGGTGTAGTCGCGAGGAGTAACCTGGATTGCAACGTTGTTTACGCCCATGCTTTCCATAGAGGAACTGACCACACCGGTCATAGCATCGCCTACGGACGTAATCGCGATCACCGAACCAATACCGATGATAATGCCCAGCATGGTGAGCAAGGCGCGCATCTTATTGGAGATCAAGCCCGCGACAGCGAGGGAAATATTTTCAAACAGATTCATGCTGCACCTCCTGCTTTCCGGTGCGCTTGTCGCGTTCCTGAACGATCCGGCCGTCGTGGATGGTGATAATCCGCTCTGTTTCCTCCGCAAGTTCGTTGTTATGGGTGATCAAGATGATGGTCTTCCCTTGCTTCTTATGCAGTTCATGAAAAATGTCCATCACCAGGCGGCCGGTATTGCTGTCCAGAGCGCCGGTTGGTTCGTCAGCGAGGATGATCGCCGGGTCGTTGGCCATAGCGCGCGCAATCGCCACACGCTGCTTCTGGCCGCCAGAGAGTTCGTTGGGCATATGCTTGGCACGCTCCGACATTTCCACCATCGCCAAAAGTTCTTTCGCACGTTTGCTCCGTTCTCGTTTCGGAATCCCCGCGTACAACATCGGCAGTTCTACATTGCCTTGGGCGGTAGAACGCGGAATAAGGTTGAATGTTTGGAATACGAAACCGATCTTGCGGTTGCGTATCTGGGAAAGCTTCCGACTGTTCATCTCCGTCATGGGGACGCCGTCGAGCGTATATTCACCGGAAGTCTGGTGATCCAAAGCGCCGATGATATTCATCAGTGTGGATTTGCCAGAACCAGACGCACCTACAATGGAAACAAATTCCCCCTCGTGGATTTCCAGGCTGATTCCGTGCAGGACCTCCAGTTCGTTGGGCGTCCCGATGTAGTAGGTTTTTACAATATCGTGCATTTCGATAACTGTCTTACTCATCCGCCACAACTTCCTCTCCAGCCGTACTACCCGCCGCATCCTGCGGCAGTACGCCAGCTCCTGGCATGGTGGATACCGGCATTCCCGGCTGAATCTGCTTGCCGTCCGAAATAATTTGCATCCCTTCAACGAGGCCTGTGCCGGAAATTTCCACCTCATAGTCGGTCTCTAACCCCAGTGTGACTGGAACTGCTTCCGCAACCATACTTCCATCCTCCTGCGCTTTGACCGTATACACAACCGAGCTGCCATCCGCCGCTGTAGAAATAGCATCATATGGAACTGCGAAAACATTGTCCTTCTGCTCAGTGATAATATCGGCGCGGGCTGTCATACCAATGCGCAGGTTCGTTTCTTTGGAGGATACAACCACTGTGGCATCGAACTCCACATCTTTGGTATTTGCTGTGTTGGCGGCCTCCGCTGTTTCCGGTGTACGGACCGCTGAAGGGGAAATCTTCTCCAAATAGCCATCATATTCTTCATCCCCGGTGGCATCTGCCTTGATGATGGCCGCCATATTCGGCTTGAGGGAATTGACATCATACTCTTTGATCTTTACATCGACCTGAAGCGCGTCGGTATTTTCAATCTGGAACAGGACACCGTTCGGGGCCGCCCCCTCTGTCGCATAAACTGCAGTAATGGTACCGGAGGCCGGCGCAGTCACTGTACACTTGCTCAAACGATCCTGCATATTTTTGAGCTCCTCGCGCTGTGCGCGGTCATCAGCAGAAAGCTTGCTGGTCTCGATCGCTTGGAGATCGTCCTCTAAGCCGTGCGTCACAGCGGCCTGGGTAGCCTTCTGCGCTTTTAAGGCGTTGTTATAGGCATCCTTTGCAGCTGTGAACTCTGTTTCATATGTACCAAGCTGGTCATTCACCGCTTTTTTTGCGGCATCCAAACTCTGCTTCGCTGTATCGTATGCCTGCTGTGCATCGGTGACGTTCCGACGCAGCTGTTCGATGCTAAGTGTCTGCGTGCCGCTCATATAAAGCGCATCCGCCTCATCTTCAGCCTCCGCCAAGGATTGCTTTAATTCAAGCACATCGGCTTTGAGCTCCTCCACATCATCGTCGTCGTTTTTGACAGCGCGTTCATATTTCTTCAAGGCTTCTCGATAGTCCCTCTCCAAGTCAGTATAGTAGCTGCCAAGTTCATTGCGGCGGTCTTTCAAAGCTTTTTCTGCTCGGCCGAGTTCTGTCGAAGCGGTGTCATAAGCAGATTGCGCAGAAATCAACTCCGTATTGAGATTGCTGTCTAACTTGGCCTTGGCGTCATCTAGATCTTTCTGCGCATTGTCCATTCTGCGCTTGGCATCGTCTACATTCTGCTGAGCGGTGTTCAAATCGGTGTTTAGCCCCGCATTTAAGGTTTCCATCGCATCGTCGTATCGTTTTTGGTTTGTTTCAATCTGCTGTTGGTTGTTTGCACTGGCTGTTGAGATGGAAATCTGCTGCTGCTTAATTTGCTGCTGCAGGTCCTCAGAATCCAACACGCACAAGACATCCCCTTCGTTGACATGGTCCCCCACCTCGACTAAGATCTCCTTCACCGGATAAGTCAAGTTGGTATAAACGTTTACAGAGTCCGTGCTTTCAACATTGCCATTGGTGCTGATTGTGCTGCGCAGCGTTGTCTTTTGCAGCGGTGAGAGCTCCACTGGAAATGCAGCTGTGCCCGTATCACGCGGACGGAAGACCATAACGCCCACAGCCACAGCAGCCAAAACGCCAATGATGATCAAAACCTTTTTCTTTCTTTTCACGCTATTCAGCCTCCATCACATGTTCCATGCGCCATAGGTTCACCAACCAGTAAATCTCACAGCGCCAAAATATGCTGTAAAAGCGGGCTGTTTATTCCTAGAAAAAGTAAGCCTTTTGGAAAATCCCGCTGATACAGTTATATTGTACCAATAAATTAATACAATGGTACACTCGGTTTTTCAAAAAGTCAATACATCTATCATATAATTAAGATTTATTTAAGTTTCTTCACCTTTTCGTAAAATATATAAGCCGTTTATTAGATATAATACCTAAAACCTTTTGGAAAATCAACGGGAATCCTTCCATTTATTTTCTATTAGGCAAAAAATTGTTACAATTTCAATGCCGGCCGATAACGAAACGATTGAACACTCCCATAAAACCTCTTAAATTAGTACCGATATGAAAAATCCCCTCTCAAAAAGAGCGGGGATTTTTTAGGTCGCAGGTTTAATAGCAATTTAAAGGGTCGCTACTATATCCTGCAATCGCTTTTTTACTTGTTCTAAATCGGAACTGCACAATAGTGGAAGAATCCCTACCAACTTTTCCGGTGCAAAATCCCACCATTTTACTTGTAAAAGCAAATCGATGAGATCCTCGGAAAACCGTTTCTTGAGGAATTTTGCTGGATTTCCACCGACTACATGATAAGCTCCAACGTCTTTCGTCACCACCGAACGCGCAGCGATGATTGCGCCATCTCCAATTTTGACGCCGGGCATGATAAGACTCTCCCGGCCAATCCATACGTCGTTTCCTACCACTGTGTCCCCCTTAAAGGGCAGTTGCTCCAGGTGGGGCGGTGTATGCTCCTCCCAAGCTCCACCAAAAACATGGAAGGGATACGTTGTGACGCTGCTGATCCGGTGGTTGGCCGTGTTCATAAGGAACTGCGTTCCACTTGCTATAGAACAGAACTTTCCAATAATCAATCGGTCACCAAATTCTGGCCAGTTAAACAGCACATTATTTTTTTCGAATCCCGTGGGATCTACTGGATCATCATAGTAAGTGTAATCCCCAACCAAAATATTAGGTGCGGTAATCACATTTTTTAAAAAACAAGTTGTTCCATAGGAATTTGGAAATACTACATTAGGGTCTGGTATCCTTTGTATCACGAAAAATCCTCCTTATGGCTGTATTTTCACTTCCTTTCCCCTTGCAGATGCCGTCGCTACAGCCCTCTTTTTCCGAATTTCTCGCATAATCGTTCCCCCTTATGTTATTAGAGTTCAAAGGCTGTCTTGCTGAACTTTTCTTTAATGTGATTAGATCGCTGTCTGAGAGACTCCCCTGTCCTTTAGGAGCCTTCCTGGAGCGGCCTCATCAAAGAACTACAGCATGAATTCCTATATATTGCCTCTGAAGCATTTCAGCTTCAACACGGGTAACTCTGATCTAAATAATATTCTATGGGATCTCCCGCCGGATTTCAATGCTTGAAAAGCCGAAATTCTGCCTATGGGTTCCCTTTTTCTTTTGGCCTCTAGTGAGGTTTTTGTTTGACAGCAAAACAAAAATATGATATGCTATAAGACCACGGAGGCAGCGGAAAGGAGGGCTTTTTTATGCCGCATACTTCTTTGAAAACCATCGCACAAAATAAAAAGGCCTTTCACGACTACTTTGTGGAAGAAAGTTTAGAAGCGGGCATTGAGTTGTGTGGCACAGAGGTAAAGTCTCTGCGCAAAGGGCAGTGCAATCTCAAAGACGCTTGGTGCTCCGTTGTTAATGGGGAGCTTCTAGTCAACGGAATGCATATCAGTGCTTATGAGCAGGGCAATATTTTTAACAAAGATCCGATGCGCGTGCGCCGACTTCTGATGCACAAGCGGGAGATCATGCGGCTGTTTGGCCTTGTGAAGCAGGACGGATATTCTCTCATTCCTCTCTCTGTCTATTTAAAAGGTTCCCTAGTCAAAGTACAAGTGGGGCTTTGTCGTGGTAAGAAGCTCTACGATAAACGCGCAGATCTTGCAGCACGTGCAGCAAAGCGTGACATTGATCGCGCACTCAAAGAAAAAAACCGATCATAAAGTAGTAGATATGGGGCTGCAATGGTTTCGACGGAGGTTGTGAATCCTGGTAAGCGAGTAGCGGTGCGGACACGCTTAAAACTCCGCAAACTTTAAAATTAAACGACAACAATACTGTTGCGTACGCAGCCTAATTAGGCTGCCGTCTTTACCGGGAGTACCGCAGCTCGGATAAAGGCGTCGATGAGCGGTGAACGTGAACGAAGGAACGCCTTTACCTCCGTCATGACGCAAAGGCTACTAACGTAGGAAGCCTGCCTTTGGGCGCCCTATAGAGGGAATGTCAAAACATCGGCTATACTCGTAGAAAGCCAGGGCAAGTGATTTTCGGACAGGAGTTCGATTCTCCTCAGCTCCACCAAATAGCCACTCAAAAAACCTAGCATTTAAGCGGGTTGTTTGGGTGGTTGTTCTTTTTATCTCCAACATTTGGTCGTTGTTTGGTCGTTATATAATACGACTGGTGCCAGAAATAGAAAATGCCCGTAGAATCTCCATAATAAGAGGTTCTACGGGCATCACATTTTTTATCCACCTATCAACCCGTGTTTTACCCGGTCGCGTACTTCCGCACGCTTTGCATCGTTGAAACGATCGGTTGTGCCGACTAGGTAGCCGGTGATCCGGCGGATTCTCTCAAAGCCGACGCCCTCCCCGACCAGTCCGTGGGAATTAGGCTTTACTGCCATCGCCGTTACCTCTCGCCCGTACGAGCGCCTGATACGCGCCATTGCTTGCCAGGCTGACCAAGGCCGCATTCAGTGGCACCAACGCCCATACCGTCCAAGGCTGCATCCAACCGCCCGTGGCCGCGGTAGTGATTACCAGCAGCACCACAGCGATGATGTAAGACAGCCACTGCGTTGGTAGCTTAGCCGTTACGCTCTTCAGCATTTGGGTAAGCAGGCCCGTACAGGCTGCTACACGCGCGAAGGTCGCCAGAATGTCCCAACTCAGAAAGCTATTGAAATCCATATGTAATCCTCCTTTAAAGTATCTGGGCCAAAATTGCCGTCACAATTCCTGTTGCCGCTGCGCCGATGGCCGCCGCAGCCAGCTTGTCCCACCAGATTCCGGGGCGAGCGGTCAATTTTGACACGCTTTGTTTGATCTCTCGGATGTCCGCTTGTACGCCAGACATCTCCTGCCTGGTCGCGGCCATTGCAGCGGCAAGATCATGAATGTCCTTGACCTCATCTTCCAGGCGGTCCAGACGATGGTGCGCAGATTTTGCGCTGTCCAATGCTTGAACTGCGATGGTGTTGTCCTGATCCATAGGTCGCCTCCTCACACAATCTGCGCAACAAACCGTTTGACCGGCTGCCCACCGGGAGCGGTGGTGTAAATGCCCGTCATATCCCCCGGCCTTCCAATCGGTACGATCGCCGCGAGCTTGTCCTCGCCGCGGTTGATCGGCACGATGGTCACCACGTCTCCCGTTCCCGCGGTCACTTGGAGCTTCGTCGCGTTGGTGCCGGAGAATTTCGCCGTATAGTATCCGCCGCGTTTGATCTGTACGGTTCCGCTGGTATCGCTTTGAATCTCCGCCTGCTGGATGCCCGCCAGAATGGAATCGTATGGGAACTGCGCGCCGGGACAGTTCGGTTTTGTCACCGGATTGATCTCGCAGTGCCCTACAATATATTCCCGCGTCGCTGGGATGGTGACTCCATAAAGGCGTTTGACCTCCGCGATGATGTACCGGTGCAGCTCGATGCTCGCTGCAAGCTGCTCCGGGGTCAGGGCCCCACCGCTTACACAGACGTGCTCGATGCTGACGGTATAATAATTGGCGTTGGTACACCGGTCCCGCACCGCCGCCAGGGTCGAATGACCATAGTAGCGGCTATCCGACGGGCTTGTGCTGGTTCCATTGGCCCAGGCTGCACGGTCGAGCGCTACCAATTGGTAGACTGCGCCATCTTTGTCGATGACGAAGTGGGCCGAGGCCTCTCGATTGGGATCACACAGTGTAGCAATCGCTCCTGTCGCTGTGCTTCCCGCGGTGATATGGTTGACGATCATATCCGGCTTCCAACCGTTGCGGCTTCCGTAGTTTGAGCTTGGACGCTGCTTAATATTCGTATTACATTCCCCCTTTATCATTCGGGTTTTTAAACCCGATTTTTTTGTCTATACAGGCAAATTAACCATCAATTTTTTGGTATCAATTTCCACGCTTGCGCATAATCAGCGGGACTATAGGCGGTACCGTTCGGGTCTACGCATTCATACATATTTCCGTCGGTCCAAATCATGAACTCCCCGATCCGATAAATATCGTGTGCGCCTTGAACAGGGACAAAAGGTCGAGCCGTTTCCGGGGTTTTGCCATGCAGCGGCCGCCAGAACGTGTACCAAGCGGCGTTGTCAGGGTTAATATCCGGATAGGTGGCATTGTCATGGGCCTGGTAGCACTCCCAGGTCTGGCCGTTGGCATTGCAGACATCTCCGACGACGTGATTCCCTGCCAACCAATCGGGATACAGGCCTGACGCCCGGATGCGTTGGTCGTCTTCCGTTACTGCTGTGCCTGCAAGATACATTTTTGACACGTAGATGGCGCTGGATAACGCCTCCATCAGTCTGTCGTTCATAACGCAAGCCCCCTCTCGATTGCGGCCACCATGCCGTTAAAATCCGACTCTAGGGATGTCATCTTTTCGGCAAGGTCATCCCCTTCGCCGGGCTCATCTGCGGACTTGTACAACACAATTTGGACACGTTGTGCGTCGTTTACGGTCACCATCTCGGGATCACCTGCGCGTACATACCCTGTGTACGGGTATTCAACTGTCTGGGTAGCGCCTCCTTCAGCTTCACTCTCGCCCACCAGCACCACAAAATCTAATCCAAACGCGAATGCGTTTTTTATCTCATCGACGCTGTATTTGCCGGGGAGTTGGATAATACAGCTATCTCGATCGACGGTGATGCATGACAAGTCAAAGGTTTGATCTCCAATTTTAATTTGGTACAAGGTTGTCCCTCCTTATCAATAAAACCGCACGTTCGCGCCATCGATGCCACGATAAATGCTGTGGTTTGATTTACAAAACACGATAACGCCTTCCCCGATGAACTCTGTCGGGGCACTGTCGACGACCGTGGCATTGTGCGTACCATACAAAAAATACTCCGCCCAGTCGTCCGTCTGAACAGCAAGCCTTAGCAGCCGTCTAAGCTCTGAGTCCTCTGGGTATAGTACTAATTGTGACCATTTTGTCCGATCACTACTGCGATTGCACAAATATACATTTTTGCCCACAACGCTGTGTTCAACGGCTCCGATACGGGTTTCCGAAGAATCGGAAGATATCAAATCTAATTTAGGGTACATCTCCGTACCCGATACTGTTAAATTACCATTTAGCGTACCCCCACTGCTTGGTAGCGCATCCACATCAGCCGCAGTTAAGGTTGTATCCTCTGACAGGGGCTTACCGTTGATTGTGCGCGTATCGGGCACCGCTCCGATCGCGTCGCACATATCCTCCGGCGGCGTCCAGTAGGGGGCACCGCTCCGCCCTTGGCGCAGAATTGACCCGGCGACCGATGGAAACGCAAGCTGTGTTAAAGAGGTGCTTGATAACGCATAAATCATTCGGGACGATGACCAGCTTGTTTTTCCAGTTCCGCCTTTACTGACAGGGACGGTCGGTAATTTTGTGCTTGGCAGGGTCGGGATTTGCGATGTGGGAATTGTTCCGGTACTACCGAGACTGGCGAGCCCATTTGCTTTGCCTTTTTGAGAAACCGGCACATATTCTTCTAAATCTTCGGCTGTCGCGAGATCCGGAAAAGCTTCCCCTATCGCTTTAGCTGCTTTCTGCGAATTATTCACTTGCTGCATGAGATAATTATAGCCATGCTGCGTAGACATTCCCGCCTCGGAGCCATTCGGCGCTACGGTCTGACCATATACCCAGTCTTCAGGGAGATCCGCTGGCAATTGTACATGAATTGGATTTTCAGCCATGATTTATCACTCCTTCCGCAACGGCAAATGTATGCTTCATGACCGTACTAGATTCAACAGGGACATAAACAGTAGAAGAAGTTAACACATTGTCCTCTGTATCCAAGAATTCTACTTGTGTAATCTCTTCCGCCTGATTTTGTGCTACAGAATAGGTTACTGTCAAAGTAGTCTCCGAAACCCATTTATTAAGGTCTGTTATTATGACAGAACCATTTACCCTAGCTTTTACAATATCGCCCAAAATGAAGTTGACAGTATCTGTCAACAGGGGTTCTTGTATGGATGAAGTGGTAGGCATTTTAATCACTCCTTGACTTTGTTCCGTAGCAAATGGCGTAACCCCCAAATTCCAAGACCCTAAGTGATAACGATAATTCCTTTGAGATAGTTCAATCTTTTCAGATAGCAACAAACTGCTCCGCATATAAGGGGTGTTGATATACACGATATGAGCGGGCTTTATGCTGTTTATGGTATATGCCACCTCTGTAGCATATTGCTGGTTCTCTGCGCTGCTTTCGATATACAGCGTATAATTTGGATAGTCTACCGTGACATTCCACCTGCCAACCCCAATGAGATCATCCAGCCTTTGATACAAAAACCCCAGTGTATAAGGCGGCCGGGAAGAAATACGGTTAAGGGCGCGTTCCCGTCGGAACTCCAAACTTTCCTTTCCGGGATCTGGCATGATGTTTAGTATTTGCTCCCACATGGAAACCGCCTGTTCATCCATGGTCTGAAAGAAAAAGTTGTCCGCTACGCTGGTGATCTCCTCCGCCAACGTATCGAATTGTTCTTTCTCTGTTTGGCAGATTTCTTGATAGTCCAAAATTTCCCGATACCAGGGTGGCAGTAGATCCAGAAGGCCGGTATCCAAATCAATCCGATTCATGTAGCGTCACCGTCCCTAATACAGGCACCTGCTGTGTGGCGCCGGTTTCTGTCAACGTCAAGTCCGACGTGCCGCCGTTAATTTGTACGTTCGTTGCGTTCACTACGCCCGTCACCCCAACGATGGCGGCAGTAATGCGGGCGAGATATACGTCGGCCGCATACTCCACAGATATATCGCTTGTATTGGTTGCCCAGTCTTGCCGGATGGTCAATAGATACGCTTCGATTGCCGCCTCTATGGGGTCCTGAACCTGGCCTATGGAGTCGCCGGCGGCCAGCGTAATAGTAGCGGAAACGTTGATGGTAACTTCCGTAGGGGCGGCCACCGTTACCTGCGCGCCGATCGGTGCAAGCCCTAAACCCATACTTTGATTCGGCGGAGGGTCGATTGCATTTTGCACGTTTTCCACAAGTTCGGAAGAGGCCGGCAGAAAGTCAGCCCCTAAAATGGAGCATTTCACCGTGCCTCCGCCATTCCATGTTGGATAAACCTGTACCGCGCCCACGCCGTCAATGGCAAGGATATTTTCCCGGTAAGATGCAATATTACCGCCGAAGGGCCGTTCATTGAGGGCGGTAATAAGGCGGTTGCGCAGTTCGTCGTCTGTTTCCTCGTTGTCGCCCGGCACTAAGATGTCGGTAATCTGTGCGGATGTTAGGCCCGGTATCGTCGTGATCGGTAAAATCGCCCCGGTGTAGTCATTGCCAATTGCGCCCGGCGTCTCCGCTGTCAACTGGTATTGATTCGCCGTGTCCGTGGCGGCGGTAACTCGGAAATTGATACTGTCCGCCCCGTTGATGGTGGAAAAGCGTGAACCGGCGGGAACCGCTGTGTTAAAGACGCCCAGACGCACGGCGGAAGACGCCGGGTACCGGGTAAGCCCGCCAATGGCGGCCAGATAGTCCAAAGACTGCCCTACCGCTGTCTGTACAAAAGCCGCCTGCTGCACCTGATCCAACGATAGATAAAATCCTTCCAGCGCATACGCCGCCGGTCCTAACGCGGTTGGAATGGGGCTTGTATCCCGCTTGTCATAAGTATCCGGAATCCGGTCCAGCATTGCTTGAAGAATGTTCTGGTAGGTTTCTTGCGTAAAGTCGATCATAACATCACCTCTTTATGAGTTGATTGGCTTTTAGGCAATAATGAATAACGGCGGCGCGTTATCCCGTCACTCATTTTTAAGTACGTATAAAATACGTATATTTTTCATCAAAACCTATTGACTAATACGTATAAAAGGCGTATAATAGATAATGTAAGGAGGGCAGATAATGAAAACAAAAGACCTTATTGAACTTTTAGAGAAAAACGGCTGGAAATTCAAAAGGCACGGTGCAAATCATGATATTTACGTAAAAGGCAAAGAAAGAGAAAGCGTGATAAGGCACAGAGAAACCGACGAAGATTTAGCAAAAGCAATCATCAAGAGGCGCGGGCTGAAATAAGCCCGCCGCCATTGACTATTTCATATAAATAAATTGAAGGAGGCATTCAACGATGAAAAACGCTTATCCCATCGTTATGACGCAGGGAAAAGAATTCATTGTGGTATTCATTCCGGATTTCAATATCAATACGCAGGGCAAGGACGTTCCGGAGGCAATCGAGATGGCGCGGGACGCAATCGGTCTTATGGGAATTGATATGCAGGACGACGGCGAAGCGTTGCCGAAAGCGTCAAATTTTGCGGACATTCAAGCCGGCGCGCCTTCTGGAAGCATCGTTTCGCTGGTTGATGTTGATTTCACGGAATATCGCAGAAAAAACGATCTGCGTACCGTGAAGAAGAATTGCACAATCCCTTCATGGCTTAACTTTGAAGCAGAAAAAGCGGGCGTTAATTTTTCCGCTGTTCTACAAGCGGCTCTTAAAAACGAATTGCATCTTTCGGGGAGATGACCGAAGGCGGTTACCTGTTGGAACAGGTAGCCGCTTTTTTCTATGTGCCGCCATGCGCATAGAAAGAGCAGATGGAACCTTACAGGTTGGCTTCTACTTCCGTCTCCACATCGCCATACACAGTGTTCACCGTCAAGGAGGCCGTCAGCATATCCCCATCTACAGAGTAAGCAAAATTGGAGATCCCCCGCACCCGGTCGTCCATCGTCAGGGCGTCCGTAATCCGCCGCTGTAGCTCTGCGGTCACATAGCCGGGATTCTGCCCGATCAGCCCGTCCCACTGCATCCCGGAATAGGGCCGGTAAATCTGCCACCGGAAGCGCTCCACGTTCAGGATGATCTCCACGGCCTGCTTGACCGCCTCATACCCCTCTATTTCGCCCTGGATGCGGTTTGTATACTTGTTGATCCCCCATGTAAGCGATGGTTGTTGCTCAAACGCAACCCCGGCGGAAAGGTCTATTCCGCTGTCCGGTAATACTGCCATACGTCCCTCCTACTGCGTTTTCGATAAAACGATGAACTCTTGCCCGTTTCGAACCCGGAGCATGAGAACTTTGTCCCCTGCTTCCAGCGCGTGATCGCCGGTCACAGAGGACGTCAAATGAAGAATCTGGTTTTTCAGTGGTGCCATCGCCGGGTTGATTGTGATTTCCAGCGGGGACACGGAAACAACCGTCCCCATCACCATGTCGGTCAATTGCGCAGCCTTTAGCGACTGTTGTACGATCTGTTGGATAATATTGATTAAATCCATAGGTTCCTCTCATAGGGCCAACGTTTCAAATTCCATCGTGTGCGTGTCGTTTTCCCATGTGTGGGTCACTTTCTCCAACAACACGTATTGATTCAGATCCCCGTCCAATCCCGGTATTTTTACAAGGACCATCTGTCCCGCACGCAATCCCGGTACGCCGAGCGATGAAATCTTTAAGGTCCGCATAGCCTTGTTGTAGTATTCCAGAGACGCTTGCGCCTGCGCTTTGACCTGGGCGTCGTTCACGTCCCCGTCCACCGTTTGATAGAGCTGCAAAAGCCCCCACCGGCTGATATTCGCGGAATCCTGGGCCACAAAGACGTCAGCCCGCCCCGTGTCTTCGTTGGAGCGGGCCAATTTGATGGAATTGTAGGTCTGTTCGTCGATGTCGGTCTGGTAGGTGTAATCGGTCAAAAGGGATTGGTCCCCGATCACAACAGAGGATACCATGCTCCCTGCCTCTTGCAGCGCAACGCCGTTCCCGTCGTCATAGAAGACGAAGATTTTGCCCGTGTTCAAAAGGGTCTGCTGAACGGTATCCCCGATGATGTCCAAACACGTTTCATCCTCTTTCACAAACGAAGGAATGGCATATCCCGTATCGGCTACCGCCCCCACATCCACCTGTAGATCCGCCGCAATCTGCCGGATCATGTCCCCCGCGGTCTGTCCATAAAAGGCATAGGACGCATTGGCTTTCAGGTAGCGCAGCCGGTCATAACAAGTAACCTCTGTCACGCCCCAGCGGTCTTGCGATATTGTGAACACCCACCCGTAAAACTGCATCTGTCCGTCCACAGAAAAGCGGACAACGTCGCCTTCCGAGAAGTCCAAATCGCCCGCTTTGATAATCGTAAATTTCAGCGTGCCAGGGGAACCGGTGCGGTCTGTAGACCAGGAGACCGTCGTGGTGTTCTTTGAGCATTCCCATATTTTCCCGCTGGACTTGTTCGCGATGAGAAGTTCCGCTTTCATGTGCTTACCACCTGCAACGATTCTTTTTTCGTCCATCCCCAGGCGCCGCCGCTCTCGCTCGTGATGTGGATGGGATAGGCCCGCGAGCCGTCCACAATGCGGGAGACCTTCGCCCGCCTCCCTTTCCCGTTGCCGTGCGGTTCATCGCCATAGCTTGTGTAATAATACGGGCCGTTCGCGATCACCGTGCAGCCGACGGTGATCTGCCCCTGCGGGATTTCGCGCGAGGGTTCGGTGGTCGCGGTTGCCGGCTGATTCTGCCCGGATTGTTTCACCTGCACCACCTGCGGGGTGTAGTCCTTATATTCGGTCAATTCCAGGTCATAGTAAAAATCGCCGGTCTCGCCGCCCCGCTCTTCGGTGTCAAACTGCGTCACCAGCACCTGGAAGCCGCTGTCGCCCGTCATAAACGGGGTGCCGTCCTCGTAGTACCGCACAGGCGTATACAAAACCGGCGCCTTATCCCGCATGGCCGATTCGAAAAATTGTATGTAGAATTCCGGCGGCTGGAACGCGCCTGTGGTAAGCGCGCCGGAAAACGCCCGCCCTGGGAACCAGCTCGAAATCGTCACTGTCCGCAAAGAGGGCGTATGCGGAACCATGATGGGGCCGATTCCTAAGACGTTATAATCTTCATTTTCATTCCCGCGCGCCACAGGAAGCTTTTCCGGGTTGACGGGCAGCCGCAAAACCGTGCTGTCCCTGGTAAAAAATAAGCCGTAATCGTTACGCAACATAGGCCCTCCTGAGAAAAATAGTATTTACCAAACGGGAATTATATGATATAATTTGACATACCATATTATGGGGAGGATTTTATTATGATTTTGGAGATCAAAGGCGGGACATCAACGTTACAGTTGTATGATGATTACCTAACCATTAAACCAGCGGGTATCTTGTCCGGCGCTCACAAAACGATCCCTCTAGCATCGATCGTAGCGGTGAACATCGTCAAACCACTCATGAAAAAACCTTATTTGCAAGTAGTAACGCCTGATATCACACCACAAAAAAATGATGCTATGCAAGGTGCAAATGCTAATGTTGTCTTAATCAGATCTGGCAATATGCCAAAAGTGGAGCAATTGCAAGCTTACGTCTCCCAATACAAAGCGAATGGATGCCATTCTGTCTCTACCGCTAATAGCACTTCAAATGTTGCCGCGGAAATCGACGCTCTCAAGCAGTTGGCAGAACTTAAAGAACAAGGTGTTATTACGCAGGAAGAATTTGAGGCTAAAAAGACGCAACTTCTCCATCTATAATTTTGTGCTAACATAAGAGGGTAAAAGCAAAATGCTTTTACCCTCTTTTAAAATACCATTGCCGTAGACTTAAAGCTTGACGACGCCGCTTGTTCGATCAAAATATCCCGGATTGCGTTTGCCAGGCTTTGCCGGTCCGCCGCTGTGTTTCCGGTGTTTGCTGCATTTATGTTGATGATCGGCGTTTGCGCTGTAAGATTGATGTTATTCACATAGCGGCGTTCCGCTACGTCCACCAAGGATTTAATATCTTCTTCTGACATGGCCACAGATTTTTTGATGTCCTTAGTGTTTTTTGCAATATCGTCGGTGTTGCCAGCGATCTCATTATATGGCGTATACGGCGATCCTGATCCCCCATAAGGAATGTCTATCCCCTCGCCATCACCCCCGAAAAGGTCAGATATTAATTTATTAAAGGTGGCACCGAATGTGAAATTGCGCATTTGATCGCTCATATCTTGCACTTTTGAGCGATAAGCATCCTCATCCAGTTTTTCGATTAAATCTCTTTGAGGGAGATACTTTCCAGAAAAAGCGTCAATAGATGAAAGTGCATTTTGTTTTGCTGCTTCAAAGGATTCTGGTAATACCTGTGTAAATACCTCCGCGCGAATAGTGGGTCCGCCAAAAGCTGTCGCCACGGAATTATAAATATTAATCAATCCTTGTAACTTTTCTATTATGTTTCCTACAGATTTTGATATATTAATTGCAGCATCATAGTATGCAGTAATACACAGTTTTGCAAAATTGGTTATTGCCGTACCAACTCTATTTTGAGTGGAAATAAAAAAGTTGGCTATTGGGATAATCACATTATTTACTACCCATAGCACAGATTCTTGCATCTGCGCCCACATATCAACCCAAAAATCACGGAATCCCTCGCACTTATCCCACAATGTAATAAAAATAGCAATTAAGGCTACGATCAAGATAATCACAAGTCCAATTGGGTTGGCATTAAGAGCTGCATTCCATGCCCACTGGGCAGCAGTTGCAACAGAGATTGCGATAGTTGCTAAAGACGTCCCAAGTTTGTATGCCGCCAAAGCTCCTACAACAAGTGTAATTTGGGGCGCAAAGTCTTTTATAACATCCGTTAACCATGATATCCCGTCAATTAGATAAGACGCTGCAAGTGCTGCACCATTGAGAGCCTTTCCAATTGTATCAATAGCGTCTTCTAGCTGTCCTGTTTGTGCAAGCTCTGATATTTTATTCGTTAATGGCTGCAAGGCTTTAGTGGCAACATTTTGCATTCGCGTCCAAACCTGTGACCATGTCATGGGCATATTTTTAAAGCTTTTATCAGTTTCTTCCGCCGCCGCGAACATCGCGTTTTTGACGACTTCCGCTGTCACCTTGCCGTCGGATGCAAGTTCGCGCATTTCTCCCGTTGTAACGCCCATATATTTTGCGATACTTTGTGCGATTGTAGGAGTTTGCTCTAATACGGAGTTCAGTTCTTCGCCTCGGAGTGTCCCTGACGACAAGCCTTGTGTAAGCTGCAATAATGCTCCGCTAGCTCCCTCTGCACTTGCTCCCGACAATGTAATTTGCTTATTTACTTGTTCCGCAAATGCGATAAGCTCTTTATTGCTATCAAATGCGTCCCCGGCCAGATTCCCCAGTTGAGATACAAAGTTTGCCATATCCTGATATGATCCGCGCGATCTCATAGCAGATTGATAGATCATTACATTGAGCTCTTCCGTAGTTTGCAAGCCGTCGTTCATCATGTTAATGCGGGCATTTATATTGGACATTGCATCAGATGTACTGACAAGCCATTTGGCCCCTTTGATTATTGCATATACATTGACAACTTTTTTTAGAGCTGTCGCCAGCTCATTTGAGGTGCTTATCGTGCGTCTCTGATTTTGAGAAAATTCCTGAGTCGCCCTCCCAGCATGTTCTGTGGCTGTTGCATTTGCGCGCTCGCTCTGCGACAGAGAGTTCGTTGCTCTTCTTACTTCTTGTGTAGATGTAGCTGCACGCTGAGATTGCCGTATATATCTTGTAAACGTCGCAGAAAAGCGGTCTACTAACTGGAGTTCTTCTCTTATTTGTGCCATGCCGTTTCACCTCTTTTCCATTGTTTTTTTGCGGGAATCCATTTCCTTCAGTGCAAATTCTGTCACAAGCAATTTTTCCCGGTATGGCAGATTGTCGTATTGCGATGGGGGCCAACCGAGATTCACAAAACAGTAATAGGCCGTCAATATTTCTATATCCCAGTTGTCCCCCGCAATTAGTTTTTTGTCTCTTCCGCATCATTATCAAACCCAGACAAATCCATAATCTCTTTTACCAATTTTGCGTACTCGCCCGATAGCAGCATCTTTCCCGGCACCAAAAGCGGGTCCATCACGCCGTATGCGTTGCAAACCTCTTTATCCGTAAAATCCGGTTCCACCGTCGCCGCAACCACCATGCGGCGCGAAAAATCCACGCTGTCCAAACGCTCCACCCGCTGGCCGTCCACTTTCACCTGCCGGGTGGCCTTCTTGGTGATCGCGTCATTTTCTTCCTGGTTTAGCGATCGGATTTTAAACGGCACAGGATTACCCTGCTCGTCTTGAAACCTCTTGGAGATGACCACTTCCTTTTCTTCCTGCGTCGTTACTGGATGCAAAAATGCAGATAATTTGCTCATAATAACAATCCTTTCTTTTCTATTTGGGTATGAAAAAGCCGTTCCTTTTTAGGAACGGCTTTTTCTTGAATCCACACCGCCCTTACGGGCGGAGACCGCGATGTTTGCGGCGGCGGAAGACACCGTAGACATTTCAACCCGCACCGCCCTTACGGGCGGAGACAGCAAATAGCAACAATTTTTTATGCTGCTATTTGTTAAATTTGATCCCCTCCCTCATCGCTTCTCGCAATTGCTCCTTGATATGCTCTGGGCAGTGGAGGAGTCGGTGTGTATGATTGCGATCATACTAACTTTCCAAATACAATATGATCCCCTTCCCCTGTAATTGATACCGTTGCTCTTTCATTTGCTTGACCTCCTTCATTTGACGGAGGTTTCCCAATCTGATATAATTGGATTTACCAGATGGGTAAACCTCTGGTGATCGGAGTAGTCGCTGTCGCTTGTCAAGGCGCGGCTACTCTATTTTTTTTGTCCAAAAAGCAGATATATTCCCCGCCGGACCGCCTCGCCGCGTGTAATATTGTGCATCTCGCAATACCGGCGCAGCATGCCATCCGTCTGTGGGTCAATCCTGATGGTCAGATTAATCGCTTTGGGGTTATCCGCTTTTGGACGTCCCGTGCGCGGCACGTCATCACCTCACTTTTTTGCCTTGCATTTATTATACTTTATGCAAGGCAAAAAGTCAAGTATATTTCGTACCTTAATTCCCCAACTTTGCGGGGGCGTTAAACGCCTCCAACCTCGCCACGCGCGTATACGCAAAGTTAAAGTCATAGTTTAGCATGGCTTCTTCTGTGTTGAGGATGGATAGCGGGATTGTCCCCGTCAACGTGCACCCATAATAGGCCATCGCCTGGCTTCCAATGCTGGTGGCGGGGTCGTCGTTGGTGATCTGCAAATCGAATTCCGGCATGACGCCGGTCTGGATGTATTGCAGCACCATGTCGGTCCACAGGTTGGTGCCGTAGTAGATATTCCCGGTGCCGGTCAGCTTCGCGCCGTTGTTCTTGTTCTGGATGGTGCGCGTGCCGATCACGCGCATGTCGTTGCTCTGGATTTCGGCGTTGGTGGTGATGTTTTTCATGCAGGCAACTTCGATGTTCTTCCCATCTACTGTCACAAAAACTTTCCCTTCCGCGCCGTTCACTGTGTCTTTTGCCAGTAAATAACTCAAGCATTTGGGACGGCAACTGCTGTATTGCTGGCCATAACCGGGGCATCCGGGATGACTTTGGAGACCTGCACACCCTGGAACCCGGCGATACCATCACCTGGACCACCAAGCTGGGGACAAGGACGTATGAAGTCACCAGCGTCCAGAAGGTGAAAGAGACAGACACCAGCGGCACCGCCGCCGCCACAGACAACCGGATCACCCTCTTTACTTGCGTCCGGGGTGAGAGAGCCTACCGCTGGCAGGTACAGGCGGTGGAGAAATGAGCGGAAAATATTGGCGGCAGATCATGTTTTAGGGGCCCCCAGTTCCGAGGAAACTCGGAGCTGGGGGCCCCTTTTTTCGTTTTTCTCACGAGATCGCTCAAAACAGCAAAATGAGATGAAGGAGGCACCATGAAAAAACTGCTATCCCTATTCCTGGCTTTTGTTATGGCACTCGGCATCCTGCCTGCCGGGGCATTTGCCGCCGGCACAGCGGCCAATGATCCCCCCGCCGGCAGCTTTGAACTGGATGCCGCCGGGACTACCGCCTGGAACGGCGGAGACGATCCCCTGGCTGTCTATGCCGCAGAGACCGGGACCGCACAAGCGGCGACCATTCCAGCCGGGGAGCCCTTTGCCCTGCTGGAGAATGGGAACACCCGCCTGAAGATCGGCTATTGTGAGGGCGGCTGGACAGGGGACACGCTGGAGAGCACCGGCTGGGTGGACAAAGACAGCATCCTGGTCAACCTGCCCGACCTGATCCCCAGCATCGCCTATATCCGGGAGGACGCGGAAGCACAGTTTAATTCCCGGCTGACCCGGTTCGAGTATGTCATTCCCTGCCCCTACGGGGAGGCGGAGCGCCTGGCCCAGCTCCAGGCAGAGGCCATGGCGGGCGGCGAGACCCTGCTGCTCCGCATGGTGGACCAGATTGTGACCGTCAGCCGGGCTACGGGGGGCCCCGCCAGCCTGGAGACATACAGCCTGGACGGGGCAACTTACCAAAAGTACAGCAAATGGACAGAAGTTGAACCTGCGGACAATGGGATCTCCGCCTACCAGCTGCCCTACAACATCACCACAGCTTATAGCGCCGATCCCAGCGTTACGCTGGGGATGTTCGCACCCCAAGACCCGGCCCCGCGCCCCAACCGGGCCCCCGCCGCCAATGCCACCCCTACCGGAGATGTGGGGGCCTACAACCCCGGCAGCCCCGGTGGCCGGAAGCCCAGCACCACCGATGTGGCCTGGACCATCAACCCGGAACGGACCTTTCTGCGCTTTACTCTGGTTGAATTTCCGGGCGGTGTTGTCACCGACCTGAATACCCAGGACTGGAACACTTGGCACGTGGTAGGCACGCCCCTGAATGTAGTGTGGGGGGACGGCTGGTCTGCGGAGAAGTGCCGCAGCGACATCACCTGGTACAACTCCAACGCCCTGCAGTATAACGCCGCCGGGGCCAACGCCCCCCAGCTGATGGCAGGCCCCTCGGTAGAGAACGGCGTCTATTCCTATGACGCCACCCAGGGCCACAACCAGCGGTGGGTGACCACCGCTGACGAGTTCCAGGCGGAGACTGGCATCACCAACGAGCAGAAGGAGCAGATGTTCCACCTCTATTCGGATAATTGGTCTACCGGCTGGCTCAATGGCGACTATACCTCTATGTGGGGCACAGAGGCTCAGCCCGTCACTCCCGGCAACATCTATAAAGTCTACAAAGCCAACGACGCCTTCTTGTACCTGCTGGGCCGGCTGTCCGAGACAGAGGACAGCGCGGGCTGGAGCGCGGACGAGGCTATGGAGAAGTGGTCGGAGTATGTTAAGGACAAGAACGGCGATCTGCGCACCAAATACCGGATCATCGTGGAGACCGGCATGGTGCTCACCGACCCGGACGGCGGCCGCCGGGGCATGACCCTCCGGGACATGATGGCATACTCACTTTACAACAACGAGCCCGCGGAGCAGTACAACCTGATATGGGACCAGTCCTCCACCACCGTCAACATGGCACAATGGATGCGGCAGGCTGTGGATAATCAGTTTGTGGAGTATCCTCTGGACGAGGACGGTGTGCCCACCGGGGAGGAGCTGCACTCCGTCAACGGCTTCCGGGAGTGTGACAGCTATGTGGATACCGTCCGCTACGCCCGGCCCATCCGGGACACCATCTTCTCCGAGCGGCGCTCCTTCGGCCTGCACATCTTTTCCCCCTTCAACTTCGAGCATGACCCCCCGGGGGAGCCTGACCCGGACCCAGATCCCGACCCGGACCCGGAGCCTGAACCTGAGCCCGACCCAGGCCCTGGCACCAGCATCAAAATCACCAAGCTGGAGGAAGGAACAACCCTGGGCCTGGAGGGGGCCGTGTTCAAAATTACTGCCCCAGACGGCTCTACCGTAGGTAGCACCTACACCACTGGCCCGGATGGGACCGTGACTGTCCAGCTGAACCAGACCGGCCATTTCACCGTCGAAGAACTCACACCGCCCCAGTGGTACTTGAAAGGGGAAAACAGCACCCAGCACGTCAATGCGACGGCGGGGCAGATGGCCGAACTGACCTTCACCAACAAGCCCTACGGCAATTTGCGGGTGGAGAAATACAGCGACACCGGCGAGCCGCTGGAGGGCGTGACCGTCCAGATCAAGAATCTGGAGACCGGGGCCACCCAATCGGACCAGACAGGGCCAGGGGGCTATGTGGAGTTTACCGAGCTGGCCCCCGGCGGCTATGAGGTGCGGGAGATCTCCGGTATCCCGGGGTGGCAGGCCGACACAGAGACGGTCAAGACGGCCACCGTGGTATCCGGCGAGACCTCCACGACCTATTTTGTCAACCGGGAGCTGCCCGGACTGCGGGTCACCAAGTATGACAGGGAGAGCCGGGAAAAATTGAGCGGAATTACGTTCAGTATCTGGCGGGACGGCGAATATTTAGGCGATTATGAGACCGATGAATCGGGGGAAATCCTGCTCATCGACTGCCAGCCCGGCACTTACCGGGTATCTGAAAAGCAGAGCGATGACGCCCATATCACCGTTACCACGCCCCAGGAGGTAGAGCTGAAGGCCGGGGATGGAATCAAACCTCTGGTGTTCTTTAACGACCTAAAGCCGGGAATCCACCTCACCAAGGTGGACAGCAGCGACCTCTCCAAGCCCATCGCCAACGCCAAGTTCTCTTTTGAGGCGGTGGACGGTTCCTGGGGGCCGGTGGAGTACACCACTCTGGCGGACGGGACCATCGACCTGTCCAAGCTCCCCACTGGCGCGGTGGTAGTGACAGAGCTCTCCTGCCCCGGCTATGTCATCGACGAGGCCCAGCGGATCATCCACCTGGACCCCAACGAGGATGCCGAATTTGTCTTTACCAACAGCAAGCTGCCTTCCCTCACCCTGACTAAGACCAGCTCAGATGGCACCCCCCTGGCGGGCGTCACCTTCCGCCTGGCCAAGGTAGAGGACGGTGGACACTATCTGGACCGCACCTCCGGGCCGGACGGCACCATCACCTGGGAGGGCCTGGAGCCCGGCGTCTATTCCCTGGTGGAAACCGCCACGGTGTCAGATCATATTCTGGACACCCGGGAGCACCACATCCAGCTCTTTCCCGGCAGGGACAGCACCATCGACCTGGAAAACCAGCGCCGCCCCAATTTGACGGTGGTGAAACGGGACGCCGACAGCGGTGAACTCATCGCTGACACCGTGTTCATCGTGAAAGCGGCGGACGGTCACAGCGTAGATGAGATCCGCACCGGGCCGGATGGAGAGGCCACGTTGGAAAATTTATTGCCCGGTGTGTACCAAATTTCGGAACGGTCGGTCCCGTCACCTTACCTGTTGGACGCGGAGCCTCAGCTGGTGACCCTCTATCCCAACCGAGACAGGACGGTATATTTTGAGAATCACAAGGCCCCGGTCATTGAGATCATCAAGGAAAACGAAATTACACATGACCGCCTGGAAAATGTGCCCGTACAGGTCTGGTATGCGTCCAACAGCACATCCACCGGCGAGTATAACGACCTGGGCGTGTTCTACACCGACGCGGAGGGCCGCATCGTGCTCTCTGACCCCGAGCTCTCCCTACGGGACGGCTGGTTCCGAATCCAGGAGCTGGAGCCCCCGGCGGGCTTCTCCCTGACGGAAAGCAGCACTCAGGAGGCGTTTGTGGCCGCGGGCAAGGGGCACACCTTCCGCATTTATAACCGGCCAAACTCCGCCATTGTGGTCTGGAAATACGACAGCGTACACCCGGAGCAGGCCATCGAGGGGGCGGTGTTCCAGGTCCGCTATCTGAGCGGCAATACCAGCGGCACCGGCGGCACGGTCATCGGGACCTACCGCACTTCGCCCAACGGGTCCTTTACCGTTACCGACTGCAAACCGGGCACTTACATCATCGAGGAGCTCTCCTCGGACGGCTCCCATGTCATCGACACCCCGCCCCAGACCGTCTACCTCTCCGGTGAGGAGCAGGAGGTGGTGCAGGTCTACTTTGGAAATTCCCCCCTGGGCTCCCTGTTGGTGAAGAAGGTGTCGGCCAGCGATAACAGTCCTCTGAGCGATGTAGAGTTTTTTGTGACCACGGCGGACGGGGCCGTAGTGGGCGACGCCAACGGCAAGTTTGTGACGGACAGCACGGGCTCCTTCCTGGTGGAGGGTATCGAACCTGGAACGACACTGATTGTCAAGGAGACCAGAGCCAAGCCGGGCTATCTGCTGGACGATACCCCCCAGACCGCCATCATCCGGGCAGGCCAAACGGTCAGCCTGGAGTTCCGGAACAAGCCCCTGGGCAATCTGGTGATTGAGAAATGGGGGCGGAACGGCACTTCGACCGTCCCTCTGGAGGGCGTTAAGTTCGAGATCAAATACGCCAACGGTCAGTATGTGGACGCTGCCGGCGGCACCCTCTCCTCTAACGGGATCTATTACACTGACTCCACAGGAAAAATCATCTTGTCCTCTATCACAGGGACAGTCGTAGTAACTGAATTGGAGAGTGTGCCGGGCTATACCATCGATCCGGACAGCCAGAGCCAGACCGTCACCATCAACCCCAACGACACCCAGACTCTGCGATTTTTCAACAATGCCGTGGGCGGTGTGGAGTTGACAAAGGTGAATGAAGCGGACAAGACGGAGACAATTCCGAATGTTACCTTTGAAATCCGACGGGTGTCGGACGATGCACTGATCGACACCGTAACCACCGGGAAGAACGGCAAGGTCTACGTTCCTTTGGAGGCCGGCAACTACTATGCCGTTGAAACTGACTGTCCGGATACATTCCAGTTGGACCCCACCCCCGTTTATTTCACTGTGGAGGAAAACAGGACCACCCCCCTGACCGTGACCAATGCGCCAATCTCTGGCATACTCATCCACAAAATTTCCACAGCGGACGGAGAGGGAATCCCAGGGGTATCGTTCATTTTGTATGACAGCGGCTACAACCCCATTGACCAGCAGACCACCGATGACCGGGGTTATGCCTGGTTCGAGGGCCTGACCGAGAGCGGCAGATACTATCTGCGTGAGCTGGAAAATGAGGGCTATATCCCGGACTCCCAGCTGCGCAGCGTCTACACCAAGGCGGGCGGGACCACCCTGGTGGAGTGGGAGAACACCCCTATAACCGGGCAAATCCAGATCATCAAGCGGTCTGCCGACTACAACCCCACCAACGGCCTGTCTGCCGGCACACCCCTGGAAGGGGCCGTGTTTGAAATCTACGATAAGGCTGGGAATGTGGTAGACACTATCCGCTCCGACAGCCGGGGCCTGGCAGTCTCCAAGCCACTCCCCTTGTCCCGCTATACCATCCGGGAGGTCAAAAGCCCGGCCAATTATGGCGTCAATGAAGAAATCCTGACTGCCTACCTGGAGTACGAGGGCCAGATCCTCCGGTTTGAGGTGACCAACAAGAGCCTGGCCACCGGCGTGGCCATCTCCAAGACCGGGCCCAAGGAGGCCATGTCCGGCCAGCCGGTGAACTATACCTTCTCCGGGATCGCCAACACCTCCAATGTCCGCCTGGACAGCTTCTACTGGCGCGATACCCTGCCCGCCGCTGTGCGGCTGGAGCAGGTGGTGACGGGCACCTACAACTTCCCCGGCACCTATAAGATCACCTACCGGGTGAACGGCGGAGAATACCGCACCCTGGCGGATAACCTGTCCACGGCGCAGAATTACACGCTGGCCGCCTCCCCTGCGGCCCTGGGCCTTGCCGCCAATGAGCGGGTGACGGAGATCATGTTCGTGTTCGGCCAGGCGCCGGCGGGCTTTGCCCAGGTGGAGAAGCCCATGCTGAAATGCACCGCGGTCAACGGCCTGGCCGCCGGCAGCTCCTTCGTCAACGTGGCCGATGTGGGCGGCATCTACAACGGCCAGTGGGTGCAGGCTGTGACCCGCTGGGTGACGACGGTGTACGGCAAGCCCACACCTCTGCCCCGCACCGGATATTGATCCACACCAGGGAGGCCCCGGAGGGGCCTCCCACCTTTTATAACCTATCACATTTTTATCTATCTGAAAAGGAGAAGAAAACTATGCTGAAGATCACTGCCATCGGAAACCTGACCAACGACGTGGAGCTGAAGGTGAGCGAGACTACCGGAAAGCCCTACGCCATCCTGCGCATTGCTTCGGATCGCCGCTACCGGGATCGGGACGGCAACCGGCTCACCGACTTTATCTCCATCAAGGTGCGCGGCCCTTTGGCGGAGCGGTGCGCCGCCTTTGCCTGGAAGGGCTGCAAGCTGGCCGCTGTGGGCGACTTTGAGACCATCACCTTTGAGGACGAGCCGGAACGCCAGCCCGGCTTTCTGATCAAGGCCACCGAGGTGGAATTTCTCTCCCCCCGCAAGGCGGAGGAGGAGCCCCAGGCCCTGGACCAGCCGGAGGGCTGTGAGGCCGCTTGACCATGCGGAACACGGGCATCCTGTACAGCAGCACCCAGCGCAAGCCGGTCGTAGTCCCTGAGATGGCCGAGCTACTCCCACCATTGAGCGGGGAGCAGCTGGCCGCCTTGGAGGCGGATCTGCTGAAAAATGGCTGTTACTCCCCTATCATCGTCAACGAGGATCTGGTCATTGTGGACGGCTATAACCGCCAGCGTCTGTGCGAGGAACACGGCCTGCCCTATCAAATGGCGGTGTTCGCCTTTGAGGATCTGCTGGAGGCCAAGCAGTGGGCCCTGGAAACCCAGAAGGCCCGCCGCAATCTGGACAAGTGGGAG
>OGGQ01001274.1_pt1 | contig 33511 bp, 32 predicted proteins | sample 1571191 | NCBI WGS metagenome assembly OGGQ01 (sample SAMEA2582061, study PRJEB24529) | metagenome | biome: Human gut stool | place: China | collected 2011
ACGATATGCACCCCCCGGCCTGCCAGAGCGTTCAGATAGGCGGGCAGGGTGGCCACCAGCGTTTTGCCCTCGCCGGTTTTCATCTCGGCAATCCGGCCTTGGTGCAATACCACGCCGCCCACCAGCTGGACCCGGTAAGGGCGCATGCCCAGCACCCGGTCGGCGGCTTCCCGTACAGCGGCAAAGGCTTCTGGCAGGATGTCGTCTAAGGTTTCACCATGCTGCAGGCGTTCCCTGAACTCCGGCGTCTTGGCCTGGAGCTGGGTGTCGGTCATGGCTTTGTACTCGTCGGCCAGGGCCTCCACCTTGTCCACAATGGGGTAAATGGATTTCAGCTCCCGGGAGCTGGCATCTCCAAAGATACTTTTCAGAAGACTCATATCTTGAACATCCTTTCCGATCAGGAGTAATTAACAAGCGGAATTAGCATACCACAAATACCCATCGAATGCAAAGAAAAATGGAAAAATGCAAAAAAAGTTCACAAAATCGCCCGGCATTGCGGCAGGAAGCGATAGCGGGAGACCATCCCCTTTGGCGGATTCGTGCAATAGGCGGAAATTGGCTATTTGGGCGCGCTCCAGAGCGGCGGATTGCAGAGAACCTCTTATGATAGAGCGGAGTCCAGCAGCATCTGAATGCGGCTTTGCACCGTGCCCTCCCGCAGCGAAGCGTCAAAGTCTACACCTACGATCAGACTCCCAGGGAGCCGGCGCTGCAGCGCGGCATATTGGCCCCGGCCATAGATGTGCCCCGGCAGGCAGGCGAAGGGGAGGGTGGCAAGAACTCTGGGGTACCCCGCCTGGACCCAGGCGGCAGTCTCTGCCGCCAACAGCCACCCTGCGCCCACAGCGCAGCGGGAGAAGGGCGCGCCCAGGGCTTTCAGCTCTGGATACGGCGGTAGCGAGGCAAAGTCCGACTGCGTCAAAATACGGCACAGTTGCCCTTGGAGCCGGCAGGCCCAACGGAGCAGCGGCGCCGTCCCATGGCGCCGCACCCCGGTCAGATGGGTGTCCCAATAGTATAAAGCGTGCCAGGTCAGTCCATTGACGGCCACCTCGCAGCCATGATGCTCCAGATAGCGTTCCAAGTCCCAGTTTCCCAAACTGCAGTATTTCGTATAGAGGTCTCCCACTACCGCCACGCGCTTACAGCGGCGCGGCACCCGCTCCACCGCCTGAAAATCCGCTGCCATTTCCCGGCAGCGGTTCAAGATACCAGAGGAGGAGAGGTTCCGATTTTGGGCAAGGTCCTGAGAGAGCGTCCCCGTCCAAGCCCGTACCAGATGGTCCGTGTCGCCAGGATGGGCCTCGTAGGGGCGTGTCTGGTGGGATGCCAGCAGCATCGCATCTCCCCAGAACGCCGCAGCCAGCGCCCGCCGGACTGCGGAGAGGGACAGCGGCAGCGCTGCCCCCCGCTCCAACTCCCGCACGTTTAGGCTTACCAGGGACACCTGATCGAAGCCCGCTCGGTTCAGTGCTGGCCGCAGCAGTCGGATAAGGCAGGAGCCCCGGCACCCATCCCCGGGCTGGGAGATCAGTATGCCGGTCAGCTCTGGGTCATAGCGTCCAGATTGCAATGCCGAGAGCACTTGGCCCGCGATCAGAAAGAATGGATAGCACAGGTCGTTGTGCAGGTATCGAAGGCCCAGCTCTTCAGCTTCCGTGTCCAGCACCACCGGGTCCCATTGATCAGACATAAAGGCCCACCGCAGCAAGGGCCAGTGGTGGTCTAACAGGGCGGGAATCAGCAGCGTCCTTCTCATGGCGTCTCCTCCATGGATTCATCCAACAGCATCCGAATCCGGCTTTGGACCGTGCCCTCGCCAGTGGAGGCGTCATAGTCCACGCTGACCAGGCGGACGCCGGGAAGCTTGCGCTGCAGCGCGGCATACTGCCCCTTGCCCAGCACGTGCCCCGGCAGGCAGGCGAAGGGCTGGACGCAGAGAATCTTCCGGTATCCCAGGGAGGCCCAGGCCACGGCCTCAGCGGCAATCAGCCAGCCGTCCGCCACGCGCAGGTCCAGGGGGGCGTACCCGACAGCCTGCCGCTTACACTCCGCCAGGGGCGGCAGAGTGCGGAAGCCTGCTTCGCGCAAAATCGCCAGCATCTCCCGCTGCACGCCGGCAAGGTATCCTGCCAGCAGCCGGTAGAGCCGCCGGGAGACAACAGAGCCCTTCAGACTGTGAGAGTCCATGTAGTAGAGGGCGTACCAGGTAACGCCGCCCACGCCGACCTCACAGAACTCCGATGCCAGAAACGACATCAGGTCCCAGTTGCCCAGGCGGCAGTACTTCGTATAAATTTCCCCCACCACCGCCACCCGCTGCACTGGCCGGGCCACGGTCGCCAGGGCTCGGAAGGCGGTGACAATCTCCCGGCACCGTCCCATCAGCTCCCGGCGGAAAAGCCGGCCGTGCCGGAGGTCCTCCCCTAGTATCTCCATCCACTTTGACCAGAGGGCTTGGGCGGACCCGGGAACAGCTTCAAGAGGCTGGACTTGGTTGCGCAGAATCGACAGGGTATCGCCCCACACAGCGGCGGCCAGTGCCCGCCGGATCATCTGGACAGTGATGGGTAGTCCCGTGTCCCGGTCAATATCCCGAACATTCAAGCTTAGAAGAGCCACCTCCGGATACCCGGCCCGATCCAGCACCTGCCGCAGCAGGCGGATGCCGCAGGACCCCCGGCACTCGTCACCTGCCTGCCCCAGCAGCACGCCGCAGCGGCGTGGGTCGTACCGTCCGGAACCAAGAGCTGAGAGCACCTGTCCCGCTATCAAAAATACAGGGTAGCACAACTCGTTGTGGAAATACCGCAGCCCCAGTTCCGCCAGCTGGGGATTGGCCTCCGTCAACAGCACAGGGTCCCAGCGGTCCGAGGCGAAAGCGTGGCGCAGCAGAGGAAACCAATCATCCAGCAGGGACGGAATCAGCAGTGTTCGCGGCGCCATGAGCAGAGCCTCCTTTTTGAAAATTCCTTGGTTCTATCGTATCATAAACCCGACACCCAATCAATGGGAGAGGAGTTTCAAAAACACGCATTGTGCTTTTGGACAGGCCGTGGTACAATAATAAAAAGTCACGCTCTGGCGGACATGGGTACCCGCCGCCCCGCATCGTACAACGAATGATTTCATCGATGGCAGGTATCGATCGAACAAAAGGGAGGCAACAGCATGAAGCTCTGTTTTTACGGCGCCGATCAGTGCGTCACCGGCAGCTGCCACTGCCTGGAGGTAAACGGCAAGCGCATCCTGGTAGACTGCGGACTGCAGCAGGGGAGAGACGAGATCTCCAACGGAGAGTTTCCCTTTGCGGCAGGCGAGATTGATGTGGTGCTGGTGACGCATGCCCATATCGATCACTCCGGCCGGATTCCCATGCTGATCAAGCAGGGGTTCCAGGGCCGCATTGTCACCACCCGTCTGACGGCGGAGCTGCTAGACATTATGCTGTTGGACTCCGCCCACATTCAGGAGTCTGACGCGGAGTGGAAAAACCGCAAGGCGGAGCGTTCCGGCGCGCCGCGGGTGGAGCCGCTTTATACCATTGAGGATGCCGCACGGGTCCGGGAGTTCGTGGACACCTGCGAATATAATGAGACTGTTCCCCTATGCGAGGGCGTGACGGCCTGCTTTGTGGACGCCGGACACCTGTTGGGCAGTGCCAGCATCATCGTGGACGCCGTGGAGAACGGCACGGCGAAGCGGCTGGTGTTCTCCGGCGATCTGGGCAACATCAACCAGCCCATCATCCGGGACCCAACCCCCATCGAGGGCGCGGACTATGTGGTAATGGAGTCCACCTATGGAGACCGAAATCACACCGAGGTGTGGAGCTACACGGACGATCTGGCGAAGATTATTGACGAGACCATCGCCCGGGGCGGCAACGTAGTGATTCCCTCCTTCGCCGTGGGCCGCACCCAGGAGCTGTTGTATTTCATCCGGGAGATCAAGGACGCGAAGCTCGTAAAATCCAATCCAGATTTCCCCGTGTACATTGACTCGCCCCTGGCCAAACGGGCTACCACCATCTTCACCGGAAACCTTCACGGCTATCTGGATGAGGACGCCCTGGAGCTGGTGAAGGACGGCACTCATATGTTTAACTTTACCAACCTCCGGATGACGGAGACCAGCGAGGAGTCCAAGGCGCTGAACATGGACCCCACGCCCAAGGTGATTATCTCCGCCTCTGGCATGTGCGACGCCGGCCGGATTCGCCATCATCTCAAGCACAACCTCTGGCGGCCGGAATGCACCGTGGTGTTCGTGGGCTACCAGGGGGAGGGGACCTTGGGCCGCTCGCTGCTGGAGGGGACGGAGAGCGTAAAACTCTTTGGTGAGGAGATCGCCGTCCACGCCAAGATCGTCAACTTCCAGGGCCTTAGCTCCCACGCCGACCGGGACCACCTGCTCGCCTGGATCAAGGGCTTCCAGGCTCCCAAGCCCCAGCATGTTTTCGTGGTTCACGGGGACCGGGAGGTGGCGCCCTATTTCGCCCAGAGCGTCGCGGCCCTGGGGTTCCAGACCCATGCGCCCCAGTACACGGAGGCGTACGATCTGATCGCGGACAAGGTCCTGGAGGTAGGCTATCTCCCGGAGCGCAAGGCCAGAACTGCGGCCGGTAAGACCAGCTCCGCTTACGAGCGGCTGGTGGCGGTTGGGAATCTGCTTATGGAGAGCATCAAGCGCTCCAAAGGGCGGGACAACAAGTCCCTGGCCCGGTTTGCCGACCAGCTTCGCCAGCTTCTGGAGAAGTGGGAGAGCTAAAGGCTCTTTGCCAGAGCCAGGGCAGAGAGAAACATGGCCTCCAGCTCCGACTCCTGCTGGGCATAAAGCACGTCCTGGTAGCTGTTCAGCATGGGCTGGAGGTCTTCCGGCAGGGCTTGGCGGAGCTGGCGGTCCAGCTGATCGGCGTTGAACTTCTGCACCTAGTAGCGGGAGGTATGGAGATTGGCGGGGAAGCTGGTTTCCACGGTGTAATCATAGAGGATTTGCATGAGTTCTGTCATTTAAAAGCTGCCTATTTACGCTCAATTTGCACATAACTATAATATACGAGCGAAACAGAGGGCGGAGGCCATTTATGATAAAATTTGCTGAGAGATTGCAGGAATTGCGAAGGGAACGCCATATGACTCAAAGGGAGATGGCGGAGTTTCTGCAAATACAGCTGCGTTCCTATCAATCTTATGAGGGCGATGACCGTCGCCCAGATTATGAGAAGCTGGTAGCCCTGGCGGACTACTTTGGCGTTTCTACGGATTATTTGCTGGGGCGCTCAGAGGAGCGGTAGCCGTCCAATGGGACGAGAGCAGGGACCATGTTGATGGTTTGGCAACGCACCCCCGTTTTCTTTTTAAGGCATCAAAAAGAAAACGGGCCGCATCCGTAAGCGGCACAGCAGCCAACGGCTGCGCAATGCGCGGTCAAAAGAAAAAATGCCGGCTCGCACCGGACGGCTCCCTCGCAATCGTCTGACTCCCGCGTGTTCGGTCTGGCGGAGACCTCGTTGGAGGTTCCGGATGCTCTATCGTCCTCTTTCCGCTGGCACTTTAGAACGGCTCTCATCCACCGCCGGGGCAGCGATAGCGAAAAGAGAAAAAAGTCGATTCGACAAGCACCAACCAATCTTCCACCGCACCAGACTCGCGGGGAAGTCTGGTTCAACTGCCATCCCCCGGCGCGAGCCAGCAGCAGATCCCCGATTTTAGTCGGCATATATTTGGAAGCCCCCGTCCTTAAGCAAACTTGTACGCACGTGCAAGTTTGCGCCCAACGCCTTTTCTTTTGGACCGTCCACAGCCCATTTTCTTTTCGTCTTGCCGAAAAGAAAATGGGGGGTGGATTGCCCCGCCATCATCATGGCACCATCTTCCGTCCCATCGGGACGGCCCCTGGAGGCACCCCCCATGGAACCGCTTCGTAAAAATCAAATCTACACCGGCGTCGTAGAGTCCTATTCCAGCGAGGGCCTTGGCATTGTCCGCTTGGATGGAGCCGTCGTATTCCTCCCCGGCGCTGTTCGGGGTGAGACCGTGGACCTGCGGATTACCAAGGTTATGAAAACCGCTGCGGCGGGGGAGATTGTCAGGATTCATTCCCCCTCCCCGGAGCGGGCGAAGCCGGAGTGTCCTCACTTTGGCACCTGCGGCGGCTGTGATTTCCAGCACCTCAGCTATGCAGAGGAGCTGTGGGCCAAGCGCCGGCGGGTCCAGGACGCCTTGACTCGCTTGGGCGGCGCCGATTTGCAGGTGGAGGAGATCATCGGCGCGAAGGACCCCACTCACTACCGAAACAAGAGCCAGTACCCAGTGGGTGCGGATGGCTCTATTGGCTTCTATCAGGCTCGGAGCCACCGGGTGGTGCCCATTCGCTCCTGCTTGATTCAGTCGGAGGTCTCCGACCGGATTGCCGGGGCTGTGAGAGCTTGGATGAAGCGGTATCATGTTTCCGCCTATGACGAGAACACTGGCAAGGGGCTGGTGCGCCATGTTTACGTCCGGGTGAACCGGAAGGGGGAGAGCCTCTGCTGTTTGGTGGCAAACGGCAGACAAGTGCCTCGGGAACCGGAGCTGGCGGCCCTGGTCCGTGCCGCCGCGCCCAAGACGGTGGGTGTGGTGCTGAATACTAACACCAGCCGTGGAAACGTGATCCTGGGGGAGCGCTACCGCACCCTCTGGGGGCAGGATTTTTTGATGGATACCCTCTGCGGACTGGAATTTAAACTCTCTGTCCCCTCCTTTTACCAGGTGAATCGGGAGCAGGCGGAGGCTCTCTACGGAAAGGCCCTGGAATTTGCCGCCTTGACCGGAGGGGAGACGGTGCTGGACCTCTATTGTGGTACTGGCACTATTACATTGTGCATGGCGCAGCGGTCAAAACGGGTTATTGGCGCAGAGATTGTACCCCCCGCCATCGCAGACGCCCGGGAAAACGCGGCGCGCAACCATATTAAAAATGCAGAGTTTTTCTGCGGCGATGCAGCGGAGGTGGCGGTCAAGCTGGAAGGAGAGGGACTCCGGCCTGACGTTGTTACTATAGACCCGCCGCGAAAGGGACTCAGTCCGGCGGTGATTGCCTCCATCGCAGGGATGGCGCCGGAGCGGGTAGTCTATGTCTCCTGCGACCCTGCCACCCTGGGAAGGGATGTAAAGATCTTCTCTGGCTTTGGCTATCAGGCTGTGCGGGCCTGTGCCGTGGACATGTTCCCGGCAACCCGCCACGTGGAGACGGTGCTTCTCCTTGTGCGGGGACCCCATAACGGAGCCTAACCAGGAAATCAGCAGGCTCACACATTCTCAGCCTACTTTCGTTGATTTTTCAAAGCCGGAGAACAGCCCCGTTTTCCCATAAAGGTCTGAGAGATCTTACCGACTCTATAGACGGTGGCTTTAATAGCCTCCCGCAGCTGTACCAGTTCCAGTTGCTCCTCGGAAAGAACCAGTGTGATTCCCTTGCTGGGGGAGGTGAGGCCTTTTTGGCCCAGAAGGCGCGGCGGACAGCGCTGATGATATGGGACTCGCACATACTGCGCTGCATTCCTCTGATTTGAACGGTGGTCTGTATCGTAAGACGCCTTCTTTCTTGGTTGGAGCAAGGGTTAGCTATAACTAACTACCGAGGAAGAAAAGCAGGCGGGAATATCCCGCCTGTAGATCTGGTTATAGCGTCAGGGAAGGGGCGGCATAGGTGCGGCTGAGCAGCTCGCTGTTGAGCATATAAAGGCTTCTGGCGTCGTCGCCATAGAGACGCATTTTGGTGATCTGATCACTGGAGTTTTTTTCCTCCTCGCCCTGTTCCTTGATAAACCAGTCCAGGAACTGAGTCGTGCGGAAGTCGTTCGCCTTCTGGGCGGCGGCATAGATGTTGTTGATCAGAGAAGTGACGTATTTCTCGTGGGCTAGGGCTGCCTCCAGAGGTTCCATCAGGGTAGAGAAGGTCTTGTCCGGTTTGTCAATGGCCAAGAGAGTGACCGGCTCATCATTGTTGTGCAGATAATGATAGAAGAGCATGGCGTGATCCATCTCTTCCTTGGCCTGGATTTCATACCAGTTGGCAAAGCCGTCCAGCCCCTTGTCATCATAAAAATTGGCAATGTCCAGGTAGAGATAGGCGGAATAGAATTCCTTGTTGATCTGCTCATTCAGCAGCTTGGAAACAGTCTGATCCATCATAGATACCTCCTGATTACTGGAAAAATTATGCCGGGTTTTCGCTAAAAGTATAGCATGCCAGAGCAGAATGTCAAGCCGGAAAAGCGCTGCACGAAACAGTGTCAGTCTGCCTCGTCAATCAATCCTGCCTGTTTTGCATAGGCAACAATTTTTTCAAAGGATTCCACGCTAATGTCATGCTCGATTTTGCAGGCGTCCGCAGCGGCGGTTTCCTCACTGACGCCAAGATGCTGCAAAAACTGGGAGAGCAGCCGGTGGCGTGTATAAATCCGCTGGGCAATCTCCATACCGGAGGGCAGCAGTGAGAGATATCCCTCGGCATCCATCTCGATATAGCCGTTTTCCCGCAGACGCTTCATGGCAATACTGACACTGGGCTTTGAAAAGTTCTTTTCCCGCACAATATCAATGGAGCGCACCAGGCCCTGTCGTTCTTTCAGAATCAGAATTGCCTCCAGATAATCTTCTGCGGATTCGTGAATATTCATAAAAAAAGCTCCTTGCTACAATGACAATGACATGAGATTAACACAAAGCTGCTGGAATTGCAAGAAAATTTAACCGGGGGGACTTGACAAGTGCGGTTAGACGCTGTAAACTTTAGCCGTCAAATGGTTAGAGATATCTAACTACTGCTTTCATCAAGTTGGCTGGAGGAGACTGGCGTTCTCTAAAGGAGGGGGTTGCATGATGCCATTGTCAATGGCTAAAGTGGGCGAAACTGTGACAATCCGAAAAATTACTGGCAAAGACCAAATTCGCCAACATCTGGCGGAGCTGGGATTCGTGGTGGAAAGCGATGTCACTGTCGTTTCAGAACTTGGAGGCAATCTGATCTTACAGGTGAAGGACAGCCGGGTGGCCCTGGACCGAACTATGGCAAACCGGATCATGATTTGAATGGAGGAGGAAATTGCATGAAGACTTTGAAAGATGCCAAGGTTGGAGAGAGCGTCACTGTATCCAAGCTCCATGGCGAGGGACCTGTGAAGCGCCGCATTATGGACATGGGAATCACTAAGGGGGTGGAGATCTACGTCCGGAAGGTGGCGCCCCTGGGTGACCCCATGGAGCTGAATGTCCGTGGGTATGAGTTGTCTATCCGAAAGGGCGACGCGGAAATGATTGAGGTTGTTTGAAGGATTCCGATTAGAAAACTGGCAGAAAGGGCGGCAGAGACCGCCAATTCTTAACAATATAAGTTAGCTATATCTAACTTTGGAGAGGAGAACGATATGGACATGAAAATTGCACTGGCCGGCAATCCAAACTGCGGCAAAACAACGCTGTTCAATGCGCTGACTGGCTCCAATCAGTACGTGGGCAACTGGCCCGGCGTCACGGTGGAAAAGAAGGAGGGGAAGCTGAAGGGCCACAAGGACGTGGTGATTCAGGACCTACCCGGCATCTATTCCCTCTCTCCCTATACCCTGGAAGAGGTGGTGGCCCGGAATTATCTGGTGGGTGAAAAGCCAGACGCCATCTTGAATATTGTAGACGGCACCAATATTGAGCGGAACTTGTACTTAACCACCCAGTTGATCGAGCTGGGGCTGCCAGTCGTCGTGGCAGTCAATATGATCGACTTGGTGCGCAAGAACGGAGACCAGATCGACCTGAAGAAGCTGGGAGACGCCTTGAGCTGCGTGGTGGTGGAAATGTCGGCGCTGAAGGGCGAGGGCGGCATGGCTGCCGCGGAGAAGGCAGTTTCTCTTGCAAAGCTCCACCAGGCCGGTGAACTGCCCCATGTATTTACTGGAAGCGTGGAGCACGCCATTGCACATATTGAGGAGTCCATCCAGGGCAAGGTAGACGATCAGTATCTGCGCTGGTATGCCATCAAAGTTTTTGAACGGGATGAAAAGGTCCTGGAGGCTCTGAAGCTGAATAAGGACCTGGCGGAGCATCTGGAGGCACACATTGCTGACTGCGAAAAAGAGCTGGACGACGACGCCGAGTCCATCATCACCAACCAGCGCTATACATATATCAATAGCATTGTCACCAAAGCCGTGAGGAAGAAGGCTCCCAAGGGCAGTCTCTCTGTCTCCGACAAGATCGACCGGATCGTAACCAACCGGATTCTGGCCTTGCCGATTTTCGCGGGAGTCATGTTCCTAGTGTACGCCATCGCCATGGGCGGCTACCCCTTCTCTATCGGCACCATGGGTACCGACTGGGCCAACGACGTGCTCTTCGGTGAGTGGGTACCGGGGCTGTTTGACAGCATCCTGGGTGCCCTGGGCGTTACCGAGGGCTGGCTCTACGGCCTGATTCAGGACGGCATTGTGGCCGGTGTGGGCGCGGTGCTGGGCTTTGTACCCCAGATTCTGGTGCTCTGCTTCCTGTTGGCGCTCATGGAGGATGTGGGCTACATGGCCCGTATTGCGTTCGTCATGGATCGGATTTTCCGCCGCTTTGGACTCTCCGGCAAGAGCTTCATCCCCATGCTGGTGGCCACCGGCTGCGGCGTGCCCGGCATCCTCGCCTCCCGGACCATTGAGCAGGACCGAGACCGGAAGATGACCATCATGACCACCGGCTTTATTCCCTGCGGCGCAAAGCTGCCCATCATTGGCCTCTTCGCGGGCGCCGTGTTTGGAAACTCCGCCTGGGTGTCCGTTTCCGCGTTCTTCATCGGCATCGCCGCAGTGGTGGTCTCCGGAATCATGCTCAAGAAGTTCAAGGCCTTTGCCGGTGAGCCCGCGCCCTTTGTTATGGAGCTGCCGGCTTATCACGCGCCCTCCATCATGAATGCCCTGCGCTCCATGTGGGACCGCGGCTGGGCCTTCATCAAGCGCGCGGGCACTGTGGTGCTTATCAGCTCCATCGTGCTCTGGTTCCTCCAGAGCTACGGCTTTGTAGACGGCGTGTTCCAGGCTGTGGAGGACAATAATCACTCCCTGCTGGCCGCCATCGGCAACGGCATCGCCTGGATTTTCTACCCATTGGGCTGGATGGGCGACATGGCATGGAAAGCAACCGTGGCCACCTTCACCGGCCTCATCGCAAAGGAGGAAGTGGTCAACACCTTCGGCGTGCTGTATAACTATGCGGGTGAGATCGACCTCATGGAGGACAGCTCTCCCATCTGGGCCCTGGTGGCTGCGGATTTCAACGCTCTGACCACCTATTCCTTCATGATCTTCAACCTGCTGTGCGCGCCCTGCTTTGCCGCCATGGGCGCCATCAAGCGGGAGATGAACAACTGGAAGTGGACTCTGGGCGCTATCGGCTACATGTGCGGCTTTGCGTATGTGATCGCCATGATCGTGTATCAGATCGGCGGCATCCTCACCGGCGTTGCCTCCTTCAGCATCTGGACAGTGGTTGCCGTGGCCGCGCTGGCCGGTCTGCTGTATCTGCTGTTCCGCAAGGGCTATCAGCCTGAGGGTGAGATTCATCACCTGACATCTGTGGCTGCCGCCGCGACGAAGTAAAGAGGGCAGTATGTTTGGAAATATTGTTGTCATTTTGGCGCTGGTTGCCGCTGTGACTCTGGCCGTCCGCTCTTTGTGGAATTCCCACAGGAATGGCGGAGGCTGCGGTGGAGACTGCTCCAACTGCGGCAGCTGCGGGGGCTGCCGCAGCAAATAAAAATTCTGTCGAAAGGGGACGCGAGCGCAAGACCGCTGCTTGCGTCCCTTTTCTATCTTGTGGAATGGAGGAATCATGATGGAGCTGACGCAAACACATCTGCGCTATCTGCTGGCGATTTATGATCTGGCACAGACTACTCCGGGAGTGAGCGCCGGGGATGTGTCCAAGGTCCTGGCTGTATCGAAACCATCTGTCACACGGATGATGGGGCTGCTCATGGAAAGGGGACTGCTGGTTCGGGAGCGGTATGGCAAGGTTTTTTTGACAGATGCCGGCGTCCTGGCCGCCCGTGATTATCAGGGAAGAATGGAACGGCTGCGGGAGCTGATTCCCAAGATGGGATTGTCCCTGAGCGAAGAGGAACTGGCAGACACGGCCTATCTCCTGGCAGCGGCGCTTCCAGAGCATGCCACCAGTGCGAAATAGAAAGTCGGACCGATGGGACTCCAGAAAAGGCCTTCTCAAAGAAAGTGAATGCGTGATATGCCGCCCTTGTCCGCGCTGCATGCCGCGCAAAGAATAGGAAGCGTTTCGAGACTGTTTGAGAGGAGTTTTCTGTATAAGCTGGGCACAGACATAACGGCCGCTTCGGTATAGGGCTGCCTCCTTGCTGTGTCTGGAGAAGTGAAGAGACTCAGATGGTTTTTTGCAAACAAAAAAGAATCTTGAAAAATTCAAAAAAGGGGTTGACAAGATATAGGGGTTATGGTATATTATACATGTGGTTAGTTAATACTAACTACTGCGGGCAATAAAACGGCTCGCAATTTTAAAAACCGATGGTTAGCTAATACTAACTTGAGGGGCGCAACCAAAGTGAACAGTTGAGAGCTATATAGAAAAGAGGCTTTCGGCGGCGCGGGCAGGCGGTTTACTTTGGAGAACTGGAACAGGGAGACGCCAGGCCATGGGGGTTGATCTACCTGCAGGTTTAAGCGTCAAAACGCTTCAGCCAGTTCAGACAGGGGCTTGACAAAGGGCTCCTGTTCGGATGGCAATTCAGACAGGCTGGAAGGAATGATGTGATGAACAAAGTAGCAATCGTTTATTGGAGCGGCACCGGCAATACAAAAATCATGGCCGAGTGCATTGCGGAAGGCGTGAAGGCAGCCGGCGCAGAAGTGGAACTGCTTAATCCCACAGAATTTTCAGACGCCCGGTGGCGGGAGTTCGGCGTGGTGGCCTTTGGTTGTCCAGCCATGGGTGCTGAACAGCTGGAAGAAGAGGAAGTAGAGCCGATGTTTGAGGGCTTGACAGGGACGTTAAGCGGCAAGAAGATCGCTCTCTTTGGTTCTTACGGCTGGGGTGACGGCCAGTGGATGCGCGATTGGTGTGCCCGCTGCGACGACGCCGGTGCAAACCTCTATGATGCAGAAGGCCTTATGGCACACGAAACGCCTGACGATGCAGCCCAAGAAGCTTGCCGGGAACTGGGTCGAAAGCTGGCTGCCTGGTAAAATTTTTACACACTCTCTCTTGATTAACACTTATCTCCTTTTTTCCCCTCAATGGCCCCGCACGGCTCTGCTGTGTGGGGCCTACTCCTGTTTGCCTTTTGGTGAGTCTGCTTCCGTGCTCTCTAGGATGGCTGAGAGGTGATGGACAGCAGAGGAGATGGGACAAGCTGCCGCTTTGGAGCTGCAGTGGAACCACATTACTGTAGGCTTTTTTCAAGAAGAGGGCTGGCCTCTCCGCAGAGAGACCAGCCCTCTTCTGCCTTGCGCAAAGATGCTTGGTGCGTAGTGAGAATTCATGCAGGCTTCACAAAAAGACCGGCGGCTTCACAGATGATCAGCAGCGGGAAAATCGATAAACAGTCCGTTGGCGGTAGACCTCTCCCGCCTGCAGAACAGGGGATGGAAACTCTGGATGGTGGATGGCGTCAGGAAAGTGCTGGGTCTCTAGACAGACGGCGTGCCGTGGACCGTAGAGCACACCCCCCTTACCCTGCCGCTCCGACAAAAAACCGGCGGTATAGAGCTGTAAGCCCTCCAAAGAGGTTTCCAGTTCCATCCGGATGCCAGTGCGGGGACAGTACATTACCGCTGCCGGGCCTTCCTCTCCGGAGAGGACCAGGTTGTGATCATACCCCTGGCTGGCGCGGAGCCAGGGATCGTCCAGCCGCTGGCCCAAGACGGCGCCTTGGCGCAGGTCCAAGGGGGTGCTATCTACCGGGGCGATCTCTCCGGTGGGGATGTTTCCGTCCCCTGTGGGGGTGTAGCAGTCGGCGCGCAGGGTCAGCTTGTGGTCCGAAACCGGCCCGCCATCGTGCCCCGCCAGGTTGAAATAGGCGTGGTTGGTGAGATTCACCAACGTGTCTCGGTCAGAGACAGCCTGGTAGTCGATGACCAGCGCACCGCCCTCCAGGCTGTATGCGACCTCCGCCCGTAGCGTGCCGGGATAACCCTCCTCCCCGTCCGGGGACTCCAGGAAGAAGGTCACGCCGCTTTCAGAGCAGGCGTAGCGCCAGAGCTTTTGATGGAAGCCCGTCAGCCCGCCGTGGAGATGATTGCCCCCCTCGTTGGCGCTCAAGCGGAACTCCTTACCGCTCAAGCGGAAGCAGGCGCCGCCGATCCGGTTGGCACACCGGCCGATGGTGCCCCCCAGACAGGCGTCCAGGGTTTCATAGCTCACAAGGTCATCGTAGCCCAGGACCACGTCAACCTGCTCGCCGGTCCGATCCGGCACCCACAGCGCTCGGACCGCTGCGCCGAAGGGAAGTAGCTCCACGGAAAGCTGCTCGTTGAAGAGGACGATCAGCGGAACCTCCTGCTCATGATGATGACCAAAGGGTATGATTCGATACATCATGGAGACCTCCCCTCAGCGGACGCTGTCCACAAACCGCAAAAATGCCGCCTGGCCCTCCGGCGTGCGTTTATAGACGCCGGCGTGCTCCAGAACTTGAGCAAAGACGGCGCCCACCTCCTGCTGCAAAATATCCCCAGCATTGTTCGCCGTGAAGGTATAGCGGGTCCGCAGCTCCTCGGCCCAATCAGCGTGCTTTTCCAGGGCCGTATGCTCTCGGGGATTGCCATTGGCGGCTAGGACCTCCCCCAGCTCCGCCAGCTCATCCTTGAGGCGAGCCGGCAGCACTGCAAGGCCCATCACCTCAATGAGGCCGATGTTCTCCTTTTTGATGTGGTGCAGCTCTTGGTGGGGGTGGTAAACACCTAGCGGGTACTCAGGCGTTGTGAGATTGTTGCGCAGAACTAAATCCAGTTCAAAACGCCCCTCCCGCACGCGGGCGATAGGGGTGATGGTGTTGTGGGGTTCGCCGCCGGTCTCCGCCAGGATGAAGGCGTCTTCGTCCGTGTAGCCCCGCCAGGAGAGCAGGATGCGATCCGCCAAGTCCACTAGGCGGGCATCATCGGCACAGCGCAGACGGAGAACGGACATGGGCCACTTGACAATTCCGGACTCTACGTCGTCAAAGCCAGGGAAAGAGACGGGTGTCTCCACCGGAGCCCGCTCCATGGCGAAAGTATAGCACCCGCCCTGGAAGTGGTCATGGCTGAGGATGGACCCCCCCACGATGGGAAGGTCCGCGTTGGAACCCACGAAGTAGTGGGGGAACTGTTTGACAAAGTCCAGCTGCTTGCGGAAGGTGGAGCGGTCGATTTTCATAGGCACGTGGACGCCATTGAAGACAATGCAGTGCTCGTTGTAGTAGACATAGGGGGAGTACTGGAAAAACCACTCCTGCCCATCGATCATGATGGGAATGACGCGGTGGTTCTGACGGGCGGGGTGGTTGAGCCGCCCGGCGTACCCCTCGTTCTCCCGGCAGAGCTGGCACTTGGGATAGCCGCTCTGAGGCGCCGTCTTGGCGGCGGCGATAGCACGGGGGTCCTTCTCCGGCTTCGAGAGATTGATGGTGATGTCCAGATCGCCGTAGGGTGTAGGGGAGACCCACTTCTGGTCCTTTGCGATGCGGTAGCGGCGGATATAGTCCGTGTCCTGGCTGAAGCGGTAGTACCAGTCCGTGGCGGCCTTGGGGGAGACGGTATACTGCTCTGAAAAGGTCCTGTATACCTGGGAGGGACGGGGCGTCAGCCGTCCCATCAGCTCCGTGTCAAAGAGGTCTCGGCTGGTGACATCGCTTGCCGCCAGCCCTTGTTCCACGGCGTATTGAGTCAGTGCCGTCAGGATTTCCTCCAGGGAGAGATTCGGCACCGCCGCCGGCTCCTCATAGGCGGAGAGGCCTAAAGGCGGCAGCAGACGGTTAATCGCCCAGGTCCGATCCAGCGGTTCGATCAACTTTTTTGAGACGGCGTAATCCGCCAGGGCCGCAATATATGTATCAATCATAGAATCCCTCCTGCTGAATCTGGATGCTGCCAATGGGACGGATCGTCACCACGTGGCAGCTCCCTGTGCCCAGCACGGCCTCGGTTTTTTCCTGGAATTCAGCCAGGATGTCCAGGGGGACAAAGGCCTGAGCGGTGCCGGCAAAGCCGCCGCCATGTACCCGGACAGCTCCCCGGCCCTGCAGAATGCGCTCGCAAAGGGCCAGAGTTACCATCAGCTCCTGATGGGCGGTCTGACCGGTAGGAACAACATTTTGGAGGTACATGGCGGAGGACCGCCCAGATTCCTGCACCAGAGATAAAAAGCGGTTAAAATCCCCTTTCCGCAGAGCCTGGGCCTCTTCCATAGCCCGGCGGTTCTCCGCATAAAAATGGAAAGCACGCAAAACGGCTCTGTCACCCGCGGCAGCCCGGACCTGGGGCAAGTAGGAGAGAAATTCCTCCTCGGAAATCTCACGCAGAACTTCCTTGCCAAAAAAGCCGCAGACTGCCCGCAGTTCATCCGTGATGGCAGCGTACTCGGCGGTCAGATCCGCGTGGTCCGCACCGGAGTCCAGAATGCAAAGGCCGTAGCCCGCCGCAGTCAGGTCCAGGGAGATTTGTTCCACTGTGGGATGCGCCGTATCCGCAAAGTCAATGGCCACCACACCGCCGACGGAAGAGGCGGTCTGGTCCATCAGCCCGCAGGGCTTGCCAAAGAAGACATTTTCCGCATACTGCCCGATTTGGGCCAGTTCTACTGGGGTGCATCTGCCGCCGAAGAAGAGCTCGTTGAGCATGGTTCCGATCAGCACCTCAAAGGCGGCAGAGGAGGAGAGTCCGCTGCCGCCAGGGACCGTGGAGGTGATACAGGCGTCCAGCCCGGCACCCTGCAGTGGGCAGCCTAGCTCAGCCATCCGGGCGGCCACACCGCGAATCAGAGCGGCAGAGGTGTTGGCCTCCTCCGACTTAGGCGTTAGATCTCTCAGGTCCACAGTGATGAGGGGATAGCCTTGGGACTGGACACGGATTTGTCCGCCGGAGTTCGGAGCCGCTGCGGCCAGAATATCCAGATCCACCGCTGCGGCCAGCACACAGCCGCGTTGGTGATCCGTATGATTGCCGCCCAGCTCCGTGCGGCCGGGGGCGCTGAACAGAACATTGGGCTTACAGCCAAAGACGGTTTTAAATTCTTCCAAAAGCGCGGCGCAGCGCGCACGGACAGGACTGCCATACAGGCGAGTGAGGGCCGCGTCCAGCTGGCCCCGCATCAGGCAAGCGTGTAAATCTGTCATGGGGGGTTCCTCCTCAAGATGTTGTGAGATCGGCTGGCAGGAAGGCATCCAGGTTTTCCCGCGTGACGGCTGTGTAATGAAGCCATAGATAGGTGCCGTCTGTCAAATCCAAAGTTTCAGACGGGTTTTGTCCCTCTACCAGTGCGGTGATCAGAGAGAGAATACCCGCCGCCTGACCAGCGGCGTCATTCTGGACAGTACCGGCCAATGTACCAGCGGCCAGGGCCTCCAGTGCCGGGGGCGTTGCGTCCACACCCACAATCAAGGGAAGGTCCGTCATGCCCATTTCCAGGCAGGCGTCAATGGCGCCTAGGGCCATGTCATCATTGTTGGCAAAGACCACCTCTATGGCACTGCCAAATTCCGATAACCACTGGTGCATCCGGATGCTAGCCTGGCCGCGCTGCCAGTCAGCGGTGTCGTTGGCCAGCTTCTCTGTGGGAACGCCGGCATCTGTCAGGGTTCGGATGCTGTATTCGGTTCGCAGAAGCGTGTCCTGATGGCTGGCTTCGCCTTCCAGCATGACATATTGTAAAATCCCGTCGCCGTTGCGGTCCACGCCGCCCTGTTCCCAGGCGTCCAGAACGATCCCGCCCTGCAAATAGCCGGCGTCCTCAGCCGGGAGGCCCACATAATAGGCGTGCTCCCAGCGGCGCAGATCCTCCAGAACTGGCTCCCGATTAAAGAAAATGACAGGAATGCCAACAGCTTGGGCCTTGTCAATGATCACGGCGGCTGCGGTCCGGTCCACCATGTTGACGCAGAGCACATCGTAGTCCTGATCCAGAAAGCGGTCCACCTGCTCATTTTGAACGGACTGGCTGCTGCGGCCATCGACGATACTAAGATTGATCTTGATGTTGTGGGTTTCCTCCTCCTCCAGAGCAAATTGCTGCAGGTTCTGGGCTACGGTGGAGATGAAGGTGTCATTTTGCTGATAGAGCGCGACACCCACCCGGATGGTGGACGGCGTCTGCTGAGCGCCGCAGGCAGTGAGTCCTGCCAGCAGGACGAAAAAGGAGAACAAAGAGAATCGCAGTTTCATGGGACCTCCTTTCGAGGACTAGACCACAGGGAATAGCAGCTTCTGGTTATCAGGCAGATACATGGTCTCCTGCCGGATCACAGTAAAAGGCAGAGAGGATAGTGGAGACGCCAACTGATTTCTGGCAAGGGCGGCAGTATGCTGCACCGCCAGATATCCGGCGGAGAACGCATTGTGTGCAACAATTGCGGTGACGTCATTTTCCTCCAGGCCCGCGGCAATTGCCGAGGTCGAACCGGTGCCATAGAGCAGGGGGAAGCGGTCGGAAGATTGGGCGACCTCCACAGCCCGCTCCAGAGCGGAGGCCTCAAATGCGACAATCGCTTGGACCGGGCTGGAAGAAAGTGCAGCGGTCAGATCGGCAGACAGGTTTTCCGTTCGGCGGCAGATCAAAACCTGTCGGTCCTCTGCCTCTAAAAGAGCAGCGGCAGCCTCTAGCTGTTCCCGGATTCCGTTGTCTCCGCCAGCACTATCCAAAAGCAAAACCGTGCCGCCAGCGCTGACACCGTTCAGGGCGGCCTGTCCCAGAATCTGGCCCACGGCGGCGTTATCCACGCTGATGCAGCCCCGGGTGCCTTGGGCGGTCATGTCTGTCTCCAGAGTTACCAGGGAGGACTTGGCAGCGGCAGCGGACACCGCGTCGGCCATGGATGTACGATCAGCTGGAATCAGCAGGATTGCAGAGGCGCCGGCTTCCACCTCGCGCTGAAGGAGTTGGATCTGCTCCTCCGCGCTGTTGTCCGCAGTAGGGGATAAAAACCGCAGCTCCACATTCAGATCCGCTGCCGCCTGCTCCATTCCCTGGCGAGTGGTAGAGAGAATAGAACTGTCCGCCTCCCGAAGAATGACAGACATTTCCAGCAGAGCTGGATGGCGCTGAGCGCTGTTTGGTGCAAAGGCCAACATGGAAAAGAGCGCAATCAGGCCCAAGAGGGGCAGCACCAACTGCAGCAAAATTTTCCGCTTCAAACCGGTCCCTCCTTTCGATAGGCCGCAGCCGCCGATTCATCCAGGGCTGGAATCCGGATGCGCACGGTGGTGCCGCTGTCCGGCTCACTGAGGATGGTCAGGCCATAGGTGGGGCCAAATGTCAGCTGAATCCGCTGGTGGACATTGCGAAAGCCGATTCCAGAGCCCTTGGCTCCCGAAACTGCCGGACCATGGGGAGAGAGCAGCTGCTCCACCAGGTCCTCTGGCATGCCGGGGCCGTTGTCCGCAACCTCAATGATAACGTCCTCGCCATCCCGGAAAGCCCGGATGTGGATTTCACCGTCGCCATCGGCATAGGCCATACCGTGATAAATGGCATTCTCCAAAATGGGCTGAATGATCAGCTTGATGGTGTAGAGGGACTCTACACCGCTCTCCGCCGTAATATCGGCGGAGAATTTATTTTTGTAGCGCATTTTTTGAATGGTGAGATAGTGTCTGGCATGCTCCAGCTCATCGGCAATGGGAATGATGTTGCTGCCCCGGCTCAGAGAGATGCGGAAAAAGCGAGCAAGAGCTGTGAGCATTACCACCGCATCCTCCGTGCGGCCATTTTCCGTCATCCACACCACACTGTCCAGGGTGTTGTAAAGGAAATGGGGATTGATCTGGGACTGCAACACATCCAGTTCGCTGCGGCGCTTTTGCTCCTCTTGTTCCAGGATGTCGTCCATCAGATGGCGCAGCGTGGAGACCATGGACTGGATAGAGCGGCTTAGATGTTCCAGCTCGTGGGGGCCGTTGACGCTGAAATCCACGCCCTCCTGGCCGGCCTCCAGCTCCCTGACAGCCCGGTCCAGCTTTTTCATGGGGGCCGTAATCCACTCGGAGAGCCGCAGATTGACAAATATCAGCAGGAAGATGGAAAAGAGCACAATGAAGAAGAAAAACAGGAGAATCTGGCCGTAGTTATCCAGAACCTGCTCTGCAGGAACCACACCCACCAGCTTCCAGCCGGTATAGCCCACCGTTTTTACAGTAACCTGCCGCTGTTGACCCTGGAAGGTCTCGGTATGGCTGCCGTCAGGATAACCGGCAGCAGTCAGGTTGTTTTCCTCCAGAAGTCCTGCGTAGATCAGCTGTTGGCGGGGGTGGTAGATCAGCTCTCCACTGCTGTCGGTCAGATAGAGATAGCCCTGGTCATAGGCGAAGGTGACATCCTTACAGAGCTGTTCAATGCCGCTGAAATTCATATCCACCAGCAGAACGCCGCTTTCGATGGAGCCCCTCCGGGTCAGCTCCACCTGACGGCTTAGGGATACCACCCAGCGGTAATGATGGTCCGGGTCTTGGAAGAGATTCTGCACATGGGGCGTTGAGAAGTGGAGATTTTCAATCTGCTCCATAGCGGTGGTGAACCAGATCTCCCGGGCGGGAGTGACGCTGGGCTTGAGTGCTGCAAGCGGTGCGGCGGCAATCAGATCCCCCTCTTGGGAGAACACAGCGATGGACACCAGAGAGTCCCGGTTGTTTTCATACAGTAGGTCCAGCGCTGCATCCAGATCTCCCTCGGCCGCCAGGTCCAGGTCCTTGATCACCTGATAGTAGGCGGTGTTGGATACCCGCATCATGGACCGCAGATAGTGATCCAGATTCCGGTTGACCTGCGAAAGTACCTGCTTGCTGCTCTCCGCTGCCAGAGCATTGGAGGTGGCGGAGAACCGCAGGAACAGCGCCAGCCCCATGAACACCATGCCCACAATGGCGACAGCGGTAAAGGACAAAGACAGGACAAACTGGATGCTGGAGCGGTGATAGAGCGCCTGCCACCGCTGGCGCAGGGACTGCCGCATGGAACGCCCTCCTCCCTGATGCTACCCGGCGCGAAATTTGGTGGGGGTTACGCCAAAGTGCTTTTTAAAGACATAGCTGAAGTAGTTGGGGTCCTCATAACCGCATTGACGGGCAATGAGATAGGTCTTTTCCTCTGTGCCCCGCAGAGCCTCGGCAGCCGCCTCCATCCGCACAACAGTAACGTAGGCGGTAAAGCTCATACCGGTTTCCCGCTTAAAGAGGGTGGAGAAGTAGGCGGGACTCAGATGCAGATGGGCACAAAGCCGCTCCACCGATAGATCGCTCTCTCGGTAGTGCTGCCGGATAAATTCCTTCGCCTGCTCCACAGTACGGCCGGCAGAGTCTGAGCGCTGGCGGTGAATCATGGATTGAATCCGCAGGCACCGCTCCAGACACCACTCTCCCATGGCCTCTAGGGAGGGAAAGTCTGTGGCCTGTACAGCGCCGGTGAAGCCGGTTCCGAAAACGTCTTCCATGGCTAGGTTGGCCCGCCGGGTCAGTTTCAAAAGACAGGTAAGGAGTTCTAAAAAGAAGAGGTTATATGGTCCTGGCGGAGGGTTGGCGTCACGGAGCTTTTCCGTCAGGCTCTCCACCGCTGAGCGAATTTCCGCCTCGCCGCCTAGTTTTACAGCGGAAGCAAGCGCGTGCTCGTCAGATTCGTCAAAGGAGAGACTGACGCCGCTCTCAGGCTCCAGATCCCCGATATAGATGGCCCTGCCCCGGCCCACAAAGGCGCGGTAATCCAGGGCGGCCCTGGCCCCGGCTGCCGACTGGGCCAGTCCCCCCAGCTGCTGGCAGGGAGCACCCACTCCAATGGTCAGCGTCAACCCCAGATAAGAGCCTGCCAGGGTGCAGACCCGGCCCAGCACCTGGATCAGGTCGTAAACGGTAAACCCCTTTTGAAGAGCGGCGATCAGAGCCGCAGCATCGTTATATAAAAATGTCTTACATCCCACGTGGGATAGATTTTCCTCCAGAAGCTGCTGAATGGAAAGCGGCGCCATGGTGCTTTTCAAACCACCGCTGCCGATATGGGCCAGAGCGGCCACCCAGCCGCCTTCAGAGTACAGGTCGATGTCAAGGCGTCTGGCCTGGGCAGCCTCCTGGCCAGGAGGAATACGGCCGTCCAGCAGACGGGTATAGAAAAGCTCCTGCAAAACGGGCAGGCTCTCCGTGTACTGGGAGCGAAAAAACTCCATATTCTGGCGCTCGGTACGCTCCCGGTCCAGCTGATCCTTCAGCCTGCGCAGTACGGCGGAGAGCTCGGCGGCATTGATAGGCTTGAGAATGTATTCCGACACATTCATCTGAATGGCCTGCTTGGCGTACTCGAAGTCGTCAAAGCCGGAGAACACGACAAACTTGGATGCTGGCAGCTGCTCCGTCAGAATACGGCATAGCTCCAGGCCGTCTAGGAAAGGCATCTTGATATCGGTGAGGACCACGTCCGGCAGCAGAGACTCCGCCAGCTCCAAAGCATCCTGCCCGTTGTCGGCCTCGCCCACCAAGGTAAAGCCAAGCTCGGCCCAGTCCATCTTCTGGCTGATTCCAACCCGGATATCCTCCTCGTCGTCTGCCAGCAGTACCTTATACGGCTCCATGGCGCGCTCCTTTCCTCATATCTGCACATGGCTATGGTGATGTAGCTGTGCGAGTGTTGTCCTGTTTGCCTGCGGGATAAAGAAACTGATATTCACCACCTGTTTCATGGGAGTATCAGCGGCGGTATCAATGTAAAATCCCATTGTGGTATGCCAATGGAAAAATTCTGTATAATAGCCGCTTTGCGGCAATATACCACAGGTGCAAAGCAACGTTGTGGTATATCAAGAAAAAATCCTGTATAATAGCCGCTTTGCGGCTATTATACCATATTTCACTAGAAAAGAAAGGGGCACGCGGCTGCGTGCCCCCAGTTTGGTGCGCAAAAAATCGTAAACCAGGCAGCAGGAAGACGGAATGTGGACGGGGAATTGAGTGTCCCGCACCATTCAGGTCAAATCGTTTCCATACATACAAGCTGTGAAATCTGATCCCTCGTGTGAAAAGGGACTCATTTCTTGACCAGGTACTTCCGCATATCCAGCGCGCAGGCAAACAGAATGATGCCGCCTTTGACCAGATAAATCAGGTCCTGAGGCACTTGAATCATGGTCAGGCCCACAAAGATGAGGCGCAACATCAAAACGCCGATGATGATGCCGCGAATTTTACCAATGCCGCCCACAAAGCTGACACCGCCGATGACGCAGGCCGCGATAGCGTCGGACTCATAGTTCATGCCGGTGTTGGCAGTGTTGGAGGCAACGCGGGCACCCTCAATGAAGCCGGTGACGGCATACATGGCGCCGGCCAGGGCAAAGACCATGATGGTGGTGGCAAACACGTTGACACCGGAGACGCGGGCGGCCTCCTCGTTGGCGCCCAGGGCGAACATGTTCTTGCCGAAGGTGGTCTTATTCCAAATAAACCACATAATCACAGTACACACCAGGGCGATCCACACATAGTTGGGAATCGCAATGCCGCCGGTCAGCGTTTTGATAAAGTCGGGGCAGCCGGTGATAAAGCTGCTGTAAGAGGCATCCAGCCCGGAGATGGCCATGCCGTTGTTGTTGCCGGCCTTGACATACAGCAGGAGAAGCGTATAAACGATCAGCTGTGTGGCCAGTGTGACAATGAAGGGGTGCAGTTTGAACTTGGCCACGAAGAAGCCGTTGAAGGCGCCAAACGCCGCGCCGATGACCATAGCCAGCGCCAGAACCAACAGAACGGGCGGTGGGGTGACATTGGGCCACATCTTGCTGGAGGCAGTTACCGCCTGCAGCAAGGAGGCGGAGACACACGCGGTCAAGCCCACAATCCGGCCAGCTGACAGGTCCGTACCGGTCAGCACAATACAGCCGCCAATGCCCAGCGCTACCGGCAGATAGGCACAGGTCTGAGAGAGAATATTAATAATGGATGCCTTGCGGATGAAGTTGGGGTTGCGGATCGCGATGTAGATGACGGCGATGACCATGATGATGATCAGGGCGTTATTCAAAATCATGTCAAAGACGCGCTTGCTGGTCCAAGCCTGCGATGCTTTTTTCTCCAAAGCCTTGGATTCTTTACTCATAAGGAAACTCCCCCTTTACACATATTTCGCCGCCAGGGTGAGAATTTCCTCCTGGCTGGTGGCCTTTGCATCTACCTCGCCGGCCAGACGGCCGCCGGACATGACCAGAATGCGGTCGCATACCCCCAACAGTTCCGGCATTTCCGAGGAAACCATGATCACGCCCTTGCCCTCTTTGGCAAGCTCAATAATCAACTGGTAAATTTCATATTTCGCGCCTACGTCAATACCGCGGGTGGGCTCGTCCAGCAGCAGCACCTCCGGTTTGGTCAATAGCCATCGGCCAATGATGACCTTTTGCTGATTGCCGCCGGAGAGAGAACGGATCTGGGTGGACTGGCTGGGGGTCTTGATCCGCATGGCCTGAATTGCCCAGTCGGTGTCCGCCTTCATTTTCTTATCACTCAAGCAGATACCGCCCATGAGATAATTCTTCAGATTGGAGATCACAGTGTTGTCCCGGATATCACGGATGCCGAAGATGCCGGTGGCACGGCGCTCTTCCGTCAGCAGGGCAAAGCCGTTTTTGATGGACTCACGGGGAGTGCGGTTGCGGATTTCCCTGCCGTGGAGACGAATGGTTCCACTGCCCTTGGTCATAGCTCCAAACAGGTTCTCCAGCACCTCTGTGCGGCCGGAGCCATCCAATCCGGCGATGCCTAGAATCTCGCCCTTGTGCAGCTGAAAGCTGGCCTCTTGCAGGCGAGTGTACTTGCCGGAGAGGTTCTCCACCTCCAAAATCACATCGCCTGGAACATTGTCCTTGGGGGGAAAGCGGTTGGTCAGCTCCCGGCCCACCATCAGACGGATGATCTCATCCATGGTCAATTCCTTGGCAGGGCGGGTGGCTACCCACTGACCGTCCCGCATGATGGTGACATCGTCGCTGATGCGGAGAATTTCCTCCATCTTATGGCTGATGTAAATAATGCCGCAGCCCTTGCTGCGCAGCATATTGATAATGCGGAACAGATGTTCCACCTCCACCTCGGTCAAAGACGAGGTGGGCTCGTCAAATACGATCACCTTGGAGTCATAGCTGACGGCCTTGGCAATCTCCACCATCTGCCGCTGGCTGACTGGAAGCGTGGACATGATGGCTCTGGGGTCCACATGTACGTCAAGCTCCTCAAAAATTTCCTGAGTCCGCCGCCGCATGATGCCCTCGCTGACCATGATGCCGCCCACCTTGGGGTAGCGACCCAGCCACAGATTGTCCGTGACGGAGCGGGTCAGGGCCTGGTTTAGCTCCTGGTGAACCATGGCGACGCCATTTTCCAGTGCCTCCTTGGAGCTTTTGAAGCTGACCTCTTTGCCATCCAGGGTGATGGTGCCGCTGTCCTTGGCGTAAATGCCGAAAAGGCACTTCATCAGAGTGGATTTGCCCGCGCCGTTCTCTCCCATCAGGGCGTGGACAGTACCGGCCCGGACAGTGAGATTCACGCCGTCCAGTGCCTTGACGCCTGGAAATTCCTTGGTGATGCCTCGCATTTCCAGCAATGCCGGCTGATCCATAATATCTCCTCCTTTGCGCGTTTTGGGGTTTCTGCCTGAGCACCGTCCAAAGACGGAACTCAGGCAGAGACTCCAAAGAGAAAGGGCGCAAAGGTACGCGGCCCAACAGGGAGATTCACACAGGGAGCGGGGCTGTCAAGCAGACAGCCCCGCCTCCTTGTATACGTTGGGGCAGAGAGTACCGCGGCAATCAGGCTGTAACCTTGGCGTAAGGAACGCGGATCTTGGCAACCTTTACAGTACCATCCTCGTTCTTATCGACGTTGTAGCCATTTGCCTCGTCAATGCCGTTCATCAAAGCGGCATCGCCGTCCACGTTGGAAACCAGAGCCATGATGGTGGTGGCCATGCCCTCGCCGTCCTGCTTGACGGTACCAGTCATCTGACCATTCTGAATCTTTTCCACGGCGGAATCCAGAGCGTCAACACCATAGACGGGGATCACGGTGGAGGTGGGCTTGCCCTCCTCGTCGTTGCCCAGGTTGTAGCCGGCGGCCTGCAAAGCGGCAATGGCGCCCTCGGCCATGTTGTCATTGTTCGCGATGACCAGCTCCACCATGTTGTTGTTGGCCTCGCTGTACTCAGCCAGGATGGTGGTCATATAGTCGGTAGCGGCCTGTGCGGACCAAGCACCGGTCTGGTCCACCAGGAACTTGTCGGCGTTGCCGGCGTTATAGAAGCTCAGCTCGGGTTTGCCGGCCTCAGTCAGGATGGCGTTGGCATCCTCCACCGCAAACTGAGTGCGGTACTCGGCCTCAGCGTTGCCCTCCTGACCCTTGAACATGACATAGGAGATGGTGCCGTCGCCGTTGAGGTCAACAGCATCGTAGTTCTCCAGCAGGTAGTCACCAATCATCTCGCCCTGCATGTGGCCAGCCTCGGGAGCATCGGTGCCGACAAAGGCGCAGTTCTCATAGCTGCTGACCACGGCGTCATCGACCTCACGATTGAAGAAGATGATGGGGATGCCGGCATTCTTGGCGGCATCGCAGGCCTGCTGGGCGGAATCGGGAGAGGAGGTCTCCACAATGTTGACGATCAGCAGGTTGGCGCCGTCAGTGATGGCGGTGTTGATCTGGTCCAGCTGGGTGGCCTGGTTGTTGTTGCCGTCATAGTCCTGATACTTGATGCCGGCAGCGGTCAGCTTCTCATCCAGAGCGGTGCGGACGGTGGTGATGTACGCATCGGCAAAGGTGTAATAGAAGACACCCACGTTTAGGTCGCTGGCAGTGGTGGTATCGTCTGTTGTGGCAGAGTCATCGGTCTGGGCATCATCTCCGCCGCAGGCGACTAGAGACAGGCTCATGACCAAAGCCAGGATCAGTGCAAGAAACTTCTTCATTAAATTTGTTCCTCCTTCAAAATATTGTTTCGGATGGGACGCTCTGGCATACCAGAGCAGACTCACATCTGAACTCGTCCCTATTTTACCGTGAAGAAAGTGAAAAAACGATAGAAAATTCTTTGATCTTCTAGGAAAAAACTTTTTATCTGGGTCAGGAACCCCCAGAATCCTTCGGAAAACGCCTGGGAGGAGCGGTCAGGACGGCGCTTAGCTCTGGACAAAAGAAAGGTGGGGACATATAATAACTCTCAAACAAATCTCAGCAGAAGAAGGTGACGGCTGTGATGATTTCCACAAAGGGACGCTACGCTCTGCGAGTGATGATTGATCTGGCGGAGCATCAGACTGGGGAGTATATCCCGCTGAAGGCGATTGCGCAGCGACAGGGAATTTCAGAAAAATATTTGGAGAGTATTTTGAAGGCTCTGGTGCGGGAAAACCTGCTGACAGGCGTGCGGGGCAAGGGCGGCGGGTACCGGCTGACCCGGGCACCGGAGACTTACACCGTGGGAGAGATTCTGAGGCTGACAGAGGGGAGCCTTGCACCGGTGGCATGCCTGGAAGACCGGGCGGAGTCCTGTTGCCGTATGGCGGAGTGCCGGACGCTGCCGATGTGGAGAAAATTGGACGCACTGATCCAAAACTTTTTTGATGGAATTACTCTGGCGGACCTGATGGGCCCTAGCCAGGGCGGCGACTATATGATTTAAGCAAGAGCTACGGGGCCATTTGGCAGAACTGCGGAATGCTGCATATTCAGGCTGTGGTCTGGAAAAGAGCCTGTTTTTGACCGGATACCCTCCATAGTGCCTCACATCTTGTTGACACATGTTTGCCGGAGTATTTTCTGGACTCGTGGGCTATACGGCGGGCCATATGGGAAATCCAGATTTTGCGGTGAAACAAAAAAGATTGCAGGAGACTCTTGACAGGAACAGGAAATCGTACTATAATTCCGATAAACCTACAGGATAAGTTGGTAATATAAAACGGGAATCTGCCCCCAACGGCCCGCTGGGAGCAACTATGTAGAAGGAGGACCTGCTATGAGCCATATTTACACATCTGCGGATCAGCTGACCGGGGGGACGCCGCTTCTGGAGCTGACTCATGTGGAACAGGATTACCATTTGGAGGCCAGAGTCTTGGCAAAGCTGGAGTATTTCAATCCGGCCGGCAGTGTCAAGGACCGGGTGGCCAAGGCGATGCTGGATGATGCGGAGGCCAGGGGCGTATTGAAGCCCACCTCTGTGATCATTGAGCCCACCTCCGGGAATACCGGGATTGGGCTGGCCTCTGTGGCGGCGGCTCGGGGCTACCGGATCATCATTGTGATGCCGGAGACGATGAGTGTGGAACGGCGGCAGCTCATGAAGGCATACGGTGCGGAGCTGGTATTGACTGATGGCGCTCAGGGCATGAAGGGGGCCATTGCTAAGGCGGAGGAACTTGCCAAGGAGACGCCGGACAGTTTTATCCCCGGCCAGTTTGTAAACCCTGCCAACGCACAGGCTCACTACACCACCACCGGACCGGAAATCTGGCGGGATACTGATGGAACGGTGGATATCTTTGTGGCCGGTGTGGGCACTGGCGGAACAGTCACCGGTGTGGGCCGGTATTTGAAGGAGCAAAACCCGGAGATTCGAATTGTAGCGGTGGAGCCGGCGGACTCTCCTGTTCTCAGCGGAGGAAAGCCAGGGCCCCACAAGATTCAGGGGATTGGCGCCGGTTTTGTACCAGAAGTGCTGGATACCGGCGTTTACGATGAGATCATCCCGGTTAAGAGCGAGGATGCCTTTGCAGCCGGCCGACAGGTGGGCCGGCGGGAGGGCGTGCTGGTAGGGATCTCCTCCGGCGCGGCGCTCTGGGCCGCCGTAGAGCTGGCCAAGCGCCCGGAAAACCGGGGCAAGACGATTGTCACGCTGCTGCCGGACACCGGCGACCGCTATCTCTCTACTCCTCTTTTCTCAGACTAAAAAAACAGGCGGCACGTGTTTGCGTGTCGCCTGTTTTATGGATTACCCAATGCGGAACAGACCCGGAAAAGGGCCGACTATGATCCAATAAACATCTGGGTCCAGTAATTGCCCTGGGCTACATACCCCACACCGATCTGGGTATAGGATGCATTCAAAATGTTGGCCCGGTGCCCGCTGGAGTTCATCCAGCCGTTCACCACTGCCTGCGGGGTGGGATAGCCCCTGGCAATATTTTCCCCAGCGGTTCGGAAGGACAGGCCAAAGGCCTTGATCATCTGGAAGGGGGTGCCATAGGTGGGACTCGTATGGGAGAAATATCCCTTATTGAGCATATCCTGAGACTTATACCGGGCCACCCGGCTCAGCTCCCAGTTGGCGGTGAGCGCCTTCAGACCGTTTTCACGCCGGACTTCATTTACCAGGCGGATGACCTCGCTCTCATAGCTGAGAACGCTTTGACTGATCTGCGGGATATTCAACACCTGCCCAGGGTAGATCAGATCTGGGTTTGATACCTGAGGATTTGCCTGAATGATTTCACTGGTGCCCGCCTGATACCGGACAGCCAGCTTCCACATGGTGTCTCCTTTGGTCACAGTGTGGGTCAGCCCCGCAGCCTGGGCGGGCATGGTCAGCAAAGTTCCAGCCAAGGCAGCGGCTATAAAAAATATTTGTATTTTTCTCATGGTGATTCCTCCTGAAATGCATGAAATGTGTTGTTTTCCGGATAGGAATGAAGAAATTGTAACCGATTTGTAACTATTTTGCAAGCTGCAATGTCTCCCAGACCTGGCGGGAAACGCCAGAATGTGCTATCCTATGTTACGAGGTGATTGCCATGTATGATGAGCTGACGGAGGTCGATCTTCAAAAAATGCGGGAGGAGATCGACTATCGGACCCGGGTTTTACGGCCCCAATTGATTGAAGAGGTCCAGACCACCCGGGCCTTTGGCGATTTGAGCGAAAACTATGAATATAAATGCGCAAAGCAGGCCAAAAACCGTAATGACAGCCGCATCCGTTATCTAGAGCGGATGATTCGCACTGCCAAAGTGATTTCGGTCAAGGACACAGCGGACGCGGTGGGCCTGTTTGATAAGGTGACGATTTTTCACGAGCTGACCAAGCAGGAGATGACCATTCGAATTGTTACCACGCTCCGCCAGGACGCCTTGAAGGGTTTGATCAGCAAGGAGTCCCCGGTGGGGAAGGCCCTGCTGGGCCACAAGGTAGGAGACCGGGTGGCGATCGAAGCTGGCAGCAAGTATTTTGTGGAGATCCGTGGGATTGAGAAGGGAGAGGATGACGCATCCTTGGAAATTAGCTCTTATTAAAGAGAAACGCCCGGCCTGAGGCCGGGCGTTATGATTTTGTAAAAGCAGTCGCCTTCCAATAATGAGCAGAGTTTTTCGCGCGTTTCACATGGGATTCGTGTAAAATACGATCTGGTACTCAAAAATATGATATGATGCGGAGTATCTGACCTTCGCGATATGCGAGAAGATCACGGGACAAACAGAAATCGTGGAAATTCAGGGAGGTCCCGGCCTGTTGGAGATATGAGAGCGGAAAATCCCCAATATCCATGGAAACACGGAGTTGCCGAGCTGATTATTTTGGTACCAGCATGGGCTACCTTGTGGAACGTACCGATGAAAAAATTCCATATCCCACAAGTAAGCGAAAAGCATCGTCTAGGCAGCCGGGCTGGAAGTGATGCAGGGAAGGCTGGCGCTGCAGATCAGGTAGTTTGCATACCCGGTGGTTTTATGCTCTGCTTGGTTCTACGATGGGGAGCGTTTGCTGGGTGGATAGGGTGTCCGTTCGTCTGTGCGGCCCATGAGGTAGTCCACACTGGTGCCGAAATAGTCGGCCAGCTTCCCTGCCAGTTCCAGCGGCAAAGGCCGCTCGCCCCGCTCGTACTTGGAATAGAGGCTTTGGTCGCACATAAGCACGGCCGCCATGGTCTTTTGTTTGATGTCTGCATCCTCCCGCAGATCTCGAATCCGTAATTTCATCTCATCACCTGATAGCAGTATATTTTGGTCATATTGTCCTATTGAAAAAATGGACGATATGTCCTAAAATATACGTAAAAATGAAACGCCGTCTGACGAGACAGCGTTTGAAAAGTGATGAGAGCGCCGTTAGAGGCGGGAAGATATGCGGACACTCCTCGACAGCGATCAGGAATCCTCCTCGAAATGGTAGGCGATCAGGTCCTGCGGCTGACAGCGCATGATTTCACAAAGCCGCCCCAAGGTGTCGGTGGTAATGGTACGGTCGTGACGGATGCGCTGAAGCGTCTGTGGGTCCAGCCCCTGATTGGCCAAATAGTAGTAGGAGATGCCGTGCTTTTTCATATAAGCCCGCATCGGTTCAAACGTCATTGGCACGAAATCACCCCAACGTTATTATAAGGGCCTTGCATTTTTTATTATAGTGATTATAATCATGCTATTGAGGGCTATGAGAAAGGAGATGCGGCCATGGCGGACTATCGAAAGCCCTATTTCGCGCTGTTTAACGCAATCACGGAGGCGTTGATGTATCTGGAACTGGGTGCCTATGAGGATGTACGGGATATTCTGGTGGAGGCTCAGCAGACTGGAGAAGAACTGGTCATCTCCCAATCCGATGAGGAGGATGAGGGATCAATGAAGGCTCCGGGTTTTGGGGGAATGCGGCCCTGAAGCTGCTGGCATGAGGGGACGAGCAGGCTTTGACTTTTGTGATTTCAGCGCCGCCAACGAGGGCGGCGTTTTTTCTTGTGCTTTCCGGCGCTTTTTGATATACTGGCCATATCCAAGAAAGAGGGAGGCGGCCCATGCACGAAATTCAGGCCAAGTCCATCCTCTCCCCCCGGGGCGGTATTAACGTCTACCGGGGATGCACGCATGGGTGCATTTACTGTGACTCCCGCAGCACCTGCTACCAGATGGACCACGCCTTTGAGGACGTAGCCGTGAAGGTCAATGCTCCGGAGCTGCTGGAGGAGGCCCTCCGCCGCAAACGGCGGCGGTGCATGGTTGGTACTGGCTCCATGTGCGACCCGTATCTTCCTTTGGAGAGGGAGCTGAATGTGACCCGACGGTGTCTGGAGGCCATAGAACGGCAGGGCTTTGGCGTGGCGGTGCTGACCAAGTCCAACCTGCTCCTGCGGGATTTGGAGCTGCTGCGGCGTATCCACCGCAAGGCCAGGGTAGTGGTGTGCACTACCTTCACCACCCTGGATGAGAACCTATGCCGCTTGATCGAGCCAAACGTATGCACGACCCGGCAGCGCTTTGAGATGCTGCGGGCGTGCCGCGAGGCGGGGCTCCTTACCGGTGTGTGGCTGTGTCCCATCCTGCCGTTTTTAAACGACACGGAAGAGAATCTTCGGGGGCTGTTGGAGCTGTGCTTTGCTGCGGGCGTGGGAGCCATCATCAATTTCGGGATGGGGGTCACGCTGCGGGATGGAAACCGACAGTACTTCTATCAGGCGTTGGACCGGCACTTTCCAGGCGTCAAAGAACAATATGTCAGGCAATTCGGCAGCCGCTATGAGTGTCCCAGCCCTCGTGCCGCCCAGCTGAGCTGGATCTTTCAGGCTGAGTGCCGCGCCCGAGATGTGATCTGCGAGGCGAATCAGGCCATGTCCTGGCTGATGGAGGACCCGCAGACCGGGGAGCAGCTGCGGCTATTTTAAAAATAAGGAGGATTTCACCATGTTGTTTGTCTGTTATCCCAAGTGCACGACTTGTCAAAAAGCCCGGACTTGGCTGGACGCCCAAGGCGTCTCCTATGAGGTCCGGGACATTAAGCTCCAAAACCCCAGTGCCGAAGAGCTGCGGCAGTGGTGGCAGCGAAGCGGCCTGCCGCTGAAAAAGTTTTTTAACACCAGCGGCTTGCAGTACAAGGCCCTGGGGCTGAAGGACAAGCTTAGCGCCATGAGTGAAGAGGAGCAGTTGGAGCTGCTCTCTACCGACGGCATGCTGGTCAAGCGGCCTCTGCTGATAGGTGAGGACTTCGTGCGGGTGGGCTTCCGCCAGCCGGAGTGGGAAGAGACGCTGGGATGATTCAGCGCCTGGATTTTGCCCCGCTGGATGGAATCACCCGGTCGGTATTCCGGCGGGTGTGGTTCCGGCACTTCGGCGGCGCGGACCGGATTTTTGTGCCTTTTTTCTCCCCAACCCATCACCATATCGTGACACCTCGCGATCTGCGGGAGATCACCCGAGAGGGCGCAAAGGACCTGCCTCTGGTGCCCCAGGTCATGAGCCGTCTGGCGCCGGACTTCCTCTGGGCGGCGGAGGTGCTGGAGGATTTGGGCTACCGGGAGATCAACCTGAACCTGGGGTGCCCCTC
>OGGQ01001290.1_pt1 | contig 33272 bp, 32 predicted proteins | sample 1571191 | NCBI WGS metagenome assembly OGGQ01 (sample SAMEA2582061, study PRJEB24529) | metagenome | biome: Human gut stool | place: China | collected 2011
ACCACCCGGATGGTGTGCTCTACCACCGCCGCGTCCTCTTCATGGGTCATAGTAGGGTATTCGCCGGTGGTGCCCAGGGTTAAAATGGCATCTGTGCCCCCGACAATCTGGCGCTCCAGCAGATTGGTCAGCACCTCGAAATTCACGCTGCCATCCTCGTGGAAAGGCGTGATCATGGCGACGATGGAACCTTTGATGTTTTCAAATTTCATGTGAGTGTCCTCCATTTTTTTCATAAAAAAACGGTAGAGACACGCCCCTACCGACAGTATGTGCAAGCAGCACTCCCTGTAAGCGGATAGCGCACCCGCGGCAAATGCCGCGGACAGTTTCACAGGTCTTTCCTGGGAACCCATCCCTCTCCCGCGCCCGGAAAAGGAATTCGGCGGACTTGCCCTTCCCACCTTCTCTGCCTGCCAGCTCCCGTGGGTCCATCGCATCCGCGCCTCTATCTCATTTTTTGCCATCATACCATGATTTCAGCTCCGTTGCAATGGTTACTTTGAAAAAAAACCTGTCAGATTTTCTATAGATATGCTACAATAGCTACAATACCGGAGATTCCCATATCCCAACTATCCTCAAGGAGGTTCTACATGCTCCCGTCTGTTGTCGCCCATCGTCGGGCCTTACACCGTATTCCAGAGTTGTCTGATCAGCTGCCGGAGACGGCGGCGTATGTACGTTCTGTCCTCGCACCTCTGAGCTGTACCGTTACCACCCCGATTCCCAGTGCTATCTGCGCCTTTTTCGATGCCGGAAAGCCGGAAACCGTGGCCTTCCGTGCGGACATGGATGCCCTGCCCGTGACGGAGCGCACAGGTCTTCCCTATGCCTCGATTTATCCAGGACGCATGCATGCTTGCGGTCATGACGGTCACATGTCCATGGCACTGGCACTGGCAGAGCATGTGTCCGCGCGTTTATCAGAGCTGCCGCGCAATGTGCTCTTCCTCTTCCAGCCTGCAGAAGAGACGTTTGGCGGTGCCGGTCCCCTGTGCGCCACCGGAATTTTGGAGCAACACCATGTCCAGCGTGTATTCGGACTGCACCTGTGGCCGGGACTTCCCGCCGGAGCGGTCTATACACGCCCAGGGCCGCTGATGGCCCGAGCTAATGAGGTCACTATCACCGTCACCGGCAAGAGCGTCCACCTCTCTCGTGCCGCCGAGGGACGGGACGCCCTGGCTGCGGGGCTGGACTACTATCGCCGCGCCTTGGAGCTGGTGGAGGCCCTGCCGCCGCCCCGGGTGCTGGGCTTTGGACGCATGGTCTCCGGCACCGTCCGCAACGCTGTCAGCGGGGAAACCATCCTGGAGGGCAGCCTGCGGACCTATCAGGAGGATACCTACCGGGCCTGTCGGGAGGGTCTGATTCGACTGGGCGTCCAGGTGGCGGAGGAGCGCGGCTGCGAGGTGGATGTCCACCTGAGCGACGGTTATCCGGCGGTGTGGAACCATGAGGCGCTCTATGTGCAACTCTGCCGGGAACTGGGGCCGAAGGCGCCGGCCCTGCTGGACACCCCGGTCCTGGCCGCCGAGGACTTCTCTTTTTATCAGCAGCGGGTACCTGGTGTCTTTTTCTTCCTTGGCGTCGGGGAAACTGCAGAGCTTCACGCTCCGGAGTTCTGTTTTGACGATGAGACGGTGCTGCCGGAAGGCGTTGCGTTTTTGAAGCGCCTGCTGATGCTGGCATAAGAATCAGCCTCCCGCGAAATCTGCAAGGCTTGTTTATACGGAAGCGCTACCAAAACAAGGAGGAATGAAATCGTGAAAACAGAAACCCTGCAGAAACTTGGTGCCAGCGCTCTCCTGCTGGTAGTTGCTCTGCTTTCTGCCCTGTGGCTGGCGGGGACCGTCTCCTCGCCCGAACTGCATGCCAAAGCCCTGGCGGAGCTGGATGAGAAAAAGATCACAGTCATGGAGCTGACCGCAGCCACGGCTGTCACCTCTGTAGCCGTTTCTGCCGTTCCAGGCGATGCTACCACGCCCCTGGCCAGCAAAATCGCGGACCTCAGCTCCTATCTCCTGCTGGTTGTGGGAGCCATTATGCTGGAAAAGCTCCTGCTGACCATGCTGCCCTACGCCGCGTTCACCATCCTGATTCCGGCCGCCTGCGTATTTTTTGCGCTCTCTCTGTGGCGTCCCGCCGGAGGGCTGCGGCGCTTTGCCGCCAAGCTGGTCCTCTTTGGGCTTGCCATTTGCCTGGTAGTTCCTGCCAGTCTTCGGGTCAGCCGTCTGGTGGAGAACACTCTGGATGTCCAGCAGACGATTGACTCCGCTGCCCAGTCTGCCGACGATGTGGAGAAGGAGGCAGGCGAAGCGGATGATGCGGTCTCCGGCGGCTGGCTCTCTCAGATCGGAGAGCAGATTACCAGCGGAGTCACCGGGGCGATTGACGCGGCCGAACAGGCCCTGAGCCGTTTTATCGACGCCATTGCGGTACTGCTGATTGTAAACTGTGTGGTCCCCATCCTGGTCCTATGGTTCTTCTTGTGGCTGGCCAAGGCTATTTGGGGCATCCAAATTGACGCCTCTCCCCAGAAAATTCAAAGCCTGCGCCTCAGCCACAGGAACCGGAAGCACTCCGAGACGGGTGATAAAGAGCTGGACCCTCAGCCGTGATCCATGAAGGAAAAAACACGCTGTGCTTTGCACAGCGTGTTTTTTTAAACCGTTTGTAAAAATTTTTCTATCCGATCCAGTCCCTCCCTCAGGTCTTCATCGGAGTAGCAGTAGCTCAAGCGCATGTAACCTTCCGTCCCAAAGTACACGCCCGGAATCAGTCCAACAAGCCCCTCCTGGAGCATTTTGGTACAGAACGCCTCCGATGCCATGCCATACTTCTCAATGTTGATGAACATATAGAAGGCACCCTCCGGCTTCTGCACCTCCAGCCCCATGTCCGTAAGCCGCCGGTACACATCATCCCGGCGCCTGCGGAACAACTCCCGGACACCGCTCACGTCCGTCTTCAGTGCCTGCACACAGGCGGGCTGAACGTAAGAGGGTGCGGAGACCACGGCGTGCTGGTGGAAAATCTGCATCCGGTCCCGGATCGGGGTGTCCGCCATGCAGTAGCCAAGCCGCCAGCCAGTCATGGCATAGGGCTTGGAGAAGCTTTGGATCACGATGATTCGGTCCCGCATGTCCTGAAACTCGGCAAAGCTGTGGTAGCCGTCCGTATATACCAGCTCCCGGTACACATCGTCGCAGAACACGAAAATCGGCTGGTCCTTGAGCACTTCGTGGACGGCATTGAGCGTCTCCTCCGTATAGATGCAGCCTGTGGGATTGTTGGGAGAAGTCAGCACGATGGCCTTTGTCTTGGGCGTGATCACCGCGCGCAAGGCCTCCGGATCAATCTGAAAGTGGTTTTTCTCCGTGGGCAGGCTCACTGGCACTCCCCGCAGCAACCGGGTAATGGACTCATACAGGCCAAAGGCCGGCGTGGGGATGATGACCTCATCTCCGGGGTTCAAAATCGTGGAGAGTCCAATAAAGAGGCCCTCGGTAGCGCCAATGGTCAGAATGATTTCCTCCGGGTCGTAGCGCAGGCCGTGGGCTCTGGCCTCGTAATCAGAGATGGCCTGGAGCATGTAAGGGTAGCCATTGCCGGGGGGATAGTGGGTGTCGTTAGCGTCCAGGGCGGCCTTGGCGGCCTCCTTGATGGCGTCGGGAGTGTTCTGATCCGGCTCTCCGATAGTCAGGGCACAGGCGCCGGGGGTATCTCGCACCAGATATGTAAAGCGGCGGATGCCGGTGATTTCCACGCCTAGTACAGCGCTGTTCAAGGTCAGTTCCATGGGCTTCACCCTCCTTTTTGAATATGCACAGTATAGGACACCTGAAAAAAGTTGTCAACTTTTTTCAGCAAAAGGGGAACCTCCCAAGTGGGAGATTCCCCTTTTCAGATTATTCTGCCGGCACTTCGGCGGTGTAGTCCTCCACCGGCTGCTCCGCCTGGTTCCCAGGCTCTGCCGCATCCGGCGGAGCGACAACCAAGGGGGCACTCTCTCCGCTCCCGTCGGCCTTCTTCACCGTGGTGCCGCTGAGGATGCTGCTCCCCTCCCCGGTGTGGTACTGAATGCTCACCTCATCTCCTACATTCAAAATTACAGCCAAGGGATTCTCCGCAGCGTTCACAGCATAGAACGTCTCCCCGTCCTCTAAACGCAGGAAGTAGTAGGAGTTGCCCTCCAGCACGGCGGAACGAATCTCCGCAATGACGCCGGATACCTCCGCCTGATCAGAGGGAGCCACATCCGCATCGTCCTCGTCCACAAGCCCGTTGTCTGCCAGGGTCTTGCGGTAGTTGGCCTCGCACTCCGCCACGGTACTGCCTGTCTCCACAATGTTATACTGCTGGACATTGACCATGGCATACATCTTCACCAGGCCGTCCTCGCCCTTCAGGGCCATAAAGTAGGTGGGCTGATCGGCGATATTCAGCAGCAGGGGCTCCGTGGCGGTATAGCGCATCTGCTGGACCTGGCTCTGGGCGCTGGCCTGGGCGGAGGTCTCCGTGGCGCCGGCCACGGAATAGAAGCGAGTCTCCTTCGTCCGCTGGTTGGAGAGGATGAAGCCGATGTTGGACTGATCCGAGGTGACGGAGGTCACACCCGTGTACATATAGACATCGTCACCGATGGCAATATAGTTGTGCAGAGGCGTCGTCAGTGTCACGCCCCGCTGGCCGAACAAGGAGTTGAGGAAACCGTTGTGGTACATGCCGTAGTAATCGTACTGCTCCATAATGAGCTGCGCGTCATACACGTGGTCCACCCAATTGGGAACCTCCTCATAATACTCGCTCTCGCCGGTGACAGCATTCACCAGCACAGCGCCCCGGATGTCTGTACCGCCGAAAAGTCCGATGGTCTTGACCATCCGCGAGCAGATCCAGTAGGGAGTGCCCTCTTCGTCGATCTCAAAGACCGGCTCATCAAACATATAGGTGGGGTAGTGGAACCGCAGGTGGCGGTACAGATTCCGGCCGAAATGCTCTGCCGTTGTGTACTTCATTCCCTCCTTCAGGCGGACCACCTCCGCCTCCTGAGTCACCATGTCGATGACCAGATAGGCCGGCAGGCCCTCGGAGCGGTTTGTAAACCACTTAACAATATCTCCGTATGCCAAGGATGTCACCCGCACCGGGCGGCCCTGGTAGTTGATCTGCGTGTAGGAGGGCAATATCTCAAACTGGGAGACCATGTCCGCCAGCTCACCCAGCTTCCGGTTGCCCAGCCGCGCGGCGGAGTCCTCGTCCAGCATGGGAATCTGATCATAGCTGATCTCATCCACCTCGGAGGCGAAGTCCCCGGTCTCAATGCTCAGCAGCTCGCTGTAGCTGCCCGCCCGCAGCACCACCCAGGATGTGACCGCTCCAATGGCAATAGCGGCGATCAGGGCAATGAAGGCCAGGAAAGGAATGACGCACTGTTTTTTCACAAAGCCGACATAGCCCTTGATTCCCTCCCCCTGAAAGCCGGAGGTCACAACCGCGCAGATACAGTATACCGCGCAGATTAAAAATGCGAATACGTAGAACTCCTCCGCATGGAAGTTCAGCGCCGGCAGTTCCACATAAAAATAGACCAGAGCGAAAACCAGGGTTACTCCCAGGTTGATCAGGGTCCTGGTGAAGGCGTTGCCGATGGCCTTGCGGGGTTTGCGGGGCTTTTTTGGCGGGGGGGCGGCCCCCTCGTCCTGAAATCCTCCAAACCCGCTGAAATCGCCCGGATTAAAGCCGCCGAAATTAAACGAAAACGGCATATTGTGTGCTCCTTTCTCCTTTTGCACAAAGTTAGACATATCATATCTGAAATTTGTGAATAAATCAAGGCTTCCCTATAAAATCCCACTTCATCCATACCGAAGGTTTCATGTCCAGCCAAGTACGTCATTTTTCTCCTTGAAATGACGAATGCCCATTGACGAAGCATCGCGATTTGGGGTATGATAAAATAATCATAAGGTTTGGCGTTTGATTATAAACGGAAAGGAAGCGACACCCCATGAATGAAAAAAAATGCAAGGTTCTGGCGGCGGAAATCCGGCTGGAAACCCTGCGGGTTATTCACTCCTTGGGCTTTGGCCACGTGGGCGGCTCCATGGACCTAGCAGACCTGATGGCCGTTTTATACGGAGAGGTCATGCGGTTTGATCCCAAGAATCCCCGGTGGGAGGATCGGGACTGGCTGGTGCTCTCCAAGGGGCACGCCGGCCCGGTGGCCTATGCCACGTTTGGTCTGATGGGCTACTATCCCATGGAGGATGCCTATACCCTGAATCAGCCGCACACCCGGTTCCCCAGTCACACGGACCGCAAGCTCACCCCCGGCGTGGACCTGACCACCGGTTCCCTGGGCCAGGGCGTCTCCACCGCTACCGGCGCGGCTCTTGCAAACCGGATTGACGGCCGGGATAACCACGTGTTTTGCGTCATTGGTGACGGTGAAGCTGACGAGGGACAGGTCTGGGAGGCATTCCATTTCGCCTTTGCCCACAAGCTGGACAATATCGTTTATATCATCGACAACAACGGCTATCAGCTGGACGGCTCTACCCGGGATATCCTGGATCACGGCGATATCGCGAAAAAGGCGGAGTCCTTTGGGCTGTACACGCAGCAGATCAACGGCCATGATGTGAAGGCCATCTATGACGCCATTCAGAACGCCTATGCCAGGAAGGGCGTGCCCAGCTGCATCGTGCTAAACACCGTCAAGGGCAAGGGCGCCATCTTTGCCGAGCCCAAGTGCGAGCACTCCTCTCAGCCCAAGGAAGATGTTTGGGCCGAAGCTCTGGCTGCTGCGGAGCAGGCTCTGGCTGATATCAAAAACGCTTAAGGGGGCATAACCATGGAGATCAAAATCATTGGCAAACACGAAAAGGATTCCCGCGCCTGCCGGGATGCCCTCGCTTTGACCCTCAATGACATGATGGCACAGGACAAGTCCATCTGCTATGTGGACTGCGACCTGATGGGCTGCATCAACACCAAGCAGCTGCGGGCCAACTATCCTGACCGTGCCTTCGAAGCCGGAATCGCCGAGGCCAACGGCGCCGGTGTGTCCGCGGGCCTTGCCGCCGCCGGAAAGACCGTGTTTTTCCATTCCTTCGGCACTTTTTCCTCCCGCCGCTGCTACGATCAGATCTATATGTCTGCCGCCTACGCTGGACTGACCGTACACGTTTTAGGGTCTGACCCCGGTGTGACCGCTGCCTATAACGGCGGCACCCATATGCCTTTGGAAGACGGCGCCATGTACTGCTCCATTCCGGAGGCCACCGTGCTGGATGCAGCGGACTATGTTCAGCTCAAAAGCATTGTCAGCCAGCTGCCGGGTATCCGGAAGGGCGTCACCTATACCCGGTTTCCCCGCAAGGACGTGATTCAGGTTTATGGGGACGGCACTCAATTTGAGATTGGCAAAGGTGTGACGCTGCGTCAGAGCGGCGAGGACGCTGCCACGGTCATCGCCTCCGGAATCCTGGTGGACGAGGCTCTCAAGGCCCAGGAGCTCCTGGCGTCCGAGGGAATCGCGGTGCGGGTCATTGATATGTTCACCTGGAAGCCCCTGGACGAGGCCCTGGTGGTGAAGGCCGCCGCCGAGACCGGCGCCATTGTCACCGCGGAAAACCACAATGTAACCTGCGGCCTTGGCAGCGCTGTCGCGGGCTGTCTCGCCCGGAACCATCCTACGGTGCAGGAATTTGTGGGTGTGCAGGACACCTTTGGTCAGGTAGGCCCTCAGAGCTTTCTCATGGACGAATACGGCCTCCGCGCCGCCAATATTGTGTCGGCTGTCAAAAAGGCCATTGCGCGGAAATAACGGCGAATCAAACTGCAAGAAAGCGGGCAGCAAGCTGTCCGCTTTCTTGATGCACAGTCCCTGAACGCTCCGCCACAGCCACGGTGCGCTCTTGATAACTGGCTATCTTGATGCCGCAGTTTCTACAGGAAATCAGCAATGACATCCAGCAGGTGGGCGGGGTCTAGCTGTTTTCTGGTAAAGAGTGCAGCCAGCCGCAGCGTAAAGAGAAAGCTGGTAGAGATATCCGGCAAAATCATCACTTCCTCATCCACTCCGTTTTGGACCTGGAAAACCCGCAGTCCAAACGCCCGATACGTCCCCAGTTCCGGAGAGGTCACTTCACTTTGTATCGGAAGATACTGGAACATCGCCATCCGCCTCCTTCACAATTTCCGCCGCATTGATCTGGAACTTTGCCATCAAACGGAGTGTATCATTGAGATCTGGCTCTGATTCTCCACTCTCAATTTTCTGATACCAACGTTTGGTGCGGCCGAGAAAATCGGCAACTGCCTGCTGCTTCATGTCAGACTTGATCCGTCCTTGATATAGGGCGCTGGCAAAGCAATGGTTGATTTTTCTTTTCATCGTTTCTTTCCTCCTTTTAAAAGGAAGAATATTCCAAAAACGTACCAAATGTCGACGTCTCTCGCGTTCGCTTTGTGAAAGCTGTCGAATCTTGTCGATTTCTCTTGTTGGAAATAGAATATAGATTTAGGCGTGGTCGTCCTCTCTTTGACCAGCTTTCCCGCTTGTTTGCTCTCTGCCCCTTTGCCGTCTCCCAATAATCAAGCGCCCTATGTTGCAATCAACATAGGGCGCTTTTCATCGTCCAATCTGCTGCATAAGGCCGCAGATTTGTATATTGGGGATAGCGCTGCTCACCGGGATGAAGTTGCCGCTCCGCGGTCGTTTTCTCCATCCACAAGCCATGTTTGGAATGGGTGAAACCCACAAGCAAAGTGAACCTCAGTTCTGTTTTACCATGTCGTTCTTGGGGACATCTCTATTCCACTTTCCATCCATGATAGGACCAGCGGCCACTCTAACAATCGCATTTTTTCCGCCGCGCAGACGATCTGTTGTCCAGAGCGCCCGCACACTGGCATATCTACATTCCCGCGATCAGCATTCTCCACATAAGACCTCGCTTTGGAAACGCAATTCCGGATGCATTTCTCTTAAGTGACCTCTGTTTCATTCAGAACAATCGCGCGGACAGCCTCCATCAGATCCACCACTGCAGAGCGAGCCACTAGGGACACCGGCTCTCCATCCACCACGGCCAGACAGCTGGCGCCGTCATACCGGTAGAATTGCATCTGAACTTGCGGGAAGGCTTCGCTGTCCAAATGGACTGTAAGTTCGATCTCCTGCCGCGATTTGGCGGCTTCGTCGGTGAATTCCACCGCTGTCACCCCTTCCAGCGCACGCTGTAGATTTGTGATATCTAGCTCTTCATCTCCATAGAACCAAAGCCGGTCCTCACCGTCGCCCTTTGAGGTGATGGTGTAGTCCACGCCATCCAGAGCGATATCCAGCTGAGAGACCCCATCAAAGTCCGCCCAGAATACCTGGGTGTGCCGGAGATCATTATAGGAGGCAGCCATTAGGGTCTCGTATTCCTCTCCGCTGATCTGATATACAATCTGAGAATCCCCTACCCTGGCATAGGCAGTGATCTCCGACAAATCATCCTCCGGTTTCTCCGCGGTCTTGGCTGCCTCCCGTTCCTGCGGGTCCCGGCTGATGTGGAGGACAAAGGTACCCGATGCGGCCTCACCCGTTTCATTTTCGCAGGTATACTCCGCCGTGATGGTCAATTCCGGATTGTCCAAGCCATAGGCCGAGAGTTCCTGATCGGTGGCGTGGTAGGTCACATAATCGGTGAGCCCCAGATACTTAAGCGCGTCCAGATAGCTTTCCACACGGTCTGTGTCCAGGGGAAGAATCTCTCCTCCCCGCTGGGTGAAATAGACATCTATGGCGCTATATGAGGAGGAGTTGTCTTTTTGATAGAAGAGGCTCTCCTCCACGCTGCCAGAAACGGTCAACCGGGTCACCTGGTTCCAGTTGGGAGTCTCATCATGCTCAATGAAATCGCTGAGCTCTGCGGCAAAAGTGTCCAGTGGGTCTGCAACCGCCAGATAAACCTTTCCGTCCCCGGTGGAGACATACCGCTGTTGGTCCATGGTGCTGTAATCCCCCAGCTGGATCACATAGGTCTGGTCCTCCGTGGTCATCTCAATGGTGCATACCGGGTTGTCCAGCCCGTATTGGCTCAAATCCTCCGGCTGCGTGATGACAAAGGCTGCACGGAACGAGCGGAATGTCTCCAGCAGTTCCTGCATGCTGTCCCCACTGACTGGGAATGCCTCGTCGCTGTCGTAAATCCAAGGTCCATCCCGATGGAAAGACAGGGTTTCTCCGTCGTATTCCCAGGAGAGGGAGCGGACCGTGTCCGGATCAATTTCCAAGACGGTCTCCCCGCTGGATGCAATCTGTTCCTGGCGCTCCTCCTGGTGGAGAGCCCACACGGCTGCGGCACAGGTCAGCGCCAGGACTCCTGCCAGGATGTAGAGCCGTTTAACACGGTACATTTTGATTCCTCCTTCTTACCAGGATCACAGCAACCCCCATTCCCAGATAGGCCAGGGGGCAGACGCCGATCATCACGGTTTTCAGCAGCGAGGAGGTAGACTCGCTGATGGTGAGGTAGTTGTAGTCCAGGGACTTGCTGCGGATGGCCATCGCCTCACTTTCGCCCACCAGAGAGGAAAGGGCATTCATGGCCAGATTCACATTGGCCCCGGAGGAATAGGCGTTGTACAGGTCCTCCAGAAACACGGAGGAGGCAAACCAGATGATCTCGCCGCCTCCGCTGTCCTCTATGGAGAGCGCCACGGCAAAGGGGCCGTCCGTGTCCCCCTCCTCCTTTTCATAGGTGGCCAGCTCATAGCCCGCCGCCTTGCTGAAAGAGGATTCCGAGGTGGTAAGAAGCGCACTCACCGTTCCCCGGCTGTTCCCACCTGAGACCGTCAGGCCCTGAGAGATCGGGAGGATGGGATAGTAGCTGCCCTCCATCAAGGGATCGGTGACAGGACTAGCTGCCATATCCGGCAGAAGAACATACGGCATCTGGAAGGCGTAGTGCTCCCGGTCCTCCTCCACCACGATGCCGTCAACGCTCTCCACACCATAATCGTTGAGAAGTCCATACAGGTTCTCCAATGTTCCGCTCTCCGTGGGGCCAGCAATAACCAGCAGCTTCCCGCCGCCGGCAACATAGTCGGAGAGCATCTCCGCCTCTGTCTCCGAAAGATCGCTGGACGGTGCGTAAACCATCAGGCAGGCCGCATCCTCCGGCACTGCATCTGCGGTCAGCAGGGACAGCGTTTGTGTCTCCAGATTGTCCTTTTCGATCTGGTCCCGGAAAGTATCGGGAAGCGCTGCCTCACCGTGACCCTCCAGCAGGTACACCTGAGGCAGTTCCTCTCGAACCACATAGTCAATGGCTGAGGTGATGGCTCCCTCTCCGTCAAAGGAGGAGGCATACATGTCCTGGATATAGATATCATGATAGCTGATAAAGCGGCTGCGGTCCCCGCACTCCACGATGATGCTGTTGTTGGGCACCTCCTCATCTGTGTACTGCTGGGCAAAGGTGGGGTAGACGTCGGGGTTTTTCTTTACCACCTGGATGTGACCGGAGAGGCTCTCGTACTTGCTCAGGAGATTTTCCACCACAGCGTCCTCCTCACCGGACTGTACCACCCAGTAGAGGGTCACATTCTCCTCCAGGGCATTGACCACTACTTTCGTATTGCTGGTGACGGAGTAAAGCTTGGTGGCACTCATGTCATATTGGGTCCTGGCGGCGGGCAGAGCGCTGACAAAGACATTAACCGCGATGAGAATGGCCAGTACTACCGCGGCGACGGCCAGGGAATAGGTACCCCCCCGAAAGGCATTTTTTCCGGCAGAGCCGGAGGCACCCGGGATATGCGCATGTTTCATCAGTTGTACCTCCGTTTCTCCAAGGACTGCACTGCGAGCAGCAGGAAAAAGACTGTCACGCTGAGATAGTACACCACGGCCGTCAGATCAAACACGCCATTGACAAAGAATTGGAACTGTTCGAACAGGGAGAGCTTTTTCATGATGGCGGGCAGCAGCCCTTCAAACCAGGACTGGTTCACAAAGTAAGCCACTGTCAGCGCAGCAATCAGGACCAACGCGGTGCCGTAGGCCGCCGTCTCGTTCCTGGTCAGGCAGCGGACCAGAAGCCCCAGCAGCACCGCCAGCACCACCAGTGCCACCAGGGAGCCAAAGGCGGTGGAGGAGGTATACTCCGCCAAGCTGACGCTGTAATAGTTGAAGAGAATCACCGCCACGCTGATGCCTGCCGCGAACCCCTGGTTGTCGGTGAGGGAGGAGAGAAAGACCCCCAGTGCCATCAGCGCCGCCCCCAGCAGGAAGAAGGCCAGAATGGAGCCGTATGCGGTGGGAAGATACACCTCACCAAATTGAGCGAAGATCAGAGGATAGAAGCTGATGATTCCCAAAGGGGCAAGATATACCGCTAGAAGGGCCAGGTACTTGCCCAGGATCACCTGGGCTGTGGTGATAGGCAGGGCGTAGAGGAGCTGATCTGTCTTCTGCCGCCGCTCCTCGGCAATCACCCGCATAGTCAGGATGGGAACGATGACTACAAAGACCAGGCTGCTGAAACTAAGAACGAACTCAAAGTTGCTTACCGCCGCCTGCAGGTTGTAGAGCATGGCTCCAAGGCCCACCACCAGCAGCAAAAAGGCGCCGAACACGTAGGCGGTAAGGGAGTGGAAATAGCCCCTCAGCTCATGTTTCCAAATGGCAATCATGGGTCTATCGCCTCGCTTTTCTCTGAGACGGCTGGTTCCACCGGCATAGTCGAAGATTCATGCTCCGTCAGCTCCAGAAAAACGTCTTCCAGGGTGGCCTTCCTGAGCGTCAGTTCCAGCAGAGGCCGGCCCCGCTCTGCAAAGGCAAAGAACAGCTCCCGGGAGACCTGATAAAGGTCTTGGCACTCCGTTTGAATACGGACAGAGAGCAGACCGTCTTCCCCCGTCTCCACCTGGCATTCTGTAATCTCATCCATGCCGGTTAGGATTGCCTCCACAGATTCCGGTGCTCCCTCTGTTGTCAGCAGAATTTCCTTGGAATTGCGCAGCCGACGCTCCAGACTGGCCGGATCGTCAAAAGCCACCAGCCGGCCCTTGGAGATGATCAGAATCTGGTCGCAGAGATTTTGCACCTCAGAGAGGATATGGGAGCTGAAAATCACGGTATGAGTCTGTCCAAGCTCCCGGATCAGGCCCCGGATTTCGATGATCTGAATGGGGTCCAAACCCACAGTAGGCTCATCTAGGATGATGACCTCCGGGCCGCCCAGCAGAGCCTGGGCGATTCCCACCCGCTGCCGGTAGCCTTTGGAGAGTGCGAAGATCCGGCGGTGCGCCACCGGTCCCAGACCAGTCTGATCCACCACCGCCTCCAGCTGCCGTTCCAGCCTTGCGCCTCGCACGCCTTTCGCCTCCCCCACAAACCGCAGATACTCCACGGGACTCTCACTGAGGTAGAGGGGCGGCTGCTCCGGCAGATACCCGATGCGCCGCTTTGCCTCGCCCGGCTGCTCAAAAATGTCGTAGCCATCAATGCGTACACGGCCTTCTGTGGCTGAAAGGCAGCCAGCCATGATGTTCATCGTGGTGGACTTTCCCGCTCCATTGGGACCCAGAAAGCCGTAAATTCGTCCGCTATCCACCTGGAAGTTCAGATCAGACACGGCCGTGTGGGTCCCATATACTTTTGTAAGGTGTTCAACTTCAATCAAGGGGGACTCCTCCTTTTTCTCAGGTGTTCCCCATTGTACCGCCAGGACTTAAAAGCAAGTTTAAAACCAGCCCTCACATCTTTCTCTTTCTGAATTTAAGGTTGTTTTTGGGTTCTCCCTCTATAATGCTTCCATGAAAGCATTATAGAGGATTGGAGGCAAACCTTTATGAAATTTCACCTGAATATCATAGGACCCGTTCTGCTGGCCTCCTTTTGCTTATTGTTATATGGGCTCTCCGGTGAGGCAGCGTGGTCCGCTTCCTCCCCCGCAGGGCATACTGACACAGAGTCGTTTCAGGCATCCGCTGGGGTGAACAGCAACTTCTTCGACCTGACTGCCGCTTTCTGCTCTGGAAATGGGGTTCCTCTCTCTGAGGGGGGCGTCCGGATCTCCGTTGGTGGGGCCAGCGCTGAATATCCCCTTGCTGATGGCGGACAAATCCACCTGTCAGGCCTTTCCAGGCAGGAAGGGCTACAGCTGTGCCTTATGGACCCAGAGTCACGGGAATTGGGGCGCACCGAGGTTCATGTATCCACCGGGGCTGTGATTGACGCCTCCACGGATCAGGAAGGCGTTGGATACGTGATCCTGCGCTCTGATACGAAAGAGGTGAATCTGATTTTTACCCTGAGAGAAGGAGGTTTTTTGCAGTGCTCATTGCTGCTCACATCTCAGGAATAAATGGCAAGGGGGAGCTTGTTTATGAGCAGTCTATTCTGGAGATTTCCGCTGCGGAACGGAAGTTTTTCTGCGAAGGTACGATCCTTTTGGAGATTGAGGAGCTTCTCTCCTGCACGGATATGATCCAGCGCTGCCAGGTCAGCCTTGGGCGGGGAGATCCAATGGCCCCCTTCCAAGCCAGGATCAAACGGGCTGACAGTATGCGGGAAAAGCTGGAGCGGCATGGACTTCCAATTACAACAGACAGCGCCCTGAAAGCAGTGTGGGCCGCGGCCGGCAGCCGTCTAGTCTGCCCTTTCGTGCAGAACATTTATCAAACTACAGACCTGATTCGGGCCATTCCCGGCGTCCGGATTCAGAAGGACTCCAACCATGAGCCAAAGCCCAACGGCTACCGCAGCTACCATATGATTCTCTCCCTTTCACTGCGGTTCCTGGGGCGGCAGCTCAGCTCTACCATCTGGCTGGAGGTTCAGCTTCGTACCATTGCCATGGACTGTTGGGCCTGTATGGAACACCAACTGAAATACAAGCGCAGTATTCCCAGTCAAAAGCTGATCGTACAGGAATTGAAGCGATGCGCTGATGAAATCACCTCCACAGATCTATCCCTGCAAGCCATCCGGGAGCTGATTGAATCGCCAGAGGAGGAATTGGAATGAGAGTTTTAGTGGCTGATGACGAACTGGAGATGGCCGTGGTCTTACAAGCGCTTTTGGAGCGGGAACACTTCTCTGTAGACACGGTGTACAGCGGTCCGGATGCGCTGGCCTATGGACTGGCAGAAAATTATGATTGCCTAGTGCTGGACATCATGATGCCCGGATTGGACGGCATCCAAGTTCTGGAAGCTCTGCGCAGAAAAAACATTTCCACACCCGTTCTTCTGCTGACGGCCAAAAGTCAGGTAGAGGACCGGATCGCTGGTCTCAACAGCGGCGCTGATGACTATTTGCCAAAACCCTTCCACAACGGGGAGTTTATTGCCCGGGTACGGGCTCTGACCCGGCGCGGACGAGAATTCTCACCCAGCATTCTCTCTGCCGGCAATGTGGAGCTGGACTGCACCACCTTTGAGCTCAGATGCGGAGGCGCCGCCATCCGGCTGGCCAACAAGGAGTTTCAAATGCTGGAATTGCTTCTACGTCAGCAAGGACGCCCCATTTCCACAGAGCAGTTCATGGAGCGCATCTGGGGCTATGATAGCGAGTCAGCGATTAACGTGGTATGGGCCTATATTTCCTACCTGCGTCGGAAGCTGGAGTCCATTGGTGCAAATGTGTCCATCACCATCTGCCGGGGCCGAGGCTATTTGTTGGAGGTGGGCGCATGATCCGTTCACTCCGCCGAAAATTTTTATTCATCGCCATGCTCTCTCTGCTGGGGACGCTGGCAATTCTGTGTACCGCCGTTGGCTTTGGCATCCGCCATATCGTAATTCAGCGGGCAGACCGGGCCATCAGCCTTCTCTATGAAAACGGTGGAGAATTTCCCTCACCAGAGGCCACCGACCCGTCCATGGGCCTGGACTTCCAGGTGACTATGGAGACGCCCTTTGAAACCAGGTACTTTGTTGTTACTCTCACCAGCCAGCAGGAGGTCTCCTCTGTGGACATTGAACACATTGCCGCTCTGGACCGGCAGACGGTGGTGGAGAGTGTCAGTGAAATTCTGGCAACCGGCGCCGACCAGGGTTATGTAGAGCACTACCGTTTCGGAATCTTTCACCACGAGGAGGGAACCACCATTATCGGACTGGACTGTTTTCTACAGGTTCAATCCGCCTATAACATGCTCCGTATGACGATTCTGGCCTCCGCGGCCTGCGCACTGATCGTATTCATTCTCTTGCTCATTTTCTCGGAAAAGGCAATCCGCCCCTTTGTGGAAAATTTGGAGCGTCAGCGGCAGTTCGTTACTGACGCCTCTCATGAACTGAAAACACCATTGGCCATTTTGTCAGCGGACATCGGGCTGCTAGAGTCCTCACCGGGAGAGCGCAAGTGGCTGAGCAGCGCTCAGGCCCAGATCTCCCGATTGGATAACCTCATCAAAAATCTGGTGGAGCTGGCCCGCACGGAGGAGACCGTTCAAGATGCATCCCGCACAGTTTTCTCTCTCAGTGACATTGCTCTGGCCTGCGGAGATTCCTTCCAGCCCTTGGCGGAGGCGGCTGGAAAATCCCTGCGGACAGCCATCGCGCCAAACCTGCATATGCGCGGGATACAGGACAACTTATTCCGTCTGTTCTCCATTCTGCTGGACAACGCCGTGAAATACTGTGATCCCGGTGGAGAAATTGATTTCACGATAACCCGCCGGGGACGGCTGGCCAGCATCATAGTCTCCAACCCCTGCGCCGGCTTGGACCCCTCTCAGTTACCTCGGTATTTTGACCGGTTCTACCGGGCGGACTCCTCCCGAACCCGAGCCACCGGAGGCTACGGGATTGGCCTCTCCACCGCCAGAGCCATCGTCACCCGTCACCACGGCCACATTGCAAACCGCTATGCAGGCGGAATCATCACCTTTTCCGTCACGCTTCCTCTCTACGCCCGGAAAAAGGAAGAATTTGTCCCCAACACATAGATCCCCCTGGGAAATCCAGATTTCCCAGGGGGATCTATCGCGCCTGTTGTCAACTTGTCCGCGATAAACCCGCGGATGCTTCTTTTCCTTTCAGCTTTCTCTATGAAGATTCGTTGTCCCAAAACAAATGAAAACGTGAGCCGAAGAGGGGCTCTCCAGCAAAGATGGACAGCCGTGCGGTCCTTGGGGGGGAACGCTTCAAATTTCGTCTGGCTCAGCCCATCTCCCGCACTTCCCTCACTGCCTCGGCTACAAAAGGTTTGGCGGTTGCAAACTCAGAGAGAAGCTGGAAATCTCCTGAGTTCCAATGGAGCCCTGAGTAAGAATATTGCATCCAACACTCAGAGTACATTTTACCTTGCAGGCCGCCTGGCCTGAAGACTCAAAAGCTGTCTGGTCTCCTGTGCGCAGCGCAGACTGTGGTATTGCAGATACCGCTTTTTTGCAGCCCGTTGAAGCTGCTGCTCTGCCTGGAAATCTTTCCACCGGGAACAGGTCTTATGGCAGCCGGTCCAGTAGGCACTACAGGAACGTTGACAGGGAAGCATGGTGACATCCCTCCTTACTTATACTTATCGTTGGGCGGCACAGCAACGCCGACATCTGCATCCGTACACCTGTCGGCTTTAAGCAGTCTGCATATCTGAGGATGGCCCGATAAATCTGCTGCAAGAAAATTCATGCGACCTCTCCTAATCATTTTCTTATTCACAGGATAATTCAAATAGGCCTTTTCCGCTATCTGATCCATGTAAAATTCTCATAAATCTTGTGTTGTAGCCGCTTCTTCAGCTGAGGACAAGTCGTAAATCCCCAGAGGACTCATCTGAGGCAGATAAATCCGCAGTCCTGCCAGCCATAACGGGAACGGGTATATGTTGCAAATTGTTTTTTCTCTTTCTGTTTGTCCTCTGCGCCTTGTTGACGATAGCTTTTTCGCTCATTTGTGCTTGGTATCCCGCCGCAAAAATTTCCGCTTTAGATACACTCTTCACATACCGTAAAACCTGGAGGAGGATGATATCGTTTATCATTCCGTTCAGGATGGTAGGCGTGTGCCCTGTTTGTTCGTTGCATGGTCCATGATGTTTGCGGGAATTTGTCTGACGGACATAGCGGATTCTTATTATAATCCACCACAATAGAACTTAGACTCCTCATAAGTCCCCGTTTCCCCTCCCCACAAACAGAAAAATGCCTCCAAGATCTTATCCGGAGGCATGTGATTCTGGTGATTAAGTGATGGTAGAACTATTTGTAAAGAAATTTCTCCAGTTATCAAATATGTAAGTCCATATCAGGTGCTTGGCATAAGCTGATAAAAAGGACTTGCCCTCTGCGTTGAGCAAGTCCTTTTTATCAGCTTATGAATTCTGCCGTGTCCGCAGCGTTACGTCATAGTGGCTATACCTGTAACTTCCGGAAGCGGACACCTTATTTTACAAATAGCTGCCGGGGGAACTTCGTAATAGTCTCCGCACCGCGATCTGTAATCCGAATGCACTCCGTAATTGCCACACCATAGCCCTCCAGCCAGAGTCCAGGCATCATATGGAACGTCATATTGGGCTGCAGCTCCGTTTTTTCTCCGGGCTTGAAACACAAGGAGGTGTTCTCCATCCAGACAGGGGGATATCCAATTCCAACCGCATAACCCATTCTGGATTCCTTTTCCAATCCATACTTATTGATGGTAGTCTGCCAAACCCGCTCTACCTCCTCACAGGTGACGCCGGGCTTTGCCGCTTCCATCGCGGCATTGATGCCCTCCACGCAGACCTTAGCGGTATCGCTGACAATCTTGGGCGGGTCTCCGATGAAAATGGTTCTGGCCAGCGGGGCATGGTACCGCCGGTAACACCCCGCGATTTCAATATATACGAGCTGATTATTTTCGTAGCATCCTTCGGTTTTCCAGGTCAAATGGGCAGCAGCAGTGCGGTCTCCGGAGGGAATAATGGGATTCAGCGCGATGTACTCACCGCCAAATGCCCCGGTCCCCATAGCCTGGTCGTAGAGAATTTGTGCGCCCACCGCGTTCTCACGGACCCCCGGCTCCATCATATGGATGGCATTCCCCATGGCTTTTTCCACAATCCGGGCGGCAATTCCCATATAGTCCAGTTCCTGCTTGGATTTTACAGCGCGCAGGAAGTTCACCATGTTGGTCGCATCGGTGAACTTGGCGTCCGGGAGCGCCGCCGTCAACCGCTCAAACCAGTGCGCCGTAAAGTAATGGGCGTCTTTTTCCACGCCGATGGTCTTGGCTTGCCAACGCTTTTCTTTGATAAAGTCGGCGACGAAGTCCATCACATGTACGACCTTGGGTTCCCACAGATACTTGTCCGCGTAGGGACGAATGTGCTCGTCATCCAGCCAGGTGGTGACATGGGCGCTGTATTGATCCTGAAAGCGGCCAATCCAGTACGGCATTTCTTCATCCAGGCTTACCACAACACCCTGGGGAACATAAAAGGACATGGCGTCATAACCACTCACCCAGTTCATATTGGCAGGCTCGACCAGGAACAGCACATCCATTCCTTTCTCCGCCATAGTGGATTTGACTTTTTGAACTCTCTCCTGATACTCTTCTTTGGTAAACGGCAACATCGTTAGTTCCTCCTCATCTGATTGATTTCAGGTTTTTGCGCAGCACTGCTGCCAATATTGCTCCGCGCACTGTCCTGCAGTTGTGGTACATAGTCCTCCGCGACCCGTGCAGCGGTGTTCCTCCGCCATCAGCCTGCCGACGCTGGCCATAGCGCTGATTGCTTGATCCAAAGGGATATAGGGATCGAACCCACTTAGCACCAGATTCGCTGACAGCACAGCATTGACGGTTGCCATGGAGTTGCGGCTGACACAGGGGATATTGCCAACACCCGCGACAGGGTCGCAGATCAGACCCAGAATATTTTCCAACGCCAGAGAACCGGCAGCAAACGCTTCATCCGCACTACCATCCAGGAGTTGTACAAGGCCTGCTGCAGCCATAGCACTGGCAGACCCATTTTCTGCCTGACAACCGCATATCTCAGCAGCAAAGGTCGCACCATGATCAATAAATACACCAACCAAGCCGGCAACCAGCATTCCCTCGCGGACTTTCTCTTTGGATAGCCCTAGATCCTCGCCGATGGAAATGATTGCCGCCGGCAGAACTCCACAGGAGCCGCCCGTCGGCGCGGCCACACAGCGTCCCATACAGATATCATACTCCATAGTGGCTGCAGCCCAGAGGGATGCCTTTGTCAAAAGTCCCATGTCAAACACCTTGGCTCCGGGCTGCTTCATATTTTGGGCAACCTTACAGGTCTGTGGAGGCAAAAAGCCGCGCTGCGGATAGCCGCCTGCGACACCCCGCACAGCAGAGTCACGCATAATTTCCAAAATATGATCCATTAGGGCAAAAACCTCCTCACGAGATTTGCCGCTGATCGCCTCTTCATAAATACAGGCAAGTTCCCAGGGCCGCAGATGATGTTCGCCGGCATAGGCAGCAGCTTCTTCCGCTGTGCAAAAGGGCACCTGCGCATCCCGCCGCTTGACCACCGGCAGAACAGGCCCCAGCTCCACTAGTTCCCCCAATGTGGGCAACGCCTGTAGACGCCGGATCAGTTCAGGCAGTGGCTCTCGATCAAGTTTCAGCTGTACCAGAACTTGTTTGCCACTTTTAGAGGAGCCTTCCGTCAGCTCACACGTCTGCAGCGCCTGTACGCATGCCTGGACTTCCCCGTGAAGACCTGCGCCACCGATCAGAAGCAAGTCATAGCTGTCGCCCTTGAGACTAACGGAAAACCCTTGATAGGAGACCACCTCAAACATACCTCCGCCAGTGGATATGGCTGTAAACTCCACTACACGGCCGTGCTCACCGGTCAAGGTGATTTCCGCCTGATTGGGGTGGACCACCTCTTTTAGTGGTTCTTTCAGAAAAGAGACCTGCACGCCCTGCTGGGCGGCAATCTCCAGGGCACTGCGCATGCGGTCATCCGAGGGATCAATTCCGAGCAAGCCGCCTACAAAGCCAAAATCTGAACCTTGGGAATTATAGCAGGCGGCAAAGGACCCCGCCGGGTCGAACCGGATAACTATTTTTTTGACCGGTTCACCCAAAAGCTGCCATCCCATCTTCCCAATGCGTGCTGGGCCGGCGGTATGGGAGCTGGAGGGACCAATCATAATGGGGCCGAGAACTTCATTGAAAATACTGGCGTTCATGGCTGTTACCTCCTACGCGGATCATTGTACTTCACACCAGTCCAAAATGGTGGACGCGATAACTTTGGCCACCTGCAGGAGTTTTTTCTCCTCCACGTATTCGTTTGCCTGGTGAGCCTTGGCGTTTGGCCCCGGGCCAAAGACCACAGTGGGAATTCCGCCGACCCGGATCATGGCGCCGGCGTCCGTGCCCCAGGGGGTTCCGGAAATCACAGGCGGCTCGCCGGCAACCTCTTCATATGCATGGCAGACGGCTGTTGTCAAGGGATGATCTGTGGGAATCTGACCGGAATTCAGGCAGAAGCTATGCCACTCCACCTCTGGCGGATGCTCCCGCAACCAGGAGTCCTGTTCTGCGGCCTTCACCACCGCATCTTCTACGACCTTTTTGGCATCCACAACATCTTCGTCAGGCGAGAATGCAATTCGTCCCTCAATCACAACCTCATCCGGAACGCTGGTTGCAATGGTCCCTCCGTGGATCTGTCCCATGTTGATGTTAAATGGATTGTGGTTATCTCCGCAGTAAAGCGGATGCTGGACCCGCGTCCGCTTCTCTTCGTTACAGGTGTCCAATGCCTGTATGATGAGCGTCGCCTTGCTGATCGCATTGACCCCAAGATAGGCGTTGGCGGCATGAGCAGCCAGGCCCTTCACGCGAATCCGGAACCAGATGACGCCCAAGGAAACTGGACAGATATTCAGATCACTGGGTTCTGGTACAATTGCACCATCAGCCCGATAACCACGGCTTAGCATAGACAGAGTCCCCGCTCCGCCGGTTTCTTCACCAATGACGCTTGCCAGAAGAACATCGCCTTTCAGCTTGATACCGGATTTTATGATGGCATCCATGGCCATCAAATTGGCAATCAGCCCGCCTTTCATGTCACTGGAGCCGCGGCCGTAGACGCGGCCCGTTTTGCGAAGGCCACTCCACGGGCTGTCCTCCCAGTCATTTTTTCCCGCTGGAACAACATCCACATGGCCGTTCAGAAGCAGGGACCGGCCCCCGCCGGAGCCCTTGCAGATACCGACAACGTCCGGACTTCCGGCATAATCGTCGCGGCAAGGCAGGAAGTAAGGATTGCACGCCATATCCTGTGGCTGCGGATACCACAGATCAACCTCCAGCCCCAAGTTCTGAAGCAGCTCTGCATAATATTGCTGGGCACTCTCCTCCTGGCCCAAGGTGCTCGGATGGTGAAGAAACTCGCCTAAGTAACGAAAGTATTCTTCAGCTCGTTCATCCAGCAGTTGATACACTTTTTCTTTGATATGTTTTCCGTTCATGATACCTTTTCCTTCATGATATAGCCTTTTGCTGCCGCTTAAATCAGGCGGTCTTCCACGTGTTCAGCCCGCGGTGCCTTTTCAGCATCCCAATCGTCGGGGCGAACGTGAGTCACCCACGCTTTATCCTGCTTCATCATTTTGATTCCGGCAAAGATAACCAGGAATGTGATAACAATGATGGGAACCCCCGCGATGCCGCTGACTACCTCCAGTGGACCGAGCCCGCCGACTTTCATCATAGCCAATGCGGAAACGGACATCAGAATCGCCCAGAACAGCCGGGAACTCTTTGATGGCGCAGACTTGGCAATATCTGCCTTGCTGGCAAATGCGGCTAGGGTATACGTGGTGGAGTCCATGGTCGTAGCACAGAACGTCAGCGCCAAAAGGAAGAAGACTACCATGATCACCGGCGCCAGCTTCTGGACGGAGAGAACTTTTGCGATTGCAGGACCAGCTCCAGCTTCCAGCGCGGCAAATACATCCACTGCACCTGTCAGCTGGGAGTAGACCGCCATACCGCCCAGAATGCAGGAGAGCGGAACTACTATCAGGAAAATGGTTCCAAAGTAATACAGGATGACTTCCTTCACGGTTCTGCCCTTGGAAATCAAGGCACAGAAAATACCCTGAATAATGCCCCAGGTAAAGCAATACGCCCACCAGAATACGGTATAGCTCTCTGTATAGCCTGTACCGCCAAAATTTAAAGAGTCGCTGTAAAAAGAGAACAGCAGCAGGTTGTCCAAATACTGGCCGAGAGACTCCACAGAAAAATTCAGAATGAACAGGCCAGGGCCAAAGATCATAATCAGAACGACCAGGCCAATCATCAGATAGATGTTCAAATCACTCAGCCGCTCAATTCCCTTTTCAATCCCCAGGAAAGCGCTGGTGGTAAAAATAACAATCATGGAGACGGTCATGATAAAGTCCAGGCCAAAGCCGGGTTCCAGGTGAAACAGTTCCCCAAATACCGCGCTCAGAACGGGAGATGCCAGTCCGATGGTGGTAGCGGCGCCCAGAACCAGTGCGATGACGAAAATAATATCCACCATTTTGCCGAGAATACCGTCAGCAAACTTGTCCCCCAACAGGCTGCGGCAGAGCTGGGAAATTTTCACATTATTTTGGCCGCGGACATGAACAAAATAGGCAACGGCCGGAGCGGTAATCACATAGATAGCGGCCAGCTGAAGTCCCCAGAGAAAAATAGAATAGGCGGAGCCTGCCAAAATGGCCGCATTAGTATAGGGCTCAATGCCAAATGGAGGGTCCTCCGCGATGTATGCCCATTGAATGGTGCCAGTGCGCATGATGGTCGCACCATAACACATGGCCATCAGCGTTGCGATATAAGTGAAGTTGCTGATGGCGGGTCGCTCCTTCGGATCGCCAAGAACAACCTTCCCATATTTGGAAAAGGCCATCCAGAGACCAATGCCGATCAGAAATACAGGGATCACAATGTAGAAGGCACTGGTGGCTTCTACAAACGTATTGAAAAAATTGTTGACAAAGGTGCTGGTCTGCTCTTCAAAAAGAATTGCCGGGAGTGCTATGAGCGCTACAATGACCAGGGAAGGGATTGCGCAGTTCCAGTCAATATCTGCTAAAAGTTTTTTCTTAATCGTCATCTCTTTCTCTGACATAAACGTTCCTCCCAATATTAATAAACTCCGATGATCTCCATGTATATGCTGAGAGTCCCTGCTTTCGACGTATTCCCCCCTTCTTAGAATCCTTTTCCTGTTTTATGCGCCTCTTTTCTGTAATCATGCATGAATACGAGTAATTGGTGGCGTAATTTCTAAAAATTCTATTTAATAAATTTTTGAGTCATTAAATAGAATTTTATAATTAAAATATATGATAAATTACAGCACGATGTCAACAAGTTTCTAAAATTTGATATATAGATTTTTTTATTTAGAAATTGACATTCTAAACAATTTTCTATATACTCAATTTGAACAGATTATTTAGAACGGGTTTCACAAAGATTTAGAAAGAAGTCCTGCTTACTGCATGCTTTTTAACAGGTCCATTTTGCGTTTGGAAGCAACTATCCATGTTAGCGGCAACATTTTCGCGCCTCGTTATAGAGGGAAAAGTAAATATAAGATGGGGGAGTCGTGATGGAATTACATTCCGATTATAAAGCGAAATATCCGGTCTTGACCCTGGAAAAGGCAATCGATGTCATGAAATATATGTCTGCGAATGCCTCACCGGAGGGAATCACAATCACGGAATTGAGTGACAATTTAGGCCTGAGCAAAAATAATGTCCACCGGATTCTAGATACGCTCCTGGCAAGCGAACTTGTGGACAGACTTCCCGGCAAGCAGAGTTATATGCTCGGATGGGGGCTGTATGAGCTCTCAAAAACAGTTCCAACCTACCATAATATCAATACATCAGACTACATAAGCGTTATGGGAGACCTGTGCTCACGTGTGTCAGAATCAGTGAACATGGGAATTTGCAGCGGAAACAATGAATGCATTATTCTCTGCAAAGTAAACCCGAACCGATCTACATTGATCAGCACCCAAGTGGGGTCTGTGGAGCCCCTCCATGTAGCTGCACTGGGGAAGGTTTTTATGAGTGAATGGCCGACAAAGCAGATCGTTGATTATTTTGACACCATCCGCACAAAAAAGGTTACGCAGAAGTCCATCGACAATGCAGAGCAGATGATTTCTGAGTGCCTGGAAACGCGTCGCCGCGGTTATGCAATTGATGATGAAGAAAATCTTGATGGGATTCGGTGCGTCGCCATGCCTGTGCGGGACTACACAGAAAAAATTGTGGCATCCATCAGCGTGAGCGCCCCGGCAAGCCGGATGCCGTTGGACCGCATCCAAAAGATCGTGGAAGAACTTGCACCTGCCTGCAGAAAACTCTCAATTCGTCTGGGGTATCGGGGCCAATCATGACGAACGCTCTCAGATTTAAAGAGGTAGAAGGGTGATCGGCAGATTCTGCCTGTTCCCGCAGTTCTGCTAAGACCCGACAAAACGATAAAAATCTGCCGCCTCACCATACAGAGAGGCGGCAGATATCTTTACGGGTTTGAGCTAGGTGATGCTGCCAACCACAGAGTTTGGCATTTTAAGCGGGCGGGGGTATAGTACTAGATGGTGAAGTCTGCTGCGGGGTGACTGCGAAATCATCTATGTTCCTGTGGCCGGAGAAATGAGATTTTCAAACAGGTTATCAAAATTGTATTCAAAATTAGTACCTGCCAATGCCGCGATTATCGCCACATCTAATCTATTGTATACTGTAAGTAACACGATTTCCGAACCAATCACTGACAGGAGATGGATCTGGTTTTTCGAGGTCAAGACCTCTGATTTGTCGAGGCTCAGATATCGGTTTTTCCGAGGTCTGGAAGCCGGAAAGGTCGAGGTCTGCACCTCTGAGCTCCGGCTGGGCAGACGGTTCCGGGACCGTCCTGGTGGTGAAATGTTTAATGCGTATCTCTTGGTCGGCCTCCCTTGCCTCTGCTTGATACGCTCGATCAGCCCAAAGCCTTTCTTCACATCCAGCTCTGCCAGCAGTTTCAGCGCCTTATCATTGCCGCAACGCAGGTCCTCACGGGTTTCCTCTGCAGTGCAGTAGATATAGACCCGCCCCTGTTCGTCATACCAGCTGTTTTTTATGGACAGGCTCATACGGTTCAGCATAAGGTCGTGCAACAAACCTTTGAAACCGCTTGTCACGGATCAAGGGGCGAGATGCGTTAAAAAACGAACTGGCTCTCTCGTCATCGTAGCAGTAACCGAAAACCTGTTGTCGCTCATTCACGGTTCTCCTGTCCTGGAAAGTAAAAAAGAGGGTGTTCCTGCCCCCCTCTACGTAGTGACATTATGGTTATGGATTATAGCATAATTTCATAGTCAATCTTCTGATATTCGAGCATAAAAAACGGGCGTTTCTCCTGGAACGCTTGTTTGGGTGAGAATGCAAAACTGGCAGTCTGCGACATGTCAATCTGCCGGATGGAGAGAAAAGGAAAAAGCTCGCTTTGACTTTCATCAAAACGAGCTTTCCCAATGGTGGAGATAAGCGGGATCGAACCGCTGACCTCTTGACTGCCAGTCAAGCGCTCTCCCAGCTGAGCTATACCCCCAATTGTCTCTGCCGCCCCTTGTAAGATTATGAAGATCTTTCCCACACTCCTTGGAGCTGCAGATTCCGAACCGGAACAGTTGATAGTATAGCAGGAATCCGCCACATTGTCAACAGATTTTTTCAAAAAATACAGTATCTTTTCATTTTTTTGGCTGCGCGGTCTAAACTCCTTGATACACAAAGGTTTGCGCCGCGCCAGTTCGGTTTCACTCCTGATTTTCCATCGTGTGTCGGACGTTTTCCAGAAGCATCTCCCGCTCATTGCGCAATTCGTCATTTACTACCGCATCCAGCAACCTATCTAATGTCTGGCCAATGGCTGGCCCTGACAGTCCCATTTGCAGCAAATCCCTGCCGTTCACTGCCAACTGCTTAAGAGAAAAGCAGGCAGACTCCGCGAGGAGTTTCTCTAAAATCTCCTCCGCCCGGTCCAGCTCCCGCTGACGGTCCCAATAGGCCGGTGCCTGAGCCAGATTATCCGCCCGCTTGACAGCTATCAGACGGCGCAGGTCCTCCTCGCCCAAAATCCGCAGTGCCCGCCGGATGCTCTTCTCCGTCCGGGGAATGTTCCGGTCATGCCAGTCTACCAGCCGTGTTACGGTCTCTCGAAACTGGGTGGAGCATTTTAAGCGCCGCAGCATCTGGTCCGTCAAATCCCGGCTGACAGCTCCGTGGCCGTAAAAATGCCCTATGCCATCTTCATCCACAGTGAAACAGGAGGGCTTACCGACATCGTGCAGCAGCACCGCGCAGCGAAGGATTGCCTCCGGCTGCACCGCTGACACCGCGTGCAGCGTGTGCTCCCACACATCATAACAGTGATGCGGATTTCGCTGGTCCAGGCCCACCATCGGCAGCAGCTCCGGCCAGAATACGCCGAACACCTCCGGATAGGCCCGCAGTACCTTCGCCGCGTCTCCACCGCACAGCAGCTTCCACAGCTCCGCCTGAATCCTCTCCACAGCGATGGCTCGGAGTAACCCACGCTTCCGGCACAGGCTTTTCCCGGTAGCAGACTCTACCGAAAATCCAAGCACCGCCGAAAAACGAAGGCAACGCAGGATGCGCAGTGCATCCTCGCCAAAGCGCCGGTCCGGGTCCCCGACACAGCGCAGCATCCCCCTTCTCAGGTCCTCCTGGCCATGGAACGGGTCCCGCAGCTCTCCCCGCAGGCTGAATGCCATGGCATTTACCGTAAAGTCCCGTCGTGCCAGGTCCTCTTCCAGTGAACGGGTGAATGAAATGGTGTCCGGCCGGCGGTGGTCGCTGTACGTCCCATCCAGGCGATAGGTCGTAACCTCCACGCTTGAATGGTTCGCCCGCACTGTGACCGTCCCGTGCTGCACCCCCGTTGGAAAGGCATGGGAGCCAAAGAGCGCCATGGTCTCCTCCGGCAGCGCGGAGGTGGTCACATCCCAGTCCTCCGGCGTCCGGCCTAAGAGCGCATCTCGGACGCATCCACCTACGCACCAGGCTTCGTGGCCCGCCGACTCCAGCTTCTGTAGCACCGTTTGCACAGATTCCGGCATGTCCAGCATCCTTTCACCTACTTTCCTGTTGCATTCCCCTGTTTTTTGGAATATAATAAGTTGCTTTTGATTATACTCTGTTTTTCCCGGTTTCGCAATGCGGGAAATCAGTTTTGGAAAGGAAGTCCGCTGATATGATGCACAATTCCACCTCCATCGAAACCTTTTTGGTCCCTGACAAACGAGTCCATCTAGCAGGGATCGGAGGCGTTTCCATGTGCCCGCTGGCGGAGGTTCTCCAGGGCATGGGGCTGCATGTCCAGGGTTCTGATATGAATGACAGCGCCACAGTGGAGCACCTGCGCTCCCTGGGTATCCCTGTGGCTGTGGGCCACAACGCCGAAAATCTGGGGGAGTGTGATCTGGTCATCCGCTCTGCCGCCATTCACGACAACAATCCGGAGATTGCCGGCGCTATCGCCCGCCATATCCCCGTCTATGAACGCGCCCAGGCCTGGGGCGCCATCATGCGCCGCTATCCCAACGCCCTGTGTGTCTCTGGCACCCACGGAAAGACCACCACCTCCTCCATGTGCGCCCATATCTTCATGGCGGCGGAGAAAGACCCCACGGTGATGATCGGCGGCACGCTGCCGCTGTTCCACTCCGGATATCACGTGGGCCATGGGGACACCATCATCCTGGAGTCCTGCGAATACTGCAACAGCTTTCTCTGCTTCTTCCCCACGGTGGCGGTCATTCTGAACGTCGAGGCGGATCACCTGGATTTTTTCAAGGACCTGGACGACATCAAGCATTCCTTCCGGCAGTTTGCGGAGCTGGTTCCCCCCACAGGGCACGTCATCGCCTGCGCGGATAATGCCGGCGCCATGGATGCGGTGGCAAACCTGTCCCGTCCGGTGTTCACCTATGGTCTGGACCGTGACGCCGACTGTACTGCCGCGATCCGCAAAGATACGGAGGGCACCCCTTCCTTTGACATCGTCATCCACGGTGAGACCTATGCCCATGTGCGGCTCCACGTCTACGGCCGGCACAATGTGCTCAACGCCTTGGCCGCTGCCTCCGCCGCCTATGTTCTGGGGGTCCCTGGGGAGGCTGTGGAGCGTGGGCTGGACGCCTTTTCCGGTGCCAGCCGCCGGTTTGAGCACAAGGGGACCTATCATGGGGCGGAGATCTATGACGATTATGCCCACCATCCCGATGAGCTTCATGCCCTGCTCACCACTGCCAAGGCGCTTGGCTATCAGCGCCTAGTGGTGGCCTTCCAGCCCCATACCTATACCCGCACTGCAAAACTCTTTGACCGCTTTGTAGAGGAATTGAAGCTGGCGGATCTGGCGGTGGTGGCGGAGATCTATGCGGCACGAGAGCAGAATACTCTGGGTATCTCCTCCGCCGATTTGTGTGCCCGGATTCCCGGTGCCATCTATTGCCCCACTTTGGAAAAGGTCTCAGAGCAGCTGCGTCAGATCGCCCAGCCAGGGGACCTGATCCTCACCGTGGGCGCCGGCGATATCTACCGGGTGGGAGAAAAGCTGCTGAAGGAGGTCTGAGCCGTGCGGGTTTCTCAAGTTTATACTGCGGCCCCCTCAGAGGAGCGCTGCGCCGTGGAGATGGAGACCTTTGCCCTGCTGGACCGCCTTGGAATCCCCTATACTTGGGTGGCCCACGATATGGCCAACACTATTGAGGACTGCGCCGCCGTGGATGCGGCGCTGGGTATCTCCATCTGCAAGAATCTGTTCCTGTGCAACCGGCAGAAGACGGAGTTCTATCTGCTGGCTATGCCGGGGGACAAGCTCTTTCAAACCAAGGAGCTGAGCCGCCAGCTAGGTACTGCCCGTCTCTCCTTCGCTCCGCCGGAGAGAATGGAGGAGCTGCTGGGCTGCGCCCCTGGTTCTGCCAGTGTGCTGGGAATGGCCTACGACAAGAGCCATCAGGTTCATCTGCTGATGGACCGGGAGGTCTATGAATCGGAGTGGTTTGGTTGCCATCCCTGCAAAAGTGATGCCACCTTGCGCATTCAGACGCGGGACCTGCTAAACATCTTCTTCCCCTATACGGGACATCCCGTCACTGTCGTGGATTGATAAGGTGTGGAGGTCTGTACGTATGCTGGACGATCTTCTCGAATGGGTTTTGGGAGTGATTTTGGAAGGAGCCTCAGAGGCTGCTGGGTCCCAACGCTTCCCCATGCCGGTGCGCGTTCTGCTGGCTGGCATCCTGCTCGTCTTCTATTTCGGGATTGCCGGACTGCTGTTTGGGGTTGGAATTGTCTCTGAAAGCACAGGGCTTGTGATTCTGGGCACCACTTTTTTCGTCGGCTTTGCAGTTTTATGCGCCCACAAAATCAGACATCGGCGCAAACATCGCTGACACTCCCCGCCATGCTTCCCCCATTTCAAAACGATAAGAGAGCCGCCGCGTTGTAGCGCAGCGGCTCTCTTGCCATTTTAACAACCGGCTTCCTCCAGCAAAGAAATCGCTTGTTCCAGCGTCCTCTCATAATCATTGTCTATCACGAGGCAGGGGCACCCATACCGCCGGCATAGCTCCAGACAGCGGGCATTGTCCTCTAGCACGCTCTCTTTCGTGCACCCAGAGTCCTCTAAGCGGTGTTCCACCACATTGGCAAAGCGCAGGATATCGTCAAAATGGCGTTCAACATATGCCGGCGTCATCACAAGGCAGCATCCCCGGATTTTTCCTAGATATCGCTCGTCAAAGTCCTCTGTCCAGTTCAGGGGGATCAAGATTCCCTCCACAATCAAATTCTGATCGTTTTCAATCGCCGTTTTGATCAGTTCCCGGACTATGGGCCAGAGGTACTCTCGCAGGCGGTCGTCCTCCTCCGGCGTCAGGGTTGTTTGCCCGCTCCGGATGAACCCCATCTTGAGAAGATCCAGGGAGAGATATGGATGCCGGTATCGCTCCATCAGTCTCTGCGCCAAAAGCGTTTTTCCCACGTGGGAGGGACCTGTCAGCAGATAAACCATACCTGCCTCCTCATCGCACCCGCTCTACCACAGAGCGGTAAAATTGCGGGTCCTCCTGCACCATCCGAAACTCGCCCCGTTCCAGCAAAACCCGGAGCCGGTTCGCCAGCAGGGTGTCTCCCACGCCGGGCTGCTCCCGGCCCAGGATTTCCCCGATCAATCTTGCGACCTTCTTCCGTCCCATAGGCAAGGCGCGGCGAAGGCAGTCGTCATAGAAGTCCGCATCCACGCTTCGGACACGGCCGTTGACCACCGCCCGGAGGGGGGCATTCTCCTCCTGCAGATGGTGCCAGCGGTCTGAGAGCATCCGGAGGACGATGGGCGTCAACGGCTGCTCCAGCGGCAAAAAAGCGCCGAATTCCTCCGGAGAAACCTCTCCCCAGCCCTGGTAGATCTCCACGATTCCATCCAGCCGTACCTTCCAAGGTGGGAGGAGCACCACAGAAATCTGTGCCCGGGTCCCTGCCAGGAGGCTGGCGGCATGGAGCAGCCCGCAGGCGCTATCCGGCAGACCGTCTGCCCAGATACGGACAGTCTCGTCCGGGCCGCAGTTTTTCAGACGCTCCGCCGCCTCCAGAGTTCTCCGCCAATCCCGCTCCATGATCTCCTCATACCAGTGCTCCAGCAGCATCCGGCGGGTCTCCCCCATAGGTTCCCGGATATCCCCCATGGAGAGGGCGAGAGGCAGCGCCAGCACATCCCGCGGATTCCCGCCCAGCGGTACCGCCTTTCTCCGCCGCTCCGCCGCCTCCCGTCGTGCCCGCTCCAGGGTCGCCTCTTGTTTCTCCGGCGGGGACAAAGAATCTGTCGCCCCTTCAACAGCTCCATAGACCAACCCCACAGTGCTCACGCCTCCGCAGTGCTGCGCCATCTTAAGTCCGCCTTGCGTGGACTGATCAAAACACAGCTCCAGCAATCCACTCACTCCCCACCACATGAAATTTCCTGTGCAGGCTCGGCATCCTTGTGTGCCTGCCTTGTTCCGGCATTTCTCGGGTGCCTCGACTCTCTTGCGTCCTACTCTAGCACACAGCTTGGAAAAAAACAAGACGGGCGGCGTTGCCGTCCGTCTTGTCCTCTCATGCGCTTATGTCTTGCTCAGAGCCTCGTCGATGGCCTTGGCGGCAGTCTTGCCTGCACCCATAGCCAGGATGACGGTGGCCGCACCGGTGACGGCATCGCCGCCAGCGTAAACATGGTCGCGGGAGGTAAGGCCGTCCTCGTTCACCACGATGCCGCCCTTCTTATTGATCTCCAGGCCCTTGGTTGTAGACTTGATCAAAGGGTTGGGGCTGGTGCCCAAAGCCATGATCACGCAGTCCACGTCCACGTCGAACTCGCTGCCGGGGACCTCAATGGGCCGGCGGCGGCCAGAGGCGTCAGGCTCCCCCAGCTCCATCCGGATGCAGCGAATGCCCTTGACATCGTCGTTCTCATCGGCCAAAATTTCCACCGGGTTGCAGAGGGTCTTGAAAATGATGCCCTCCTCCTCGGCGTGCTCCACTTCTTCCTTTCGGGCGGGCAGTTCCTCCATACCGCGGCGGTAAACCACGTAGACCTCAGCCCCCAGGCGCTTGGCGCAGCGGGCCGCGTCCATAGCCACGTTTCCTCCGCCCACGACCGCCACCTTCCTGGGGTGAATGATGGGGGTGTCGGAGTCCGGCAGATAGGCCTTCATCAGGTTGATACGGGTGAGGAACTCGTTGGCGGAGAGGACGCCCTTGTAGTTGACGCCGGGGATGTCCATGAACATGGGCAGGCCCGCGCCGGAGCCGATGAACACGGCCTCGAAGCCCTGCTCTTCCATCAGCTCGTCAACGGTGATGGTGCGGCCCACCACTGTGTCCTTCATGATCTTCACGCCAAAGTGCTCCAGACGGGCCACTTCCTTGGCGACAATCGCCTTGGGCAGACGGAACTCAGGGATGCCGTACACCAGCACGCCGCCCACCTGGTGCAGCGCCTCGAACACGGTGACGTCATACCCCTTCCGGGCAAGATCTCCGGCGCAAGTAAGACCTGCGGGACCAGATCCCACGACCGCCACCTTGTGGCCGTTGCTCTCCGGTACAGTGGGGGCGCCGCCCTGGTGTCCGTGGGCGTTGTGATAGTCGGCCACGAACCGCTCCAGGCGGCCGATGCCCACCGGCTCGCCC
>OGGQ01001292.1_pt1 | contig 33257 bp, 31 predicted proteins | sample 1571191 | NCBI WGS metagenome assembly OGGQ01 (sample SAMEA2582061, study PRJEB24529) | metagenome | biome: Human gut stool | place: China | collected 2011
GATCTGGGTGTCCTCGAACGTCTGTCGGACGACCTCATTTCAAATCTCCAACATTAAAAAGAGACCCAGAGCATGCGAATATTGCATGCTCTGGGTTTTGCCATGTTCTTGCGGGAAAATATGTGATGATACCAGGCGGTCAGCTCTCCATGCTTTCCGTATTGGCATGCTCCCTAGTCTGCGGGCTCTCCTCCACTCTCAAAATTCCAGAGACATCAGCTCTCCTGCGGCTCCGTCCATGATGATTCCCACCATATCCGCGGTGTGAATGCGCCCTGGCAATCCATCCGCAAAAAAGCAGCAAACTGCCAGAAACTTTATATAGTAAAAGAGCGAGATTTGCGCCAGCAGATGGGCGAAGGCCCTCATATTCCAGTTTATGGCTCTCTTCCGGGTCGAAAGACCAACAGTCCGGTGCCGGCCCCAAGCAATCCCCATTGCGCCAGCATGGAGGCCGGCGGCACAGAAAACGCCGGGTCCAGCGTTCCCAGGCTCAGCGGGTATTCCGTGAAAAAGCTTCCGTTCCAGAGTCCCAGCACTTCCGGAAGTGGGAGTGCCGCGCACAGGAGCGGAGCCGCCATCCACACGTAAATCAGCCAGGGCCGGTACTGCCCCAGCAGCCATCCGCTCCCCAGGGAAAACACCAGCGGGGGAGTCAGCGTGATCAGTGCTGGAATCAGCAGGGTTTCCCACTCGTGCCAGTCAAAATATTGCTTGTAGAACACGGCGGCCTCTGCCAGACAGCAAAGCGCCAGCAGTCCGGTCCCCAGCAAAGCGGCGGCACACCGGGCAAGCGCGTAGCGGTTTGGCGGCATTTGTGTAGCATTGGTAAGCACCGCCGCCCGCCGGGCTTTGTCCGAGGTGAAAAAGGTCAGAAAAAACAGCGCGCCAATCCATAACAAGGGGAGCATCCGGCTCAAATAGTCCCCGAAGCTCCAGGGCGAGAACGGGGCCGTATGGGACACGCCCAATATGGTCACCCCGCCCAGCACCTGCCAACCGTAGAACAAAAGCGCCAGCGCAATTCCCAGAAAAAAACGATTCCACAGCAGGCGCCGCAACTCATAACAAAAAATTTTACGCAAGGTCCAGATCCTCCTCCGTCAGCCCGCAGGCGCTCAAGAAATCCTGATAGGTAAGGTAGGGATACATCGGGTCCAGCTCCCGGTTGAACAAATCGTGCAGAATCCGGTCCATGGCTTCCTCTCCGCCGACCAACTCCTCCGCCTTCAAAATTTTCAGCGGCATCTCGCAGTACTGCCGCACAAAGGCAAGGCTTCCCGTGATTTCCAACCGCTGCTCCTCCGGCAGAGCCGCCAGATACTCTGGGTTGCGGACGTAGAAATTCAGATTGTAATCGTCCACCGCCTGCCGCCACGATTCCACATAGTTCTTTTGGGCATAGTCCTCATCATAAAGGTCCTTCACGATGCGGTAGGTCGTGTAAACCGTCAGGCCCTCCGCCGACCAGGGGCCCGCCGCAACATCAAACATGTTCCCCAGCCCCCACCACTGGTGGACCAGCTCGTGGATCATCACCTCGCCTGGAACGGCGCCTTTGCCGTCATCGCTCAGATTGACGGCAGTAAAATCCGCCTCGTCCAGCAGACTGGCTCCATCCGAGGCATAGCCGCCGCCCGCAACCCGGCTCTGAATGAGCTTCAGGGTTCCGCCGGCTTCAAAGGACAATGGGCCGTAGTGCTCCGTGCAGTAGCCCGCCACGGTTCTCACCGCGTCCGCCGCCCCGGCAGCCTCCATGACAGTCTGATGCTTGCGCCCGTAATAGAGCTCAATGGCAATGCCGCCGGCCTGAATGTCCTCCCGGATGTAATCGCCTGCATACAGGATGCCTCCGGTGCCGTTGTCCTCATAGCGCCAGGTAATGGTGCCGTCCTGGTGCTCGGTCACCGCCTCCGCCCGACTTGCCCCAAAGGGAATGGCTGTCATGGAGCCGGGTAGGGTAATTTCAATCGTGGTGGGCCACATTCCCTCGTCCGGCAGCACATTGAAAAGGCGGGGCGACAGGGCCGCATTTTCCAGGCAGAGATACTCATCGCTTATCTCTGCACCGCCCTGCATCACAGAGATGTTGCGGTCCTCCCGCGGAAAGCCGCCATACTCCACCACCAGCTCCACGTCCTCATCCGCCGGGATATGGGCCTTCAGCATTGCCTCATTATACTCCTGATACTCTCCCACAGAAAACGGGATGTCCCTGCCGTTTGCCTGCACAGAGGAGACCTCATAGCCGGGATTCACGCCAAATGCCACCGTCTGTTCCCGGCCGGAGGTGTTGTGAAATTGATAGGACGCCCGGCCGGAGACTGTGCCGGCGGCAGTGTCCGGAAACACCTGGGCGGCCCGGCCGGAGCAGACCACCCCATCCAGATACGGGAGGTCGTAAAAAGACATCACGGTTTGGTCCGGATTGCTTTGATCCACCATGGGCTGGGCGGCATAGGCCGTGCCGGAACAGGCCAGAAGCGCCAAAGCGATCACCGGGCGGTAAACTCGCCGGACACTCCGGGCCAGGGAGCCGAGAAGCCCCTTCCCATACTGCCGGATGCAAAGCCAGGAGAGAACCCAGACCCCGGTTAGAGCCGCCAGCCAGGTCAGGCGCATCCAGGCCACAGACCGGAAGATTCGGAAGTTGGAAAAGTCGTCGGACAGCGCCCAGACGCAGGGGTTCAGCCAGCAAAGCTGCCAGTCGTCCGCCCAAACGCTCAGGCTCAGCCCCGCAAAAACCGCCAGCGCCACCAGGGACAAATCCGCCCGCCTGGCGAACTGATAAGCGGAGGAAGCGGCGAGAATCCCCAGCGGGAGGGCCAGTCCCATGAAGAGGGCATACGCCAAAAGATACTCCGCGCCGTCAAAGACAGCGCCGATCAGCCCCCGGCTGACGGGAAGCCAAACCAGCATAGCCAGGCACAGCGTCAGCGCCGCCCCGCTCATCAGCGCCAGCAGCCGCACCAGAGCCATGCGCAGGGGAGAAACCGCCGCGTCCACCAGCACATCCACCCGGCATCTGTTTGCCCGGTCCAGCTCAAACACCGCCAGCAGGCCGAAGAGAACTCCCCCCGCCGCGCCGCCGGCCAGGGCCGGATTTGCCAAATACATGGAGAGCATCGTCCCGGCGCTGGCCGGCTTGTAGAGCGTGAGTCCCGCCAAAGGGGAGAGAAGGGTCAGCAGAGCAATCAGCCAGGTCAGGCGGCTGAGAAGGAGCCGCCGCAGCTCCAGAGAGAACAGAGGAATCGCTTTCACTGTGCCGCCTCCCTTGAGATGAAATAGAGGTAGGCGTCCTCCAAGGTGGGTTCCGCCGGCTGTGCGCCGGCCGGGAGCGTATCCGCCACCGCCCGACAGCGGATACCCTGGCCGGTGTTGACCCGGGCCGTGATGTGCAGGCCCGGGTCCCGGACGGCCTCCTGCTCCCAAAAGACCCCTACATGCCCCGCGGCGGACTGGATCAGCTGCTCCGGCGTACCGGTGAACAAAATGCTTCCATGGTTCATCACAACCAGCTGGCCGCATACCGACTGCACGTCCTCAATGATATGCGTACTGAGCAGCGCCAGGCGGTCTTGGGCCTTCTGGGAGAAGAGGTTCCGAAAGTGAATGCGCTCCTCCGGGTCCAGGCCCACCGTGGGTTCGTCAAACAGTAAAAAGGCCGGATCTCCCAGCAGGGCCTGGGCAATCCCCACACGCTGGCGCTGGCCTCCGGACAGGGTGCGGATTCTGGCGTTGGCTTTCTCCACTAGGTTTACGGACTGAATCGCCTTTTGAACGGCGGCCCCGGCATTGCGCAGCCCTTTCAGGGCCGCCATATAATCCAGGAACTGTGCCACCGTGAGCTCGTCAAACAGCCCGAAGTCCTGTGGAAGATAGCCGAGTCTGGCTTTCAGCTGCCGCTCCTCCTGCTCCAATGGGCGGCCGTCTATCAGGATGCGTCCCTGTGTCGGCACCAGTGCGGCCACCAGCAGCTTCATCAGTGTGGATTTTCCTGCGCCGTTAGGACCCAGGAGCCCGATCAGACTGGGGGCCTTCAGCGCAAGATTGATCTGGTGCAGCGCCTGTTTTCCGCTGGGATAGGTCATACTCAAATTCTGAAGTTCCATTTGCATAGGTTGGCGTCCTTTCTGTCTGGATTTCAAAAAGAGGCTACCAGGCCCATATGGAGAGCGTTTGGAGGAATTGTGTGCTTTTTGTGAAGGCAGCGCCGCCTCCCCCAAGAAGCGGCGCAAACAGGCCGGGCCTTGAAAAAGCGTTCAAGGCCCGGCCTGTTCGGATTTCAGGGACAGTTCATGTCTCTCCCTCTTTGCTCCTGCGGCTCTTCCAGCGGAGACGAAGGCCCTTCCTCTCCGCATTTTTTCCATCTCGCCAGCGTTGGCAAAAATTCCAGGAGTCCGGCTCTTGCCTCCTCCCTGGTCAAATGCAGCCCATTTTCCCGGTTCCATTCCTCCAAGAAAAGCAGATTGCTTTCCACCAATTCCTCCATCGTCAGCTCCCGGACAAAGGCCCCTCGCTGATAACAGAAGGCACAGTACTCCTCGCAAGTACTTCCATCGCGCTCGGTTCCTTTGTCGCCATCATCTCTCAGAACCATGCCGCAGCTTTGGCAAAGCTGTGCAGGCTGCCCCAGCAGGTAGTCCACAGACACCTCGAATATCTGAGCCATCAATTTCAGCGTGTCCGTGTTGGGAACCGTCTCACCATTTTCCCAGCGGGAAACAGCCTGCCTAGTGACCGCCAATTTTTCAGCCAATTCATCCTGTGACCAGTGCCGCCGCTTCCTCAATTTCAAAATTGCTGTTTTCGTTTCCATAGCCGTGTCCCACCTTTCCTGATTCCTGATTGTAGCACCCCTTATACGCCCAGGCAAGCAACCTGCTGTTGCCCCACATCGGCGTCTCGGGCAAAACGGCGCCTCAACAGGTTAAAAAGGAGGAAAGAGAACCGTTGCCCGTACGCCAGCCTCTGTGTTCTCCAATGTGCAGACAGCTCCGTGCCGCTCCAGAATCATCCGCGCCAGATAAAGCCCCAAGCCGCTGCCTCCGGTATCGCGGTTCCGGGAGCCCTCCTCCCGGTAAAACGCCTCAAAGAGGTGGGGCAGCGCCTCCTGGCTGATATGGACGCCGGTATTTTCTATCGTCAGCGCCGGATGTTCCTCCTCTCTCCCGCACCATACCCGGATCTCCGCGCCCTGCGGGGAATAAAGGGATGCATTGGAAAGCAGATTTTCAACGGCCTTGCCCAGCAGCGAGGCATCCCCGCCCACCAGAACTCCCGGCGTCAGGGTGGACGCGAGGCGCTGCCCGCGCTGTTCCAGCAATTCCGCGTCCAGGGCAAGCTGCCGTTCCAACAGGCCGGACAGCGTTACAGGCTCCCGGCGGATCGCCGCCGTCCCGGTCTCCATGCGGGAGATCTCCAGCATCTCCGAAATCAAATTCTCCATCCGCCCCGTAACCTGGAGAGAGCGCAGCAGGTACTTGTCCCGGTCCCGGTACACGTCCACCCCCTCCAGCATACCGGAGAGCTGGCCTTTTAAAATGGTGACAGGTGTTTTCAGCTCGTGGGAGGCCGCGGAGAAGAAGGCCATCCGCTGGCGGTCCAGTTCCCGCTCCTGCTCCACCTCTCCCCGCAGGGCGTGGTTGGCGTTCTCCAGCTCCCGCAGGGCCGTGGACAGCCGCCGGGACATCTCATCCAAACTGCGGCCCAGCTTTCCAATCTCGTCCCGGCGCTCCTCCCCGCACTCCCAGGTAAAGTCCAGCTCCGCCATCTTGCCGGCAATGCCGCTGAGCCGAACGATGGGGCGGGTGATGTACCGGGAGTAGACCAACGCACACAGCAAGGAAAACGCCAGCAGTGTCAGCAGCAGCCATGGCGCCATCTGAATCAACGCCCGTACCGCCACATTTTCCGCCTCAATACGGGGCGTGACACAGAGGGAGTAGAGCTCCTGCTGGTCGGCAAACCGCACGTCGACCAGCATCGCGTCCTGTTCAGACATGGTGACGCTCACCATGTCCTTCGCTTCTGCCGTCCCAGTTTCCCAAGCAACAGCCGCCGTATCATCCACGGAAGTCACAATGCACTCAGAAGCTGCGCCAACCATCGTCGGGTCATCTTCGCGCAGGGACTGGGCGGCAAGCAGGGAGCCCGTGGCGGCGATCTCCCCGTCCGGCCCCAACAATGCAGCGCTCGCCCCAGTGGTGCGGATAAACGCATCCAGCAGCGGCCCGCAGTCCTCAAAAGAGGATCGCGCCAGATCGCCCAGCAGGTCGTCTACCTGCCGCGTCAAATCGTCGTTGATCACTGTGGTATAGGTAACTGGCGCGGCCAGTGCAACCAGCCCGAAGGTGACGCCTCCGGCGCCAAGCAGGACCCATGCAGTGATGAGAAAGATGCGTGCGGTCAAACTCTCACTGATTTTCCTTCGCAGCACGATACCCCACTCCTCTCACAGTCTCGATATATCCCCGCCCCAGCTTATGTCGGAGGTTCTTAATGTGGCTGTCCACCACCCGTTCGTCCCCGAAAAAGTCATAGCCCCAGAGCTTGGCCAGCAGCATTTCCCGGGTAAACACACGCCCCGGCGCGGCCAAAAAGGTGTGCAGCAGTTCAAATTCCCGGGCGGTTAGCTCCAGGGGACGGCCCTCCAGAAGGACCTCTCTGGCGTCCAGCCGCATGGTCAGATCCCGGTAGCGCAGGCAGCTCTCCGCCGCGCCGGTATTCCGGCGCAGAATCACCCGGATTTTCTCCAGCAGAACGGGCATGGAAAAGGGTTTTGTCACATAGTCGTCAATGTCCAGGCCAAATCCCCGGAGCTGCTGTTCTTCTCCGTCCAGGGCCGTAAGCATCAGGATCGGGACCTGGGAACTCCGGCGGATCAGTTCGCAGACTCCAAAGCCGTCGATTTTCGGCAGCAGGATGTCCAGGAGCACCAAGTCAAAGGAGCGTGATTGAAACAGCGTCAGAGCCGTCACGCCGTCTCCCGCGGTAGCTGTTTCATACCCGGCATCCCGGAGGTAGGCACAGAGCAGCTCCTGAATATCCGGCTCATCTTCTATGATTAAGATTTTTTTCACAAGCAATCACCACGTTGCAGTATAACATGGGATTGTGAATTTTTCATGGAGAATTGTTTTTTAGCAATACAAGGATCATGTCATATTTCCTTCCAAATTTAAATCTGTGTAAGGTGGGGTTCAATATTCTGTCAACATCATGCAGAGGGAACTTGATTGCTGCTTGGCGGGTTTGATCACTTAACCGTTCCCATATATAACACCGCCGGAAACGCAGATATCTATCAGCCTAGCATAGCTGCAAACCACCCACGTCAGCATGGCAAAACAGCAATGTATAAGGTATCCGCTCCAATAAGCAGGACAAGGTATCACTTAGCGATACCTTGTCCGTTGCTGTACTTTGGCAATCTTCTTTTCTGCTCCGCACCTTCGCGAACCATATTCACTTCGGTTCTTCGTACAGAGGGCTTGCCATCGGTTCCATATCCAAATTGTATCTGCGGCGCCTTTGAAACGCACTTTAATCGGCTGCAATCAGCCCCCGCCGATATCCACTTATAATGTCAGGGATGGCGCGGAATAGGTTCGGTTCAGCAGCTCGCTGTTTAACATATAAAGGCTCTTGGCATCCCCACCATACAGCTCCATTTTTGTAATCTGGTCTGCAGAGCTCTTTTCCTCCTCGCCTTGTTCCTTGATAAACCAGTCTAAGAACTGAACCGTCCGGAAATCATTCACGCCCTGAGCAGCAGCATAAATGTTGTTAATCAGTGATGTCACGTATTTTTCATGTTCAAGGGCAATTTTGAGGGGCCCCATCAAATCTGTAAAGATTTTATCGGGCTTGGCGATCTCTTTCAGTGTGACAGATTGATCATTATTGTGCAGATAGTGATAGATCAGCATTGCATGGTCCATTTCCTCTTTAGCCTGAATCTCATACCAGTTGGCAAAGCCATCCAGCCCCTTGTCATCATAATAATTGGCAATGTCCAAGTATAAATAGGCGGAATAAAGTTCTTTGTTGATCTGATCGTTTAATAGCTCAAATACGTGTTTTTCCATTTTGATGTACCTCCATTAATATTGTTTTTGTGATATTCATATTTTTAAAAATCTTCATCTAATAGTTGGTGTTTTTTTGCAAAAATCATCAGCTTTTCAAAGGATTCTGTACTAATATCGTGTTCTATTTTGCAGGCATCTGCCACGGCATTTTGGGGACTCACACCCAGATGCTCTAGAAATTGTGACAGTAAACGATGGCGTTTATAGATGCGCTGTGCAATTTCAAGGCCCGCAGGCAGTAACGTAATGTAGCCGTCGTGCTCCATTTGAATATATCCATTTTCCCGTAGCCGCCTCATTGCAACACTTACACTGGGTTTTGAAAAGTTTTTTTCGCGTGCAATGTCTATAGATCGTACAGCACCAATGCGCTCTTTTAGAATTAAGATAGCCTCCAAATAGTCCTCTGCGGACTCATAGATATTCATATTGCACACCTATTTCTGCTTGATACTCCCGTCTATTGGTCGCAAAGAATTAGAAGCTCCTCCCAATTTCTGTCGACTTCCTTTTGTGCTTCCTCTATCATCCACTCGTTGCCGGGCTTGAACATATGGGCAAACCTTCCCTGCATCTTAAAATACTCGCTGGCAGGTACTTTCTGCTTCGGTATATAGTTAAGCGTGTATTTGCCTTCTACTACCTCGTACAGCGGCCATACGCAGGTCTCCACTGCCATCTTGGTGACCTCCATCAACTTCTCGCTAGGGTATCGCCATCCCCGGGGACATGGCGCCATTACATTCAGAAAAGCCGGGCCATCCGTATAGATGGCTTTGTGCGCCTTCTCTGTAATATCCTTGAAATTCCCGATAAAGGTGGTTTGTGCAACATAGGGAATCCCATGGGCCACCATGATCTTTGTCAGGTTCTTTTTATGCTGCGGCTTGCCGGGGACAACCTTTCCCACCGGTGTCGTCGTTGTATCTGCAAAGTGCGGCGTGGAAGAGGAGCGCTGAATTCCTGTATTCATGTACGCCTCGTTGTCGTAACACACATATACTATATCATGTCCTCGCTCCATGGCGCCGGACAGGCTTTGAAACCCAATGTCATAAGTCCCTCCGTCACCGCCGAAGGCGATGAATTTGTATGTCTCATCCAGCTTTCCCTGTTTTTTCATCGCCCGATATGCGGTTTCTACGCCGGAGATCGTGGCCGCCGCGTTTTCAAACGCATTATGGATAAAGCTGTCCTTCCATGCCGTGTATGGATACATGAAGGTGGAAACCTCCAGGCAGCTGGTGGCAGAGCATACCACCGCCTTGTCCTCCGGCTTAAGCGAGCGCAATACGGTTCGCACCGCGATGGGGGAACCGCAGCCCGCACACATCCTGTGTCCACCAGACAGGCGATCCTCCCTCATTAAGTTTTCTTTTAGATTATAGGCCATGACGATTCCCTCCTTATTCCCGGACATCCAGATAGCGGTAGGTTTCCCCTACCTCACCTGTAACCGCGATCCGCTCCAGTTCCGTGAATACATGCTGTATGCTTTCCACCCGCACGTCCCGTCCGCCCAAGCCATAGATATAGTTGATGCCCTTTGGTTGATTAACAGCCGCCGCGTACAGACTGGCTGCTACCTCCGCGAACATGGGACCACAGTGGGCATTAAAGCTGTCATCCTTATCCATGACAGCAAAGGCTTTTACGTTTTTCAGCGCCGCCGCAATCTCCTCAGCAGGAAAGGGGCGGAAAGCACGGACTTTGATCAGGCCCACTTGTTTTCCCTGCGTCCGCAGGAGCCGGATGGCCTCCTTGGCTGTTCCAGCAGAAGACCCAATGATCACGATGGCTGTCTCGGCGTCTTCCATCTGATACCTCTCAATCAGGTCATAGGGCCGCCCGGTCATTTCGCCAAATTCCCTGCCAACCTTGCGGATGACTTCCTTAGCGTCCAGCATGGCCTGGGCCTGCTGTCGTTTGGCCTCCATATAGTATACGGGTGTTGCGTAGGCACCCACGGCCATCGGTTCGTCAGGGTTCAGCAGATAATGCCTAGGCTTGTACTCCCCCACAAATTGCCGCACCTTTTCCGTCTCTACCAGCTCAATATTTTCAATCGCATGAGAGGTAATAAACCCGTCTTGGCAAACCATAATGGGAAGTCCAACCGCCTCGCCAATCCGCATGGCCTGCAGGTAGTTGTCGTAGGCCTCTTGGTTCGTCTCCGCAAACAGCATCAGCCAGCCGGCGTCCCGAACCCCCATGGCGTCAGAGTGATCGTTGTTGATGTTGATCGGACCGCTTAAAGCCCGACAGGAAACCGCTAAAGTAATGGGCAAGCGGTCACTCGCCGCCACATACAGCATTTCCGTCATATAGCACAGGCCGCAAGAGGAAGTTGCGCTGATGGCTCGGCAGCCGGCGGCCTCCGCGCCAATGCAGGTGGACATGGCGCTATGCTCACTCTCCACAGCGATGAACTCTGTGTCCACCTCGCCATTATCCACATATGTTGAGAAATACTGGGGAATCTCCGTGGACGGTGTAATAGGATAAGCCCCCATCACATCTGGATTGATCTGCTTCATGGCATAAGCGATTGCCTCATTACCGGAAATCCTCTCTCGAATACCCATAGTCCCTTTCACCTCCCTACTTCTCATCTTTGATCATCGTGATCGCCCCAAAGGGGCAGGCATTTGCACAAATACCGCAGCCTTTACAGAAAAAATAATTAAAGTCTTCCCGTTTTCCATTCTGATTGACAGGGATGGACATATCTGGACATACCGGCGCGCACAAAAGGCACAGTTTGCACTTTCCCCAGTCGATCACGGGTTTCAATGTCCGCCAATCCCCCGTTTCCACCGTGCAGGACGTACCTCCCTCATAGATGTTGCACCCTGGGGTAATATCCCGCCAGGTTACATGCGGTGTCATATCCCTTGCAAGATAGCTCATCCTACCCGCACCTCCTCCAGAGATCTTTTCAGCGCCCGCATATTTCCCTCTATGACTTGAGGCTTGCTGGCAAATTTATGCTGAAAGGAGCTCTTCATATCCTGTATAAACTCCTCCTCGCCGATGACGCCGGATACCTTTACGATAGCGGCCAGCATCGGTGTGTTGGGAAAGTTTTTTCCCAGCTCCTCCTCGCTAATTTTACCCGCATTGATTGTGCACACCCGCCCCTCATAACCCTTTAGCAGCGGCCGCAGCTCCGCGGGAGATTTGCCGGAATTAATCACAATGGCGCCCTCTTGTTTTAGACCGGCGGTTACATCCACAGCACAGAGGAGCGTCTCATCCACAACTACTACATAGTCTGGAAAATAGATATTAGAATGGACCGTACTCCGCTCCGAACTAATCCGGTTATAGGCGGTGATCGGTGCCCCCATTCTCTCTGGGCCATACTCCGGAAAGCCCTGAACGTACTTCCCCGTGTTGAACGCTGCGTCCGCCAGCAGCAAAGAGGCCGTCTTCGCCCCTTGTCCGCCCCGACCATGCCAGCGGATTTCCACCATATCTCTCATCATAGCCTTCCTCCATTTCCCCTGATCAAAATTTACGAATTATTTGCATGCTGCAATCACTTCAATTTCGCATAACAGGCTCTTGGGAAGTTCCCGGACAGCAACACAAGAACGCGCGGGTTTTGTGACAAAATATTTGGAATATACTGTATTAAATGCCGCAAAGTCCTTCATATCAGCTAAAAAGCAGGTGGTTTTTACGACATCGTCTAGGGTTAGCCCCTTCGCCTCCAGAATCGCTTTCACATTTTGACAACAGCGCTCGGCCTGCTCCTCAACGGTTGTACCAGAAATTTCTCCCGTGTCAGGAATCAGAGCCACTTGTCCGGAGGCAAACAGAAAGCCGTTTGCTACAACCGCCTGGGAATATGGTCCGATTGCAGTTGGTGCACTGCGCGTAGAGATCGTTTCCAACATGAAAGCACTCCCCTTTTCATTGTTTTTATAAAAGTTCCATTCCCCTGAAGATATACTGTTATCGTAAGCTCTATTCTAAGAATAGAGTCAAGCAAAATCTTATAAAATGCAGCTATTTTTAGAGGACACAGCGATAAGTCTGCTGAAGGAATTTTTTTGAACCGGGGTCATGAAAAAGAAAACAAGAGAAAAAAACTATTCCTTTTCTAAATGATTTTTGTTATAGTAATTAAAAATTCATTTCTACAGGTTGTCTTGAAGAGCTTGTGAGGTGCGGGATGGAAGAGAGACAGGAAAATCTATACTCCATTGGCGAAGCAGCTGAGATTCTGGGAATATCCGTGCAAACTCTGCGGTATTACGACAAAATTAAACTTCTGGAACCTGCGTATATTAATCCCAATACTGGGTACCGTTACTATTCTTATATTCAGCTATCACTGATTGACCGGATTCGATATCTGCAGAATTTTGGCCTATCTTTAAAAGATATTAAAAGTGCTTTTGCACACGATACTGGCCGGGCTCTGGTGCCATTTTTGGAAAAGGAGCTGCAGAACAAGACGCAGGAACTGCAAAAGATGCAGGAAACCATTGATGTTCTCAAGTGGTATATCAATTTTTTCAGATATCCAGATCAGCAATACTTTCAAGGAATTCCATACAAGCGCATGATTGGGGAGCGGTATATGCTGGCAGTCCCTACCTTGCCAGAGGAAAAAAACATTCGGGAAACCAGTCACCCTTTCCCCTCTTCCCTGCGTTTACGCCAGGTAAAAGCAGATCCCCTGTTTGAAAACGCAACCTTTCTCCGTCAGAACGGTTATATGATCGACTTCAAGAACCTGATGGAGCAGGAATGGACGCCGAGGAAATATTTTATATATCTGAATGGCAATCCAGGATTTCAACATCCCAACATTGTTCATATCCCCGCCGGAGAATACCTCTGTTTTCAGGGAAGGCCTATGATCAATGATTGGGACACCTTTTATATCCGAAAAATTTTTGAATCCGTACCGCAGAGCGAGTGGCCCACCCTGGTTGTTGCCGATGAATATGAAGAGCGGCTAAGCAACTGTTTTGTAGCTCTTTATGAGATTCAGATACTCATCTGGCCGCAGGACAAAAACGAGGAAGGCGAGAGCTTCTTCCATCAGAATTTTTAACAAAATATAGTGAGGAACGGCCCCCTGGAATGAAATCCAGGGGGCCGTTCCTCATGGTAAGAGGGGCAAGAGAACTCTGTTATGCGAATACTTCCAGGGCCTGAGTAAAATCAGCGATCAAATCATCTGCATCCTCAATTCCGACAGAGAGTCGGAACATGCCAGGAGTAATCCCCATCTCCCGCCGGTGTGCATCCGGCATATGGCTGTGGGAGGAGGTGACGGGGTGGTTCAAGGTGGTGTGGATGCCACCCAGGGTGGTAGCATAACGGGCAAAACGCAGATGCTGCATGAACTGGTTAATTTTTTCCCGGTCCTCGGGAACAATGAAGCTCATCATCCCGCTCATGGTCTCATTGGATGCAAACAGCTTCTTAGCCAGTTCGTGCTGGGGGAAGCTTTCCAGACTGGGATGATTCACCTTCGTTACATAGGGATTCGCCTCCAATGCAGCCGCCAGCTTCGCGGCATTCGCCATCTGTTTTTTCAGGCGGAGGTCAATCGTCTGTAGGTTGTTCGCTACCGTCCAGGCCGCAAAGGGATCACCCGGGGTGCCGCAGAGCATCCGGACAGGATGGATGGCGTCAATCACTTCCGCGGTAGAGGTGATGGAGCCGGCAATGGCATTGCTGTGGCCATTCATAAACTTTGTCATGGAACTGATGACAATATCGGCCCCCTGATCCAACGGCCGGATGGAAATCGCGGTGGTAAATGTGTTGTCGATCATCAGATACGCGCCATTGCTATGAGCAATTTCAGCCAGGGCCGGAATATCCGCAATGTTTAGCGTGGGGTTCGCCAAGACCTCAGAATAAATAAGCTTGGTATTGGGTTTTACAGCCTTGCGGACATTTGTAAGATCATCAAAGCTGACCAGATCGCTTTCAACACCGAACTTCGCCATGAGCTTGGTCATGACGTCAAATGTCTCACCGTAAATATAGCTGTTGCAGATGATGTGATCGCCCGGCTTTAAAATAGTCATCAGCGTTGTGGTGATGGCACCCATGCCGGAGGAGAAGATCAGGGACTTCTCGCCATTCTCCAGATAGGAGACCATATCAGCCAGTGCCTCCCGGTTCGGGTTATTCGTCCTGACATAAGTAAACTTGGAACGATAGGCTTCATCCACCTCGTCTAGGTCATGCATGGTGTAGCAAGCAGCCGTAAACAGTGGAAACGCCGTAGGATAATTGAATGTCTGCCCCTTTGCAGATTTGCCCCTATAGAGAATTTCAGAGGCCATTGAGTATTTTTGATCGCTCATTGTACATTCCTCCTCATAAAATTTGGGTCTTGACTTACACAAAGTTCTTTGTACGGTTATCCTAATGTGTGTGATTGGTATAGAGTCAAGCCCTTTTTTTATTTTGTAAAAATGCACCTAAAAAAAAGCAGAAATTTATTTAAAAAGTCCATTTATACTAGAGATCGCTTGGTTCTCTGCGGTTCATAGGGTCTACGAACATCGGTCAATCCCAAAATATAATCTGTGCTGGTTTGATAATACTGTGCCAACCTTATAACCGCCCATACCGGGATTTCATAGATTCCTTTTTCATACCGTCGGTATACTTCTCGTTTGCAGTTGAGGACCCTTGCAATTTCCTCCTGCGTCTTATCTGCATCTACTCGTAAGTCTCCTAGCCTTTGAAAAAACATAGCATCCTCCTTTCTCACAAGGAAATGCTACTATTTTGTTGTATCTTTTTTTGAGGGGTGCTACAATATTGTTGCACGAAAAGAGTCGCATTTCGTAAAGATTGCCGAATTCAATCTGATATAGCGGATGCAGCCACAGAAAATGAATGCACAAAACGTGAATCTGTTGATCATTGTTTTTATTCATATGTTTTACTGAAAGAGATTTCTAAAATCTTCAGGATTTTTTTGTTGATACTACACTCTTGACCCTATACCTAGAATAGATTTTATAGTAAAACTATCAAATCCCCTTGCAAATAGACGGTGCTTTTGGAACCTGCTCTCATACGGAAAATGCACTTCAAGTAACAGACGCAGCTGATGCCAGGCGCCGCACAAACTCTATGCGAAGTGAGGTTTGTATGTTTTAAGCTGTGAGGTACAGCAGGTTACAAAGCGTAATTTGCGACTCAAATAATACAAAAAGTGGAGGTTTATCAAGGTCATGGCCGAAGAAAAGGTTTTATTGGAGAAAAAGGGGTATCGCGCTTATATCATTTTGAACCGCCCGGACAAGCTCAATGCTGTCGATATGGATATCTATCGGCAGATCAACAAGTATCTCATTGACCTCGACCAGGACCCCAATATCCGCGTTGTCATTATTAAAGGAAAGGGCCGGGCGTTTTCTGCCGGTTGGGATATCTCCTGTACAGAGCACCACGATTTGCGCGGGGCGCGGTTTATCAACGAAAATCTGTGCAATGATAACCGCTGGAAAATCTGGAAATTGACTAAGCCCGTGATTGCCCAGATACATGGATATTGCCTTGGTGGTGCATGTGAGCTCATTCTTCCTTGTGACTATGTCTATATCTCTGATGACTGCAAAATTGGTGAACCGGAGATCCAGTTTGGCGACCAGCCCTGCTTCCTGATGATTCCATGGCTGGTTAATAACCGCAAGGCAAAGGAGCTTTTGTTGACCGGCGAAAAAATCAGCGGCAAAGAAGCCGCGGAGATCGGCTTAGCCACACGCTCTTTTCCGGCGGAGAATTTGGAATCGGCGGTGGAAGCGCTAGCTGACAAGCTTGTACGGATATCTCCCCCCTGCATGGAGAACCAGAAGCGGGGCATTAACCGCGCCTATGAAATCATGGGCATGCGCAGCGCCATCGAGTCTTGGGTGGATCAGATGCTTTGGCCGCGCGTGTTGGAGACGGAGGAGGTGCGGGAGTTTAACCGCATTGTGGATGAAAAAGGTGTAAAAGCTGCATTGGCATGGCAGGATGAGTATTTCAAGTCTAAACAGTGACAAAGGAGTAAACATATGGATCTTTATGAGTACCAGGGCAAACAGTTCTTTGCTGACTATGGCATTCCAGTTCCACGTGGAGTTGTCGTCTCCTCTGTCGAAGAGACTCCGGACCTTCCAAACGGAGGTGTAGTGAAGACCCAGGTTCTAACGGGCGGACGCGGTAAAGCTGGCGGTGTTGCAGTTTGCCAAAGTTCAGCAGAGGTTCAGGACGCTGTACACCGCCTGCTGGGAACAGTGATTAAAGGCCATGCCGCGAGACGTCTTCTGGTCGAGGAACGTATCGAAATAGAGCATGAGTATTACATGAGCATCTTTATCAACCGAAAGAACCAGGTTCCCTCTCTGATGTTCAGTGATCAAGGCGGCATGAACATCGAATCCGTTGCCAAGGAAAACATAAAAATTGTAGATATCAACCCTCTCCTGGGAATTTACGGCTACATGATTCGGGAGCTTCTCTCCCAGTTTCAGATCGAACATAAGGACCAGATCACAGAAATTATCACAAAGGCATATCGCCTCTTTAAAGAAAAGAAGCTTCAATTGCTGGAAATCAACCCGCTGGTTCAGACCAAAAACGGCGAGATTGTGGCGCTGGACTCCAAGATTACCATGGATGACTGGGCGATTGATTCATCGGTGGATGTGGCAGCCCAGGAGGGTGGAAATTCCACCGAGTTTGAGCGGGAACTCCTAAAACATGGCATGACGGCCGTTGAGATGGAGGGCGATGTTGTCGTGTACTCCAGCGGAGCCGGCGTTGCGATGGCCACGGCAGACTGCATCAAAAATAGAGGCGCCTCGCTGAGAGCCGTGATCGACGAAAACACCCTGCCCGCAGCGCGGGATGATGAAGAATTGCGAAACAAAGCGGCTGCGGTTATGAGGCGTGTGCTGGATCTAAAGCCTAAGGTCATTTTAATCAACATGCATTTCCAGGCCGGCATGTGTGACCTAGAGGCAAAGACTATCAAGCTGGCATTTGAGGAAGCAGCCAAAACGATGCCCATTATTGCCAGATTTAAGGGGCGGCGCGCGGATGAGGCCGTGGAGGTCCTAAAGGGCACCTCAATCTACGTAACCCAGTCTTTTAAAGAGGCCTGCGACGTGGCCGTAAGCAAACTGTAGGGAGGACGCAATGGCTATCATTATCAATGAAAAATCCCGGGTGATCATTCAGGGGATCACTGGACGGGTCGGCAAAAACTTTGCAGAGCGTATGGCCAGACATTATCCCAATTTTGTGGGCGGCGTAACCCCGGGAAAAGGCGGGCAGGAGGTCAGCGGAAAGCCTGTATTCAATACGGTCTCTGAGGCTGTAAAAAACGTGCAGGCCAATACCAGTGTGATTGTCGTTGCAGCCCCCTTTGTGAAAGAGGCGGTATTTGAGGCTGCAGATGCCGGCATAAAGACCATGTGGGTATATACTGACGGTGTGCCTGTCCATGACACCATGGAAATGGTGCAATATGTCCACCTGAAAGGTGCGCGCTTAGTGGGGCCCAACTCTGCAGGGCTGGTGTCCCCGGGAAAGGCCAGCACCGCAGAGTTGAATGAGGATATGCTCCCGCTGAAAGCAGGAACCATTGGGCTGGTGTCCAAAAGCGGCAGCCTGAGCTACGAAGTGATCCATATGATTTATGAGGCCGGCTTTGGATTCACGTCAGTTATCTGTGTTGGCGGCGATCCGGTACTTGGAACCACCATGCAGGACGCCGTGCAACTGTTCGAAAAAGATCCTGACACCAAAGGAATCGTCATGCTGGGCGAAGTGGGCGGCTCTGATGAAGTAGACAGCATTGAGGCCATGAAGGGTTCCGCAAAGCCCGTGGTAGCCTATATTGCAGGGCACTGCGCGCCCGCGAAAAAGAAAATGGGGCATGCTGGCGCCATTGTCAGTTCCTCAGCAGATACTGCAGACGGAAAGTCCGTGGCTCTGCGAGCCGCAGGGGTCCACGTGGCGGAGAGTATTGAAGAAATTTCCGACTTGCTGAAAAGCCATTTGGCCCCATAACCCATATTGGCAACAGCTTTTCCGTAGACTGTGGGAATTTCCCACAGTCTACGGAAACAGAGGAGCCTTGCGTGTATATGAAGCGCTATTGGAAAGAGGAATCTACTGGTGGATATGATCATTGCTGGACAGCGCATTGGCGGAGGGAATCGGCAAAAAATTAATGTCACGAATCCAGCGACAGGGGCCATCATTTGTACGGTTCCGGTGGCGACACAGGCAGATATCGACTATGCAGTTAGACGGGCGTTGATTGGGCAGCGTCTGTGGCAAAATCGGCCTATGCACGAGCGCATTTCGATTCTTGAAAAATTTGCAGACTTGCTTGAGACGCACTCTTTACAGGTTGCCGAAACAGAAACTGCCGAGATGGGGAAACCCATTGCCCAGTCTATCGCAGAGGTAAAGAGTTCTGTAGAAATGGTGCGGAACTTTAACGAGCATGCGCGCACGCTGGGTGGGGAAGTTTTACCGATTTCCAGTTTACCGAGCGCGGAAAAGGATGTTTTGATCACCCTGCGCGTGCCTTATGGTGTGGTTGCAGCGATTATCCCCTTTAACTATCCAGTAAGCTCTAATCTATTGAAAACAGTTCCTGCCCTTCTGATGGGGAACGCAGTTCTTGTAAAACCGTCTTCTGAGGCGCCTTTGGCAAACATTTTGCTGGTACAGCAGATGCTGGATGCCGGTGTCCCAGCGGATGTTATTCAAATTATTACAGGGCCCGGCGAACAGATTGGACGTCAGCTGGCATCCGACACTCGAATTGCCTTGATTTCGCTGACAGGCAGCACAAAGACCGGCATCGAGATTTCCCGGTACAGCGCAGGCAATTTAAAACGAGTTCTTCTGGAGCTTGGTGGAAATGATCCGTTGCTGTTGTTGGAAGACGTCGATATGGACTATGCAGTACAGGAAGCAATCTCCGGCCGTTTTGGAAATGCCGGGCAAGTCTGCTGTGCCAGTAAGCGTTTTCTTGTTCCGCGAGAACGAAAAGCTGAATTTGTGAGCCATCTGATTTTTAATCTCCGTCAAAAGCGCATTGGGAATCCCATGGATTATGAAACGCAAATGGGGCCCCTCGTCTCAGAGCGTGCGGCACAAAAAGTCGAGGAACAACTTCACAAAACCGTGGAGCAGGGAGGCAAGATCCTCTACGGCGGGCATCGCCTTCAAGGGGCATATTTCGAGCCTACTGTTTTAGAGGTGCCTAAACATGCGGAAATTTTAGGCAGTATGGAGGTTTTTGGCCCCGTTTGGCCAGTTGTTGTTTATGACACATTGGATGAGGGCATAGAAATCGCAAATCAGACATGCTATGGATTGTCCGCCGGAGTGATTGGCCGGGATTACCAGATGCTATGGAAGGCTGCAAGAGCAATTCAAGCAGGTTGCTGTGTTTTAAACGGAAGTGGAAACTACCAGACTAAGGATCAAGGATTTGGTGGTATGAAGCTGAGCGGAGGCGCACGGGAAGGCGGGCGTTATTCCCTAGAGGAGATGAGTCAAATAAAAACCCTTGTATTTCGCAGGGCTTTTGAGGATTCATAAAAGGAGGCATACATGAACAGCATTTCAGGTGTGACAAAACATGAGATGATAGATGCGTTGATAGATGTATCTATTGCAAATGGCATCCCTGCCAAATATGTGAAGGGCCGCAATTTTATTTTAAACCGTGTGGAATGTGCCCGACTTTGCCAGGAGATTTTTCACCTACCGGACAGACCCTGTAAATTGTCTGACGTGACGGAGCAATCCTATGGCTCGTCTGCCATTGGAGCCGTGTTAGAAGCCGGGCTCTTCCAATTAGAGGCGGGCGCATTTCAGGGTGCTCTTCCGTTCACATATGCAGATAAGGAAACATTGTTGGCTGCTTGTGATCAATATCTGAAAGATTGGCGCGCAAACTTAAAACCGTTTCAAGCTACAGCGCTGCAATTTAACCCTCAGATGTACCAAAAAGAAAAAAATATTGCACGTTTGTATGCGGAAGTAGAAAAAGCGTTTGCCAATGGTTCAAAACTGGTAGTTGCGCCTGAAACCTCTACGTCCGCATACGTCTATTTTGACCGTGCTGAGCTGGCGCCCTATGTAGAGCCAGTTCCAGGTCCGGCAACGGACCACTTCTCGATACTGACTAAAAAATATCATGCGTACCTTTCTTTTGGCATAGCGGAAGTGGACTTGGAGACTGGAGATTTTTACAACACTGCTGTTTTGCTGGGTCCTGAGGGCTACATCGGCAAATATCGAAAGATGCATCAATGGGAAACGGAGAAGCACTGGGGCGTTGATGGCGATCTTGGGATGCCGGTGTTTGCAACCGAGCTTGGAAACCTGGCGATGATCATCTGTATAGACGCCAGCTATTATGAGGCCACACGGTTGGCCGCCGTGAATGGCGCAGATATTATGCTTTATCATACCTGTGATTCTGGTGAAGCTATTTGGGCTCTCCCATCCAGGTCGATTCAAAATGGTCTCTATATGGTCAGTGCAAACCGTACAGAGCAGGAAAAGGGATACCTCATCATGGGTGGTAGCTCCATCTGGGGTCCTGATGGGGATAAACTAGCAGAGGGCGAAATTACACGTCCTGGTGAAAAGGCGGTTCATGAAACCGAACATGTCTCCGCCGTCATTGATCCGGCTAGATTCATAAACACTCATAAAAAGCGTCTGTTTGAAAGGCGGCCGGAATGTTACAAGGAACTCCGCTTAAATATTTCTCCGTGGGATAAACGAAAATCCTTGGAGCACCACGACGTCAATGCGTTAAGCGTGCAGTTTGAACCGATATTGGGTGATCAAGCGGCAAATCAGGAGAAGATTCTAAAGTTAATTGAAGACGCCTATGCACAGGATCGCACCATCAATCTCATTGTATTACCAGAAATGAGTGTGACAGGCCCCATCTCCGACCGAGTAGAGAGCGTTAAAAAAGCGGCCGAAAAAGTCGGCGGAAAGACAACAGCATTTTTTTCCGCAATTGCTCAGAAGTATAAGACGGCCGTCGTGTTTACATTTGTAGAAAAGGTTGGAGAAACACTTTACCATACAGCAGTTGTTCTGGAAAATAATGGTTCAATCTTGGGAACATACCGTAAAATTCAACTCAATCGAGATGAAAGGCTATGGGCCTCGCCTGGCGACCGTGTGGAGTCCTTTGTGTCTTCTGAAATCGGGCGAATTGGCGTGGTCATTGGCGATGAATATTTGTTCCCGGAGATTTTTGGGCTGCAACAGATTAAACGTGCAGATCTCATTGCAATGCCCTCCGCCTATGTCAGCGGTGGTGGAAAAATAGAGGCGAACCCCAGAATTGTTGCACGAAATTATCCGAAGCAGGCAGTGCTTCTCTGGGATTCTCTTGCCATCGGAACCCAGGCTTATTTGGTCGTGGCCAATTATGTCGGCACAGAAAAGGGATATGCAGGCGGCAGCGGATTATATACCTTAGAACCCATTTATGGAAAAGACCAGCCCAGGCTAACCGGCACGGAGGAAATTGGATTTGTTACCCGTTTCGAAACTTTGGCAGCAGAAACGTGGTGGATGAATCAGGAAGTTCGGGTGATTACCAGGAAGCCAAATTTCTATACACCACTTACTATATAAGGGCTTTCCGCATTAGTCGGCCCCTTGTTATAAAGATAAGAGGCATTTTCAAATGTTGAGTTTTGATAGAAAGGGGGCTAACGAAAAAGATTCGACAGCCACAGCGGGCAGAGATCTGATTTTAAGAAGAGGTGAAGATGCATGAAAAAGTTTAGAAAGATTTCCAGTTTATTGTTGGCCTGTATGATGCTCCTGTTGACCGCCTGCGGTGGAAATAACACCACAGGGGAAGAAGTGCAGGCACCAGTCGTTACAACAGGTGAAGCGGGTGCCATGGAGAGGACCGTCAACCCCGCAGAACCTGTGGACCGTGATGATGTTATTTTCTGTCAGGTCAATGAGCCGAAATCTCTGGACCCTCTGGACGGCGAAAATGCCCAGGACTGGATGTTCCCGCGCCAGATTCTCGAAACACTGATTCGTGACGCACCAGGTGATCCCACCACCCAGATTCCTGCCATGGCTGAGTCCTGGGAATTCAGTGAGGATGGGCTAAGTCTCTATCTGACAATCCCTGAAGGCGTGAAATTTTCTAATGGATATGATTGCGATGTCGAGAATATTGTGTGGTCCTTGAATCGCTCCTTTGAAGCCCCCGCTACCGATGCCTATACCGGTATGATTAAGGATGCTACTGTTGTTGATGACCATACGGTTGCTGTCAACCTGCTTTATCCTTATGAGCCCATCACAAAGATTCTGACCAATGTTACCATGGGTATTCAGAGTAAGCAGTACTATGAGGAGTGCCAGGCAAATGGCACCTCTTATGGACGGACGATTATTGGCACAGGCGCCTATAAGCTGGATAGCTGGACCAATGGTGAAAAGCTGGTCCTTGTTGCTAACGAGCTGTATCACGGGGAACCTGCGAGTATTCCAACCGTGACCTGTATGATTATGGCCGATCAAACCAGTGCAGGAATTGCCATGGAAATGAACGAAATTGACGTATTTTTCGGTGTTTCTACTGTCGACTTGAACCGGTTTAGAACGAATCCTGACCTCCAAGTGTTGTCCGCTCGGAGCTTTACATATTATTCCGTCTGGTTCAATACAACGCGCACTCCCTTTGATAACCCGGCTGTTCGCGTTGCTCTGAGCTATGCGATCGACCGGCAAGCTGTGATTGACGGCGGCGCAAACGGCGTTGGATGGACCATTGAGTGCCCCATGCCCTCTGGTATTTTTGGCTACCAAGAGGACTTTAAACACAATCCTTATGATCCGGAAAAGGCAAAAGAACTGTTGGCCGAGGCTGGTTACCCCGACGGCTTTAGCTGTACACTAAAGTGTACAACAGAGGATTATGTACAGATGCCGGCGCAGGTTATTCAAGAGCAGCTGAGACAGATTGGCATTGACTGTGAGCTGGTGCCGATTGAGCGTGGCACCTACTTGGAGGAAGTCCAGGTTCAGGGTGATTTCGATATCATCTTCGCCGGTTCTGGCGCCTTGTACGCGGATGCTGATTCTGTTACCTATAAATGCCTGCACAGCTCCGCCAAGGGCCAGGGCGGCAACTGGTCTTTGTATGAGAACCCGGAGATGGATGCGCTGTTGGAAGCGGCCCGCCAGGAGATTGATCCTGATGTCCGTTATGAATTGTACACCCAGGTTTCCGAGCTCTGCAAGGAGGATTGCCCGATCATCCCTGTTATGCAAAGCACCAATACATTAACCGCATGGAAAGATATTCAGGGAGTCTATGGGCATCCTGCGTCTGCATTCCTGTTCCAGGATTATTACTGGCTTACAGAATAACAGAGATCGCACGAAATACCCATCCATAGACTTTTTAAGGGGAAACCTCCTGAAGTGCTAAAGTATCTTATGGCTTTATATTCTACATAGATATTCTTAGAGGAGATATGCTCCGATGGAATTGATTGGGGCATATCTCCTCTATTCTATATGAAAGGAGACGGGGGGCGCATGTTAAAGTTCATTGGCAAGCGGCTCTTGTGGCTGATTCCAATTTGTCTGGGTGTCTCTCTGATTATCTTTGCAATTATGGACCTTACTCCAGGCAACCCGGCCCGCCTGCTGCTGGGTGAAAGCGCAACGGAAGATGCCGTCGCAGAACTTGAAGAAGAGCTTGGGCTGAATAAGCCCTTTTTCACCAGATATCTTGACTGGGTTTCCGGTGTTTTTACAGGAGACTTTGGAATTTCCTACCGGACGCGGGAACCAGTTTTTGACGAGGTCATGGCGCGCTTACCCAGAACAGTAAAACTGGCTTTTTTGACCAGTGTTCTCTCCGTATTATTTAGCATTCCATTAGGAATCTTATCTGCGGTCAAGAGAGGCTCCGCATTAGACAATGTCTCTTTGGTGGTTTCTTTGATATTAACATCGGCGCCAGCTTTCCTCGTGGGCCTGGTGTTCATATTAATCTTTTGTCTTTGGCTAGGATGGTTCCCCGCCACCGGTGTCAGTACATGGAAGGGATATGTATTACCGGGTATTGCAGCGGCGTTAAACTATAGTGCCGCGCTTCAACGGATGATGCGTTCCTCCATGCTGGAAACCATCCGCTCAGACTTTATTCGTACAGCTCGTGCAAAGGGCTGCAAAGAAATGCGCGTCATTATGCATCATGCACTTGGCAATGCAATTTTGCCTGTAATTACGCTGATCGGCATTAACTTTGGCTGGCAGTTAGGCGGTACTATTATTATTGAACAGCTATTCTCAATTCCAGGGCTGGGAACATTGCTTCTTACCTCAGTAAATTACAAAGATGCCCCCCAGGTTATGACATCTTGTGTGTTGGTTGCCATTTTGGCGGCCTTGATTAACCTTGCCGTAGATATTGCTTATGCATATATTGATCCACGTGTTAAGGCACAGCTTTTCGGAAAATGAAAGAAGGAGGATGTTGCAATGAACGCGAGCACAGTGAAAGCGGATACTCTTGAACCTAGACATGTGTATAAGAAAAAAAGTCAGATTCGCGAAGTTTGGGAACGATACAAGCGCGATAAGCTCGCAATGTTTGGCCTCATTCTGTTTGTAATCATGTGTGTAGCCGCATTGTCTACAAACTTTTTTGTCGATTATGACGGCGATGTTATTACCATGCACCTCAACGAAAAATTTTGGGGGCCCTCTGCGGATCACTGGTTGGGTACAGATCTTTTTGGCCGCGATATCCTCAGCCGTATTTTGTGGGGAGCTAGAATCTCCATGTTTATCGGCATGGCGTCTGTGCTGATGTCTTTGATTTTTGGAACCATTATCGGCGCAGCCGCAGGGTACTTTGGCGGGTGGATTGATGAAATATCCATGCGGCTGATGGACGTTGTTTTGGCAATCCCAGAGACATTGCTGGCGATTTGCATTGTGGCCGCCATGGGCAACAGTATTATCAATCTGTTGCTGGCAATCAGTATTGGACAGATTCCTAAAATGGCCCGGATGGTTCGGTCTACCGTTTTGACGATTAAAGATGTTGAATACATTGAGGCAGCTAAGGCCTGCGGCACAAGTACCGCAAGAATTATCGGCCGGCACATTCTTCCAAACGCAATCGGTCCTATCGTCGTGAACGCCATGTTAACCGTGTCCAGGGGCATCCTTCAGATTGCTAGTCTGAGCTTTATTGGCCTGGGCATTGCGCCGCCAACGCCTGAGTGGGGCAATATGTTGTCCGAGGCTAGAGATTACATCCGGATGTATCCCTATCAGCTGGTACCTCCCAGCATTGCCATTATGATGACGGTTTCTAGCCTTACTTTGATTGGTGATGGTATTCAAGCCGCGTTGGACCCAAAGCTGAAGAATTAAAGGTGGTACTATGGAAGAAAACATTCTCGAAGTAAAAGACCTCTATGTGGATTATGAGACTAGCGAAGGCGTTGTATATGCAGTAAACGGTCTGAATTTCAGCATGAAAAAGGGGCAGATTTTAGGGCTTGTGGGCGAAACAGGCGCTGGAAAAACCACCACGGCCCTCAGCATTTTAAAGCTCTTGCCGAAAGGTGTGGGCCGTATCAGCAAAGGAGAGATTTGGTTTAAGGGCGAAAACTTATTGGAGAAGGATGAACACTATATGCGCGATTTGCGCGGCAATGAAATCTCCATCATTTTTCAAGATCCCATGTCCAGCCTGAATCCGATTCACACGGTTGGTGAGCAGATTGGAGAGGTTCTGCAGCTTCATCATCCCGAGATGAAAAAGGACGAAATTGAGAAAGCTGTAGACCACATGATGGAAATGGTCAGTATTCCCCCAGTTCGCAAGACAGAATATCCGCATCAGTTTTCAGGCGGCATGAAGCAACGCATTGTTATTGCAATTGCCTTGGCTTGTGAACCAGATTTGTTGCTAGCGGACGAACCCACGACAGCTCTGGATGTCACCATTCAGGCGCAGGTGCTTGAGATGATGGGTAATCTGCAAAAAGAGCTGGGGACAGCCATGATCCTAATTACTCATGATCTAGGTGTTGTCGCGGAAAGTTGTGATTCTGTCGCAGTCATGTATGCCGGCCAAATTATTGAAAGCGGGACAATTGAAGATATATTTACCGGCAGCAACCACCATCCTTATACCACTGGACTGTTTGGGGCGATCCCTGATATGGAAAGTAAGAAAAGTCGGTTGGACCCCATCCCGGGCCTTATGGCGGACCCAACCAAGGAATATACCGGGTGTAGATTTGCAGAACGCTGTAAGCACTGCACAGAGGCATGTCTGGCGCGTGAGCCTGCAGAAAAAATCGTTGGGAGCCATATGATCAGATGCCATTTATTCCAGTAACTCTCCGCGGCCGTATAAAACAGTAAGGAAAGGAGACAACGCTGTGACTCCATTAATTGAAACAAAAAATCTAAAAAAATATTTTAAGACGAAGCACGGAATGCTCCACGCAGTAGATGATATTAATATTCAAATTCAAAAGGGGCAGACACTTGGGGTAGTTGGTGAATCTGGTTGCGGAAAATCCACTTTGGGACGGGCCGTACTTCGCTTGATAGAACCCTCCTCAGGCGAAGTTCTATACAATGGAGAAAATATTTTGAAATATGGCTCCAAAAAAATGCAGGATATCCGAAAGGAAATGCAGATTATCTTTCAGGACCCCTATGCTTCTCTGAATCCGCGAATGAGTGTTTCTGAGCTCATTGCAGAACCAATGAAAGTTTGTAAGATTCTGAAAACTAAAAAGGAGCTCGAAGATCGCGTTTTTGAATTAATGGATATCGTTGGGTTGGCAGAACGCTTTGTCAATGCCTATCCTCATGAATTGGATGGAGGCAGACGTCAGAGAATCGGCATTGCCAGGGCACTGGCCTTGGACCCCAAATTTATCGTCTGTGATGAGCCAGTCTCTGCACTGGATGTGTCAATTCAGGCACAAATTTTAAACCTGATGATGGATCTTCAAGAGAGCCATGATCTAACATATATGTTTATTACTCATGATCTGAGTGTAGTAAAGCATATTAGCACTGACATTGCAGTCATGTACTTAGGACAAATGGTGGAAAAGGCCCCTTCTGAAGAGCTTTTTGCCAATCCCTGCAACCCCTATACAAAAGCGCTTCTAGAAGCCATTCCCATTGCGTCCATAAACCGCCGTGGCATCAAAAGTACGATTAAAGGAGAGGTCTCAAACCCCATTAACCCCAAACCAGGATGTCGATTTGCCGCGCGGTGTCCTTACGCAACCGCAGCATGCATAGAACGGCCATATGAATTGAAAGAAATTTCTAAAAATCATTTTGTCTCTTGTGTCTTGTTCGATTAAATTGTCCCAGTCTGATCCCTTGCAAATCATATAATTTTAACACCTTTTTTCAAAAATACTACTAGAAAAAGAACGCGTTATGCTTGCTCTAAGTATCAATCATGCCATATGGTAAAAGAAGTTTCACTGTCCACAAATTCTTAATTGGAGGAGCCTTCATGCGAAGAAAAGATCGGGAAACCAGTGAGGACATGGCGTGGGCAATATTTGATAAGGCAAATCACGCAGTAATTTCTGTTGTCGATCAAGCGGGTAAGCCTTATAGCGTCCCCATGTTAGTTGCCAGAAAAGAGCGGTCTGTATATTATCATAGTTTTTTTAGGGGACATATGTATGAAATCATGGAAACAAGCCCAGATGTTTGTATAACGTCGATCAGCATCGCATCCGTTGTCCCCAAGTCGAATGATCTTGTGTTTGCCTCCGCTATTCTCTTCGGGAAAGGCCATGTTGTAGAAGATGATGAAGAAAAAATGATGGCGACCCGATTAATCTGCGAAAAGGTCGCGGCGGATAATCTGGACAAATTTGAGTCCAAAATTCCTTTCAGTCTGCCACACCTTGGCGTCGTACGTATTGATATATCAAAGATTACTGGAAAGGCTAATTTGCCGGGCGTTTCACAGGATGCCCTGTAAAAAACCGAGACTTCTAAAGGAAGGAGCAACTACATGGCCAATATCATGATAAAAAACGACGACCGCTTACAATATGAAGCCTTTTGCGGAAGGCAGTTTGGCGCAGATGCATCCAAAGCGGAGCATCGAGAGTATCAGGAGTGTATTGCAGCCAGAACAAAAGAGGCTGTTCAAGCTTTGAAAAGAGGAATGCTGACTAAACGCTGGTAAAAGCAGGAGGCTTTCATGTTAAAATTCGACGACTTTGATTTGGCAGTAAGGTCACTTACAAATGGAGAAAATACTGTGATTGTGGACGACACCGGCATGCCGTCAGTCATGGTCGCTCTGCCCCAAATGGATAGCAGCGCCCTTGGAGATCATATGGATTCCCATGTACATCCTGCATGGCTGTGCGGAAGTCAGGAGCTGAAAGTCGTCTATATCAGTAAATTTCAAAATATCATCTATAATCACCGCGCGTATTCGCTTCCCTTACAACTTCCCGCAACTTTTGTCAGCTTTGACGAGGCCATATCTGTCTGTGCTCAAAAAGGTGCGGGCTGGGGGATCACTCCCGCTGCACTTTGGAGCGCGATTGCGCTGTGGTGCAAAAAAAATCAAACTCTGCCTCATGGAAACAACAATTTTGGCCATGACTTTTTCTCCCCGCAGGAAACAGGGCGTGGAAAAACATTTAGTTCCTTAAATCCTAAAACGATATACCATACCGCTACGGGAAGCGGCCCGGTAACATGGAATCATAATGGGGCAAGTGATGGAATCTGTGATTTAAATGGAAATGTTTTTGAGTGGCAAGGCGGGCTGCGCCTATGTGGAGGAGAATTGCAAATCATTAAAAACGCAGACTGTATGAGGCCAGAGGTCTCATCCGCAGCAGGCAGTGAAGACTGGATGGCGATTGACCAATACGGAAATCTGGTGGCGCCCGGTTCTGAGGAAAGTCTAAAATTGGATTTTATAAAAGGGGCCTGGACTTGGATCGTAGGAAGTGCATTTCAAAGTCGCGTGGATACAGCTAAGTACTGTGAGTTCAAAGCGCTGTCACATACTTTGAATGCAGTGCCGCAGATCTTAAAAGAACTGACACTGTTCCCAGCAGATACCGACACAACCAGCTATTTAGGTGAATACTTTTATGGGAGTAATGGCAGCAAGGAGAGTATGTTAATTCGGGGCGGTAGTTTTGGCAGTCAATTTATTGCAGGCGTGTTTTGTTCTGGTCTAAACACCATGCGGGATCAAAAAAGCAACCATATTGGTTTTCGCTGTGCATACTATGGTAGCATCGAGTAATATCTGTGAAATAACATATCGTCATTATATATAAAAAGTCCTGTCAATGCAAAATATTTTTAAAAAAGGAGCCTTTTTTCCTGTCTCAAGATTAGGCTCTGCAATTCTCCCTGTTTTCCAGCAAGGTATCATGCTACTGCTCTGCATCAGTTTTTTATGAAACGGGAATATTCTTACAAACAAATTTAAAAAAACGCCCATATATTTTACTGATTTGATATGATGGAAAATAACAAAGAGCAAGATTTAACACAAGGTACGGTTTCAAAAAAATTAATTTATTTTACATTCCCTCTGCTATTAAGCAGTTTGGTGCAACAGCTTTACAATACCGTTGATTTGATCTTCGCTGGAAATGTTCTTGGGAAAGAGGCGTCCTCAGCAATTGGCCTTAGTGCATTATTCATTAACTGCCTGATCTTATTTTTTGGTGGAATGGCAGTGGGGACAGGCATCGTAATCTCGCATGCCTATGGAGAGGGAAACTCGGATCAGTTAAAAGGAGCCATACAAAACATTCTTGTTTTAAGTGCTTTAGGTGGCATTCTATTAATGGTGCTTGGATATTTTTTTGCACCATATTATATGCTGTTCATTCGGGCTCCCGAAAACCTATATGCCGGCGCCATTCATTATTTACGAACATATATCTTTTCATTTATTCCAATTTTTATTTACAATATAGGTTCTGGTGCTCTGCGCGCACTTGGGAATTCTAGGATTCCGCTTTTTGCACAATTTATTGGCGGCCTTGTCCACATTGTAATGGATGCGTTATTAATTGTAGTTTTTAACGTTGGCATTCATGGAATGGGGTGGGCTTCGTTAGTTTCACAAGGCACTGCAGCCGGAATTATTATCCTTTATTTAAGAAGGCTGGATGAAAGTTACTGTTTGCGCATTTTGCAAATAAAGCCAGATTCAACTGTCATTTTAAAAATTTTGAAAGTCGGAGTTCCAGCTGGCATTCAGTCCCTGATTATTTCTTTATCAAATATTTTGGCACAATACCAAATCAATGCACTTGGCGAAGATGCTGTTGCAGCATTCACAGCTTATTTTAAAGTAGAACAAGTCATTTACTTGCCAATTGTCGCCCTCGGACAGGCAATCATGACATTTGTGGGACAAAACATAGGCGCAAACCAGCTAAAAAGAGCTGAGTCTGGCATAAAGGAATGCTTAAAAATCGGTACTATAATCACCATAATTTTAAGTGGAACGGCTTTACTATTCGGGCCATTTCTATTTCGTCTTTTTTCCAGGGAGCTCTCGGTGATTACATTGGGGCTGCAAATTATTCATATTACATTTCCATTTTATTTTCTATATTTAATGTTGCAGGTTTTAAGCGATAGCTTGCGTGGAGCTGGAGTAATTCAAGCACCAACTGTCATTTCTATCTTTAACTTTTGCATCTTACGGATCTCATTACTCTTTTGTATTGTTCCGAAGTTTCAAAATATACAATCAGCCGCTATTACATACCCTATTGTCTGGGCAACAACCACAGCCTGTTTAGTAGTATATTATCTATGTAATTGGAGGAAAAGATTCTATAATAAAAAATTCAGATAAATTATCTCCCGGCACCTTGATATCTACGGGCAAGTTGTTCGTCTAGTCCACCTATGGCTGGATTGAGCTAATCGAGATCTAAATATTATTCTTCTTATGCAGCCCCTGGTTGTTTTGATGTTTGTAGGTTTCTGAGTCAGGCGGTGGGCACGGTAATTGGGGACAGAACATAATGGTGTCCAGTTGTAAGCTAGTGCGGCATTATAAGTCGGGGGAAGCTCAGATATCTTTGAGTGAATGGTAAACCGTATGCTTACAGTATGTAGCGCATTGTTGTTTTTTGCGAGATTGGTTTATGAAACAGGAGAAAGAGGGATGTATGTCTGTAGGCAAGCAACAGACATACATCCCTCCTTATGTTAAGCCTCCTCTGCTTTTTTGAGCGATCGGATTGCCATTGTCCCGCATTAGCCCCTGATCTGAGGATGTTGCCGTCAAGTTAAAAAAATGTGGCTGCCCTGTTTATGGCGCTGATCCCCCTCAATCGGGTTTGCCTTGTGTTGTTTGCAAAAATCGCAGGATCTTCCTGATACATCGCCGGATTTTGTACTTTGCCAGCCTTCATAAATAAAACGGGCCAGGCCCTGTTTCCCCTGAATATTCTCCATTTCCCGGGAAATTTGACCAACTGGCTGTACATGGGATGGCTTTGTGCCATGCACAACATATGAGGGGCTTGTCTGCCCCTCACTGGAGCGCTCTCCCTTTTCCGTTCTGTCTGTTTCTCCTGGATCTGCCTTTGAGTCAGGGTCGATAGACGGCCTCCCCCGCTCATGATTTTTGTGCGTGTCCCTTGACATCTGTAGCCGCCGGTTTCGCGGGCGCCGGAGAGTCGATTGCCGCCGTGGGCCAGGCCTTTTATACACAATTCAGCGCGCCACGGACACAGGCAAATGCAGACGCACATAAAGTGATTATGCATCCTTTCCGGTTACTCCGCAGGGAAGGGAACCAGGTGCATGTTTGTTGTTTGCCACCCGTTTGCATCGTAAACAAGCGCTGACAGCAGCGAAGGACAGGCCTGCGCGCCGGCCTGTCCTTCCTGTGTCAGTAAAAAAGCTGCATGTTTCTTGTTCCCGCGCCTTGCATCGCCCGCAGCGGTCTCAGATGGTTGCCGTCCCCTCATCCAGGATAGAAATGGCCCTGCTCAAAAATGCGGCGGTCTCGGCTGGGGCTGCGGGAACATTGAGCAGCGTGGAGTAATAGAGGTCATAGCGCAGGGTGCAGGCCAGGGAGTCTATAATCAGCCTGGCGTCCGTATGGTCCCCGGGATAGAAAATCAGATACCAGTCGCCTCGTTTGACCCAGAGAGTAATGGCATCCCCCAGGGCGTCATGCACAATGACGTTTTCCTTGGATACAATGCGAACGGCGGGGGAATCCTCCCCACAGCAGCTCCGCAGATTCACCAGCAGCTCCCGGCGGGCGGCCCGGGAAACAAAAACCGGTTTTCCGGTCAGCGCGGTCAGTGCGGTGTCCAGAGCCTGCGGCGCCGCGGCGAAGTCCAGAAGGTCCTCCTGGTAGTAGAAAAAGGTCTTCCGGATGGCCGGGTCCTGAAACTGCTCCTGAAAGACCCGTTGAAACTTTACGCAATAGTTGGTCATCTCGTCCGCCACATGGTTTTGCCGCAGCAGCTCCCGCAGGGATTCCGGTTTGAGAAGCAGGAAGCTGGGGAATTTCCCGGCAAAGAGGAGCGGCGGGGCTTTTTTTTGGTGGAGCTGGACGAGACTCAAAAGCAGGGTGTGGTTTTCCACCGTGTCGATAAAAATCTGGTGCTGCCGCTGCTCATACAGATTCTTGAGATAGTGCTCCTGAGCCGAGAGCATCAGGGGATCGGAACAAACGGTGGTGATATAGGACTTAGGCTGGTCCTCCGGCGCGTAGAACATCACGGACCGGGTCCCCTCCGCCAGGTAGTAGGCGCAGGCCGGTGACTCCTCCGCCATATTGGCGGAGTATCCTGGGTACAGGTTCTTGTGAGACGTGAATTTCCAGATACTGTAGAACGTGGCCCGATCCAAGTTGTTCAGATTGGAAAAATAATAGATCACGCCGCCGGCATCCATATACCGCAGGGCATACTCATGACACAGGGAGAACCAGTTCAGATGCCGGGGGCACCAGGAGGCGTATAGGACCTCCTTCAAGTAGATATCCGGCTTGGGATTCAGGGTCAGTACATGTTCAAAGAACTGCTTGAGCGCCTCAATCCGGCGCTCAAGCCC
>OGGQ01001294.1_pt1 | contig 33206 bp, 33 predicted proteins | sample 1571191 | NCBI WGS metagenome assembly OGGQ01 (sample SAMEA2582061, study PRJEB24529) | metagenome | biome: Human gut stool | place: China | collected 2011
CGTAATACCCCTTCTAGGGGTTGCTCAAACCACTAGTTTACTAGTGGTTTTGATTACAAAAAGTGGATGTTTGACAAAAAGCTAAATTTGAAATTAGAAGGAATAACCGATTTTTCGGCGCTGTTCTGGTATAACTGCAATAGGTTTTATTTTTTGTTTTGTATGACATGCTGAAAAACGAGAGTATGTTACATTTTGTAATAATTTTCATGTACAATGGACGTATAAAAGCTTTTGGGGAAAGTTTATGGAGAGAAAAACAGGAGGGGAGCAATATGACAGAAACATTTTGCGGAAAAGATTGTGATTTATGTCAGGAGAAAATAACAGAAAAATGTGAAGGCTGCCAAAAGGGGCCAGGCAGACGTTTCGGTGGAAAATGTCCCATTGCGAATTGCTGTCGGGAAAAATATCATGGAAGTTGTGATACCTGTCAGGAAGTCATGAGCTGTACAAAACGGCAGTAGAAAGATCAGATGCCTCAGCTGCGCCTTGCGGAAGCGGCAGCAAAAGAAGAAAAAGAGGTTCAAAAAAGGGAAAAAGCGAAGGTACTGGGAAAATGGCTGTGGATTTTGTTCTGGCTTCTCATTCCTAATATCATTGCGGGCATTATGTCCAATGAAAGTTTGAAGCCCATCAGTCCAACGATATACTATATTGGTACGATTTTGGGAGTAGTCGTAGAGATTATTTATTATATCATTCTGTTTAAGCTGCGGCATATAGAAGAAAAATATGGACGGGCTGCCATTTGTACCCTTGTTGGTGTGGTGTTGGCAGTGATTGGACTGATATTGACGGACGAACTTCTGGTTTTTGCAGTACCGTTCTTGATTGCGACAGTGGCAGTAAGTCTGGCAAGCAGTTACTTCCTGTACTATGGTCATGCAGCTGTATTGGAAGATTTTGATGTGGAGCTTTCAGAAAAATGGAAAGCATTGTGGAAATGGCAGTTAATCTGCCTGTGCGGCGCAGTGGGTGGTGTGTGCCTGCTGTTCCTGTGGATTCTGGGAGTTTTGCTGGTGTTGGCAAGTGCCATTGGTATTGTGGTAATCAGCATTGTACAGCTGGTTTATCTGTATCGTATGGCGGTACTGTTTAGAGAATATGCATAATTTTTGAAAATAAAAAGGATGCACTGCATAACAGATTCCCCTTAAGAAAACATTGTTTTTCCTTTTTCTTATTAAGAGGAATTGCGACAGTTGTCTTTATCAGAAAATATTCCAAATAAAATTAGGCAAAAATAAGAAACCTGAAATCTTTTGAATTGAAAAGATTTCAGGTTTCTTTGTTTTCTGATAAAGCATCCCGATTAGTGTATCCTTTTTGCTGTTATCGGATCATATCGTCGATCATAAGGCTGATCTTGTCCCGACTGATTTTTTCCAGAATGGCTTTTTTCACGAATTCATCTTTGCTGTAACCAAACTGTGCCAGATATTCATTAAGCTGCGCCATGGTATCGGGATCTATGGTAACGGACAGGCGTTTGCCTGTGGATTTTGGTTTTGTACTGCTTTTTTTCGCAGTGGATTTTGTTGTTTTCTCTGCCATGGGGGTTCTCTCCTTCCTCTGTATTCAGTATATCAAAAAATGCAAAAAATAGCAGTATGTTTTTTCAAAGGAAGGGCAAAATAAGTGCGTACCAAACAAAAGGAGGCGCACACAATGGAAAAATGTAATGAATGTATCAGATGTACCGTAGACAACTGCAGACATCACCATAACACAAAAAACTACTGCACACTGGAAACCATTCAGGTGGGCACACATGAAGCAAACCCTACCATGGATCAGTGCACAGACTGTCTGTCCTACACAAAAAGATAAGACTTTCTGAATAAAGAAGAAACGGACATTTCATGAAGTTCGAGGCTTCTTAATCAGAAAACAAAGAAAGCTGAAATCTTTCAAAAAACAAAAGATTTCAGCTTTCTTCTTTATCATCGGATTTTATCACATATGTTTTCTGAAGGAGATTTCTTGCAGATGCCTTTTTTCTGTTGCGGCAAGGTTGTGCCGTCAGTATAATGAAAATGGAGGTGTTTGCCATGAGATTATATCTGGTTCGTCATGGACAAACGGATATGAACAAGAGAAATATGTTTTACGGCTGGACAGATGCGGATATCAATGAAACGGGCATACAGCAGGCAGAACAGCTGCGGCAGTATTTCCGGCAGATTCCCATTGACGCCATTTACAGCAGCGATTTGAGAAGGGCGGCTCATACAGCGGAAATCATTGCTTTGGGAAAAGATATGCCTGTGCACTATGACAGCGCTTTTCGGGAACTCTATTATGGTGATTGGGAAAATCAGACCACAGAATACATAGAAAAAAACTTTAAAGAAGAACTGCGAGGGTGGGTCACAGATTGGAAAGGCCTTGCCATGCCCAATGGGGAAAAGTTCTCGGATTTTTATCATAGAGTTGCCGCAGGCGTTGACAGATTGGTGGAAGAAAACCGCGGTAAAAATGTCCTTTTGGTGGCTCATAACGGTGCGCTCAGTGCTATGCTCTGCCATTTGACGGGAGCTGGCATGGATGGTTTCTGGCGGTTCGATTCTAAACAGGGGCATTACAGTTCCGTGCTGATTTCCAAAAAGTGGACGACCATTGAAAGCATCAACCATCCTTTGTGTCTGGAGGAGGAATGACGTGAAAGCAAAATGTCATAACATGGAGAAAAAAGATGCTGTTTTTTCCAATGCGTATTTATGTGGCGGAAAAATCATAGAATCCTTTATCCCTACCTGTGAGGAGGACGGATTTACCCTTTTGCAGCGGAAGCGAGGCATACGGCTAATTTTTGTGGGATTGGAGCCGAAGCTGGACTGGTTTCCTATGCCTTGCCTTTGGGTTTTCGCTACGGATGAAAAGGGCGGTGCTTTTGCCCATGGGGAAGGAAAGCTGGAAAACAGCCCCATTTATTATGTATCAGCAGAAAACAAGTGCTGGTATCTGGCGAAAAATTTTCAGGAATTTGTCCGGCTGGTGATTTTTGCGCCGGAATGGGTGGAAAATGTCACAGGAAAGAACTGTGATTTTTCAGAAGAAAGCAAAGAAGAAAGAGCAAAAATGGGCATGGTGTTTGGTCTGGAGCCGCTGAAATCAGATTTGCTGGCTGTTGTGAAAGAAGCGGAAGAAATCCGTATTTTTGACAGTCAGACAGAAGCGGAAACAGTATATGAACTTTTATAAGGGGGAGAAGTTATGAAAAAGTACGGAATATTGGCGGCGCTGGTTATGACTTTTGCGTTGGCAGGCTGCGGCGGAGAAAAGCAGACAGAAGTTGCTGCTCAGGAAGCAATGGCAGATACCATGCTCAATTCTGGCGGTGCCAGCGGCAGCAGTGGATTTTCTGAAACTTATGAACTGGACAATACCAATGGAGAAGCCTTGCATTTTTATGTGAGAAACGAACGACCGGAAAGTGATGTGTATACAGAACTGAAGGTAAGCATTCTCTGCGACGAAGAAGAAGTAGCGCAGGAAGTGATTTTGCCGGGAGAATCTACAGTGGTGACAACTATGCTGACAGATAAGGAAAAAGAATATACCTGTAAGGCTGTGGCAGGCAAAAATGGCGGTGATATGTTCATGGACTTTGCCATTGTCCAAGGGGAAGCCGAAACGGAGGATGCGGCAGCATTTTTGGATGAAATGGTTGGAAAACCGGAGTAAAACTGAAAAAGAAGGATAGGAGGAATATCTATGAAAAAAATTTTGGCAATGGGATTTGTGGTGATGATGCTAGTGATAATGGCTGGATGCAGCAGTGCCAAAGATTTGGCGCAATCTTTAGCGGCAGGGGATACTGTGCTTGGAACGGGTAAACAATGGGGGGACAGCCCTCTGGAAAAAGAATGGGAGTTGGACAACGGCAATGGAGCCATTCTAGAATACTACGCGGAAAATCAGGCTGAAGAAGGCGCTTTGATCGTATCTCTTTCCTGCGATGGTGAAGAACTGGCAACAGAAACTATTTTACCGGGAGAATCCACACTTTTGACACAGGAACTGACAGAAGACGCAAAAACATACCTTTGTAAAGCAGTTGCGGAAGAAGAAGGCGGTGCTGTGAATGTTTCCTACAAGATACTTCAAAAAAGCAGCGAAAGAGAAAATTGATGGGTTTTCTTTGATAACTTCAGAAAACAGGAATAAAAAATAAGGGGAAATCCTTGATTTTTCAGGCAGTCTGACGGTTTTAAAAAAAATACGTTCTGTAAAGGAAAAATACTTGACAGCCGCTTGCTTTTCGGATACAATAACACAGGTGGTTGTAAAGTGATTTTACTTTACAGGAGGAAAAGACCATGGATGAAATCTTACATCTGACACTGCTCTACGATTTCTACGGCGAGCTTTTGACAGAGAAACAAAAACAGGTATTCGATCTGCACTATCAGGACGATCTTTCTCTTTCGGAAATTGGAGAGGAATTGTCCATCAGCCGTCAGGCGGTGCGGGATCAGCTGAAGCGGACGGAAAAAATCCTTATGGATTATGAACAGAAGCTGGGGCTGGTAGCCAGATTTCAGGCACAGAAAAAATCTGTACGGGAAATGCTGGATATTTTACAGGAGATGGAAACCGACGGTCTTTCAGAAAAAAGAATCCGCCAACTGGAAAAAATGAAACAGATTGCCGAAGCAATATTATCCTGAGAGGAGGGCGGTCTATGGCATTTGAAAACCTTTCCAATAAGCTGCAGGATGTATTCAAGCAGCTGCGGGGCAAAGGCAAGCTGACAGAAGCAGATGTAAAAACCGCCATGCGGGAAGTAAAGATTGCGCTTCTGGAGGCAGACGTAAACTTTAAAATCGTTAAAAACTTCATCAAGACTGTTACGGAACGGGCTGTTGGCACAGAGGTGCTGGAAGGTCTGAATCCGGGACAGCAGGTGATTAAGATTGTAAATGAGGAGCTTATCTCTCTCATGGGCACTACGCAAAGTCAGTTGACTTTCGCGAAGCGTCCTCCCACCGTTTACATGATGGTAGGTCTGCAGGGTGCCGGTAAAACCACCAGCAGCGGGAAGCTGGCGGGACAGCTGCGGAAGCAGGGCAGAAATCCTCTGCTGGTAGCCTGTGACGTATATCGTCCGGCGGCCATCAAACAGCTGCAGGTAGTTGGGAAAAACTACAACATTCCCGTATTTGAAATGGGGGACAAACTCAGTCCCGTGGAAATTTCCAAGAAAGCGTTGGAATACGCAGCGGAAAATCGTAACGATGTCATCCTCATTGATACAGCAGGTCGTCTGCATATCAATGAAGAACTGATGCAGGAACTGCAAGACATCAAGGAAGTGGTAAAACCTCAGGAAATCCTTCTGGTGGTTGACGCCATGACCGGGCAGGATGCGGTAACCGTAGCAGAAAGCTTTGACAGCCAGCTGGGCATTGATGGTATCATCATGACAAAGCTGGACGGCGACGCCAGGGGCGGTGCGGCACTTTCTGTCAGAAGCGTAACCAACAAGCCCATCAAGTATATCGGTATGGGGGAAAAAATGGAGGACTTGGAGCCCTTCTATCCCGACCGAATGGCTTCCAGAATCTTGGGCATGGGCGATGTGCTGACACTGATTGATAAGGTGCAGCAGAACATCGACGAGCAGGAAGCCAAGGAAATGCAGAAAAAAATGCTTTCCAATGAATTCACACTGGAGGATTTCCTTTCTCAGATGCAGCAGATCAAGAAAATGGGTCCGCTGAAAGATCTGATGGGCATGATTCCGGGTATGAATAAATTTAATTTGGACGAAGCCTTAAACGGTGTTGACCCGTCCAAGGAAATGGCGAAAACAGAAGCCATCATCCAGTCCATGACACGAGAGGAACGGCTGAATCCTTCCATTCTCAATGGGCCACGGAAAAAGCGTATCGCCAACGGCTCCGGCAGAAGCATCGCCGAAGTCAATCGTCTGCTGAAACAGTTTGAAGAAATGAAGAAAATGATGAAGCAGATGAACAACATGCAAAAAGGCAAAAAGGGCAAGCTTCCTTTTTTCCGATAAACTTTTTATGAACACTTGCAGGAGGTGAAAGAAATGGCAGTAAGAATCAGACTGAAAAGACTGGGTGCAAAGAAAGCTCCTTTCTATAGAATCGTTGTAGCAGATTCCAGAACATCCAGAAACGGTAAATCCATCGACGAAATCGGTTACTACGATCCTACAAAGGAACCCGTTGTTCTGAAAGTTGACGCAGAAGCAGCTAACAAATGGCTGGCAACAGGCGCACAGCCTTCCGAAACAGCTAAAGCTCTGCTGAAAAAAGCTGGCGTTATCGGCGAATAATTCGTAACGGGAGGCCAATGCAATGAAAGAATTACTGGAAGTAATCGCAAAAAACCTGGTGGAACATCCCGAACAGGTGCAGGTTTCCGAAAAAGAAGGCGAACGCGCTTGGATTTTGGAACTGAAAGTTGCCCCTGAAGATATGGGTAAGGTCATCGGCAAGCAGGGCAGAATTGCAAAAGCAATCCGTACTGTGGTAAAAGCGGCGGCCATCCACGAGGATAAAAAGATTATCGTAGAAATCGTACAGTAAGGGAAACCGCTGTATACGGCAGGGTGCAGGCGCATCCTGCTGATTTTGTTTATACGGAAAAAATGAGGTGCAAAAACCATGGAACAATATTTTGAAATCGGAAAAATTACAGGAACCCACGGCATCCGGGGAACCATGCGCGTATTTCCCACTACGGAAGACCCTTCTCGCTTTGAACGCCTGAAAGAAATCATTGTGGAAATCCGCGGTAAACGGGAAACATTCCACATCCAGAAAGTGGCATTCCATAAACAGTTTGTACTGCTGACTGTGAAAGAAATTACAGATATTAACGTGGCAGAACTGTATAAAAATGGTCGTATTCTTATTCCCGATGCCATGGCAATCCCTTTGGGTGAGGACGAATACTACAACCGTGACCTCTATGGTCTGAAAGTGGTAACGGAAGAAGGGGAAGAACTGGGCGAGATTACAGAAATTTTCCCTACTGGCTCTAATGACGTTTATGTGGTGAAAAAAGACGGCAAAGGCAAAGAACTTCTCCTGCCTGCCATCAAAGACTGCATCAAAAATGTGGATTTGGAAAAGGGCGTTATGACCGTAAAACTGCTGGAAGGACTGAGATAAATGAAACAGTTTTTTGTACTGACACTGTTTCCTGAAATGATCCAGCAGACTCTTTCTCACAGTATTATGGGACGTGCCCAGAAAGAAGGGCATATCTCCGTGGAAACCATCAACATTCGGGATTATACACTGAATAAACAGAAACATGTGGATGATTATCCCTATGGCGGCGGCGCTGGTATGGTTATGCAGGCACAGCCTATCTATGATGCTTATCAGAGTATCGCCGAAAAGGCAAAGGGTGCAAGGGTAGTATATATGACACCACAGGGCAGACCTTTTACACAGCGCATTGCAGAAGAACTGTCCAAGGAAGAAAATCTGGTGTTCCTCTGTGGTCATTATGAAGGCATTGACGAAAGAATCATTGAGGAAATCGTCACAGATGAAATTTCTCTGGGGGATTTTGTGCTGACAGGGGGAGAACTGGCAGCAATCACCATCATTGACGCTGTATCCCGTCTGGTGCCCGGTGTGTTGGGCAAAGAAGATTCTTTCGCAGACGAAAGCTTTTCCGATGGGCTGCTGGAATATCCCCAGTATACCCGTCCCCCCGTATTTCACGGAAAAGAAGTGCCGGAAATCCTCTTGAGCGGACATCATGCCAATATTGCCAAATGGCGCAGAGAACAGTCTCTTATCCGTACGGTGAAAAAACGTCCGGATTTGCTGGAAACGGCAGAACTGACAGTAAAAGAACGGCAGTTTGTGGAAAGACTGCGGGATGAATTGCAGGGAACAGAATAAAGTGATTTGCAAAGCATTGGGCTTTTCTTCAAATAGAAAATTCCCAGTGCTTTTTTGTTGCGAAAAAAGTATTGGATAAGGTGCGAAAAGATTGCTTTGTATATGTTTTTTGGGTATGATGAAATAAAGAAGAATAGGAAAGAGGAAGGAAGGGGGATGTTTATGAATTGGTGGAATATTTCTGTATTTTGTATCATTCCCGTTGTATCTGTGGCATTCTTTTTCTTTTGGAAAAGAAAATATCTTTGGATGGCGCCTTTATTTTCCACAGTCCTATCTGTTGCAATCAGTCTTTTTGCAATGCCGTCCATTCTTAGCGATGCAGAACATCAAAATATGTTTTTGGGCATTAGTGTTATGCTCCATATTCTGATAGCGGTTGGTTTGACTGTCATTGCTTATGTGGTAGGGTATTTTCTAGACAGAAAACGAAAATCATGATTTTTCTGAAAAAACAGCAAGCATAAAAAAGCATCTATCTCATATAAGATAGATGCTTTTGTGTCTTTATCTCTTTTTACCTTTTTCTTTCTTAGCAATTTCAATGTGTACCCGTTTGTTTTTGATTTTGCAATTTTTCATGCCGTAAAGAACGTCTTTTACATATTCCTTAGGTACATCCACAAAGGTATAGTCGTCGAACAGGTCGATGGCACCCAGTGCTTTGCCGGGAACGCCTGCTTCGTTAGCAATGGCGCCTACAATGTCTTTGGCACGGATTTTGTTTTTCTTGCCGGCGCTGATGAACAAACGCACCATTTTTTCGCTGTCACCGCCGTACATTTCTGTACCGTTGAAATTGATGTCGTCCATGATGTCCATATCGTCTGTGCGAACATCTGCCAGATTATGTTTCAGCAGAGCAGCTGCAATGTCCATGGCTGCATAATCATCTTCCATAAGACGTTCTACCAAATTGATATATTTCACCAGATGGCCTTCCTGAATGGTTTCTTTGATTTTTTCCAGGAAGATGTTTGTTTTCATTTCTTCTACATCGCTGAGGGTAGGCAGTTTCTGCTGGATGATCTTTGTTTTGGTGTAGCGCATGATGTCACGCAGTTTGTAGATTTCCTTGCCTACGCAGAATGTAAAGGCTTTGCCGCTTCTGCCGGCACGGCCAGTTCTGCCGATACGGTGTACATAGTATTCTTCGTCCTGTGGAACGTCGTAGTTGAATACAATGTCAATGTCATCTACGTCGATACCTCTTGCCGCTACGTCTGTAGCAACCAGAATCTCAATGGTGCCGTTGCGGAATTTCTGCATAACTTTGTCACGCTGTGCCTGTTTCAGGTCACCGTGGAGACCTTCCGCAAAGTAACCACGACCCTGCAGCAGTTCCACCAGATCGTCAACGCGTTTTTTGGTGTTGCAGAATACCATAGCCAGATTGGGCATGTATACATCGATGATACGAGTCAGAGCTTCCAGTTTTGTTTTTTCTTTTACATCAAAGTAATACTGTTCGATATTGGGAACAGTCAATTCTTTCCGAACGATTTTGACATATTCCGGGTCTTTCTGGAAACGTCTGGTGATGTCCAGAATTTCAGGAGAAAGGGTAGCGGAGAACAGCAGTGTTTGATGGTTTTCAGGAATTTTCACCAGAATGGTTTCGATGTCCTCCCGAAAGCCCATGTCCAGCATTTCGTCCGCTTCGTCCAGAATCATCATCTGTACCGTTTCCATTTTCAGTGTGCGGCGGCGCATGTGATCCATAACACGGCCGGGGGTACCAATGACAACCTGAGCACCTTTTTTCAGTGCCAGAATCTGGCGGTCAATAGGCTGTCCGCCATAAATGGGCACAACGCGGATGTTGTCTTTGTATTTCAGCAGTTTCCGGAATTCTTCGCTGACCTGGATTGCCAGTTCTCTGGTGGGGCAAAGGATCAATGCCTGCAGGCGGCGGTCATCGGGGTTGATCCGTTCCAGACAGGGAATGCCGAATGCGGCTGTTTTGCCTGTACCGGTCTGGGACTGACCGATGATGTCTTTGCCTGCTTTTACCAGAGGGATTGCCTGGGACTGAATGGGAGTTGCTTCTTCAAAACCCATGTCCAGAACAGCCTGGTAAATTTCTTTGGATAACTGCATGTCTTCAAATCTTAAATGTTCCATGTGATTTTCCTTTCTGTTTTTCTTTACAAAGCCGAAGAAAACCCACAGAACCCGTTGAAAGATGTTTTCTTTCGACTCAAAACCTATATTTCAGCGCTTTGGCAATGATAAAACTTCCCGATTAAAGCGCATGGCGGAAAAAAACCGCAGACAATAACTATACCAGTTTTGAATGCAAAAAGCAAGGCGAAATCAGATGCAGGCTGGCGAATTGTGATAAAGTCATAAAAATATAAAACAATCGTGAATATTTTTGCATGGTACTCAGAAATTCTAATGGGTTTTCCCCTTGACTTTCTGTTACAGTGTGCTATAATGTGTACATTATGAATAGTCGAAAGGCTATGAAGGTGAAAAGTACGCAGATGCGCCGCCGCAGAGAGAAAACGTCATCGGCTGAAAGCGTTTTTGGTCTGGAGAGTTTGCGGAAGTTCCCACCGGAGCCGATTTCCTGAAGTGCCTATGGGCAAGCGTAGGGAAATCCGTTTCATGCACGTTACGCATCAGAGTGCCTGTGTTAGCAGGAATTTGGGTGGTACCACGGAAGTCTTCGTCCCTATTGGGATCGGAGGCTATTTTTTTTGCAGTGAAACCTATGAATATCAGATAGAAAAAGGAGAGAAAAGGACAATGAAGGAAAAATTAAAAGCCATTCAGGAAAAAGCTATGGCCGCTTTCCAGGAAGCAAAAGAAATGAAAGACATTGACGATCTGAAAGTAAAATATCTGGGCAAAAAAGGCGAACTGACAGCCATTTTGAAAGAAATGGGTAAACTCAGTGCAGAAGAACGCCCGATCATTGGTCAGATGGCAAACGATGTACGTCAGAATCTGGAAAAAATGCTGGATGAAGCAAAGAGCCGTCTGGCAGCAGCAGAAATGGCACATCGTCTGGAAAAAGAGAAAATCGACGTTACGATGCCCGGCAGAGCAAGAGCAGAAGGTCATAGACATCCTATGAGTATCGTTACAGATGAAATTTGCAGCATCTTCATGGGTATGGGCTATGAAGTGGCAGAAGGCCCTGAAGTAGAAAAAGACTACTACAACTTTGAAGCACTGAACATCCCCAAGAACCATCCTGCAAGAGACGAACAGGATACATTCTACATTGGCGGCGACATCCTGCTGCGTACCCAGACATCTCCCATGCAGGTTCGTACTATGGAAAAAGGCAAACTGCCCATTCGTATGGTATGCCCCGGTGCCGTTTACCGTTCTGACGAAGTAGATGCGACACATTCTCCTGTATTCCATCAGCTGGAAGGTCTGGTTGTAGATAAAAATATCACCATGGGTGACCTGAAAGGCGCGCTGGTTGTATTTGCGAAAGAATTGTTCGGGGAAGATACAAAAGTTCGTTTCCGTCCTCACCATTTCCCTTTCACAGAACCCAGTGCAGAAATGGACGTAACTTGCTTCGCATGTGGCGGTGAAGGCTGCCGCGTATGCAAAGGCGAAGGCTATATCGAACTGTTGGGCTGCGGCATGGTACATCCCAAGGTTCTGAAAATGAGCGGCATCGATCCCGACGAATACAGCGGTTTCGCATTTGGTATGGGTCTGGAACGTGTTGCAATGCAGCGTTACGGCATCACAGACCTGCGTCTGCTGTTTGAAAACGATATGAAATTCCTGAAACAGTTCTAATAGATTTTGAGTATTTGCATTTGAAAGGAGAATCAGTAACATGGATGTACCTATGTCATGGTTAAAAGAATATGCAGCGGTGACTGCACCCATAAAAGACTTTATGGAAGATATGACAATGAGCGGTTCTAAAGTAGAAGGTGTAACTTCTATGGCAAGTGAACTGAAAAACATTGTGACAGGCTATATCAAAGCCATTGAAAAACACCCCCACGCAGACAAACTGGTGGTTTGCACCATTGATGTTGGCGCAGGCAAAGACCTGACCATCGTAACTGGCGCACCGAACGTAAAAGTAGGGGACTATGTTCCTGTTGCACTGGATAATTCTGTTATCGCAGGCGGCAAGGAAATCCATACAGGTGATCTGAGAGGCGTTGCTTCCGAAGGTATGCTTTGCTCCATTGAAGAATTGGGCTTTGACAGACACGATTTCCCTGAAGCACCTGAATATGGCATTTATATCTTCCCTGAAGCTGTAGAACTGGGCAAAGATGTTGCAGATGTATTGGATCTGAAAGATGATGTGGTAGAATATGAAATCACTTCTAACCGTCCTGACTGCTTCAGCATTCTGGGTATTGCCAGAGAAGCGGCTGCAACATACAAAATCCCTTATTGCCCTCCTGAAATTACAGTAAAAGAAGAAGGCGAAGGCAAAACAGAAGACCTGATTTCCGTAGAAATCAAAAATCCTACACTGTGCCCTCGTTATGTGGCAAGAGCGATCAAAAACGTAAAAATCGCACCCTCTCCTCGTTGGATGCGTAAAAGACTGCGTGCCGCAGGGGTTCGTCCTATCAACAACATCGTAGATATCACCAACTACGTTATGCTGGAAATGGGTCAGCCTATGCACGCTTTCGACGTTGACACCATCAAAGACAGACATATTATTGTAAGAAACGCAAACGAAGGCGAAAAAATTACAACGCTGGACGGCGTAGAACGTCAGCTGGATCCTTCCATGCTGGTAATCTCCGACCCTGAAAAAGCAGTTGCTATCGCAGGGGTAATGGGCGGTGAAAACTCCAAGATCAGCGAAAGTGCAGAAGCAGTTCTGTTCGAATCTGCTGTTTTCGATGGTCCTAACATTCGTATCACAGCAAAGAAAGTCGGTCTGCGTACAGATGCTTCCAGCAAATTCGAAAAAGGTCTGGATCCTAATCTGGCTATGGATGCTGTCAACAGAGCTGCACAGTTGGTTGAACTGCTGGGCTGCGGTGAAGTTGTTCCCGGTGTTGTAGACTGCTATCCCAACAAGAGAGAAACATGGGAACTGTCTTATTCTCCCGAATGGATCAACAAATTCCTGGGTACAGACATTTCCGAAGAAGAAATGCAGAAAATTTTCGAACGTATCGAACTGAAAGTTGATCCTGTAAACCATAAAGTAACTGTTCCTACATTCCGTCCTGACCTGGAAGCACAGGCTGACCTGGCAGAAGAAGTGGCGCGTTTCTATGGCTATGACAAGATCGAACCCACACTGGCTTCCGGTACACCTACCGTAGGCAAAAAGACTTATGCACAGAACATCACTACACTGGTAAAAGATACCATGATCGCAGAAGGTCTGTGCGAAGGTATGACATACAGCTTCGAAAGCCCGAAGGTATTCGACAAACTGCTGATTCCCGCAGACAGCAAGCTGCGTGAAACAGTTACCATCTCCAACCCTCTGGGCGAAGACTTCAGCGTAATGCGTACCGTTTCCATCAACGGTATCCTGAATTCTCTGTCTACAAACTACAACAGAAGAAATGAAAGCGCTGGTATCTTTGAAGTAGCAAGAGTATACCTGCCGAAGGCACTGCCTGTAACAGAACTGCCTGATGAAATCCCTACACTGACAGTAGGTATGTATGGCAAAATGGATTTCTATGACATCAAAGGTGTTGTGGAACATCTGATGGTTGTACTGGGTATCGGTGACAGAGCAGAATATACTGTAGAAACAGAACTGCCTTGGATGCATCCCGGCAGAACCGCTTCTGTAGTGGTTGACGGTGTAAATGTTGGTTATCTGGGTGAACTGCATCCTACTGTTGCAAAGAACTATAGCATTGGCACAAAAGTATATCTGGCAGTACTGAACATGGAAGAACTCATTAAAGCTTCCAACATGGTAAATGTTTATAAACCTCTGCCTAAATTCCCTGCGATCACCAGAGACATTGCAATGCTGGTGAAAGAAGATGTAACCGTAAAACAGATTGCAGATGAAATCCGCAAAAACGGCGGCGAATATCTGGAAGAAGTAAAACTGTTTGACGTATATCAGGGTGAACAGATTGAAAAAGGTTACAAATCTGTAGCTTACTCTATTTCTTTCCGCAGTACAGAACGTACATTGGCTGACGCTGACGTTGCAGACAGCATGCAGGCAATTCTGGATGGTCTGGCAACAGAACTTGGCGCACAGCTGAGAGATAAATAAGAAAAAAAGAAATGAAGTGAAACAGGCGGCTTTAGGGGCATCTTCATAAGAAAACAAAGAAAGCTGAAATCCTTATGCGATAGAGGGTTTCAGCCTTCTTGTTTTTATAAGATTTTGTTTGATATGTTTTTTTAAGAGGAAATTGCTTTCTAAGTCACTTGTTTTTTGCAAAAAAAGAAACTCCGAAATTCCTTTGAGGGAATATTCGGAGTTTTTGTTTTGATTTAGATGAGATTATAGTTTTTCGTATTGTTTGATATAACAAATACCTACAGCTGTGGGGCCGCAATGGGTACCGATGGTGATGCCAACGGGCCAGGGAGTATCCATAACATGGAACCCTTCCGCTTTCAGCTGAGCGATGAGATCTTCGGCTACTGCTTGGCGTTCTTTTTCAGCACGGATGACACAAAGAGTGTATTTATCCTTTTGGTCACCGATTTCTTTTACTGTCATATCAAAAATGGTTTTCAATGCTTTTTTGTGTCCACGAACTTTGCTTTCCGGGAACAGCTCGCCTTCTTTCATGACGATGATGGGCTTGATATTCAAAATGGCACCGGCAAATGCCGCAGCTTTGCCCACACGTCCGCCGTGCTGTAAGAAGTCCAGAGAATCAACGGTAAAGTTGATTTTTGTGGTCTGTTTTTGCACTTCCAATGTTTCCAGCAGCTTGTCCAGATCATATCCGGCATCACGCATGCGGCAGGCTTCATATACCAGCATACCCTGTGTGCCAGTGACACTGATGGTGTCCACCACTTCGATACGGCTGTCAGGATAGGTTTCCAGCAAAATCTGTTTTGCATTGTTGGCACTCTGGAAAGAGCCACTGAATTTTGCGGTCAGGCACATACAGACAATGTCTTTTCCTTCTTTTAAATAAGGCTCAAACACATCAATATAATCCTGAATGGGGGGCAGAGAGGTTTTGGGGAAAACCTTTGCTTCTTTTACTTTGTCGTAAAATTCTTCTGGTGTCAAATCCAGCAGTTCTTTGTGATAGTTGATGGTGTCAAAAGTTGCGTAGTAAGGTACAATGCCAATGTTTAGTTTTGGAAGCAGATCTGCGGGAATGTCGCAGGAGCTGTCGGATATAATTTGATATGGTCTCATAACAATCCTCCATACTTGTTTTCTTGGTGTTTCTACATTGTAAGGCAAAGCCGCCTTGTTTGTCAACGAAAAGGGCACAACTCCTGAAAAAAGGGGAAATCCGTGGATTTTGTTTGATTTTTCGTATACTGAATGCTATACTGAAATAATGCGGCAGAAAGGAGGAAGAACATGGGAAAAACACTGGTTATTGCCGAAAAACCATCAGTGGCAAGGGATATTGCCAAAACCCTTGGGGTATCCGGCAAAAATGAAGGATATCTCACTGGGGGCAACTATGTGGTTTCCTGGGCAATCGGGCATCTGGTGACCCTGGCGGAACCAGAAGCTTATGACATAAAGTATAAAAAATGGAATTTTGAAACACTTCCCATTCTTCCTGATTCTATGAAACTGGAAGCCATCAAAAAAACACGCAGTCAATTGAAGGTGCTGCATAAACTCATGCATAGCCGAGAGATTGACGAAATCATCTGCGCCATGGATAGTGGGCGGGAAGGAGAGTTGATATTTCGGTATATATATGAAATCACCCAATGCCGGAAGCCTTTTCGGCGGCTGTGGATTTCCAGCATGACAGAAACTGCCATCCGAGAGGGATTTGCTCATTTGCAGGACGGCAGTCATTATGATCTGCTGTATCATTCTGCTAGATGCCGTGCGGAAGCAGACTGGCTGGTGGGAATGAACGCATCTCGTGCTTATACCATTCAGTATGGTGCGTTGCTCAGCATCGGAAGGGTGCAGACGCCAACACTGGCACTGATTGTGGAAAAACAAAAAGAAATAGATGCGTTTGTGCCCCAGGATTATTTTGAGGTGCAGGCAAATTTTGAACAGTATACCGGTTTTTGGATTGATGAAAAAGAAAATACCCGTTTGGAGCTGCGGGAAAAAGCGGAACAGATTGCGGCAAGAGTGAAAGGCCAAAAAGGCATTGTATCTGAAATTATCAAAGAAGAAAAACGTCAATTGCCGCCACTGCTTTATGATTTGACAGAATTACAGCGAGAATGTAACAGAAAATTTGGTTTTTCCGCAAAAAAGACACTGGATATTGCCCAGTCTTTATATGAAAAGCGGAAAATGATCACCTATCCCCGTACAGACAGCCGTTATCTCAGTGATGACATGGTGGGAAAGATCAAACAGACTTTGGGTCGTTTGAAAGATGTGCAGGGATTTTCTTCCTATGCGGCAGAGGTTCTGGCGAAGGAAAAACTGCCCTTGTCAAAACGCATCATTGACAACAGCAAAGTGACAGACCATCATGCAATTATCCCGACGGATACCCGTTTGCGAACAGACCATCTGACACCGGAGGAAAACAAGGTGTTTTCCCTGGTGGCTGCAAGATTTCTGGCGGTGTTCTATCCGGCTTATGTGTATGAAGCCACAAAGGTTTATACAAAAGTAGGGCTGGATACCTTCTTGTCCAAGGGCAAAACCATTTTGCAGGAAGGATGGCAGGCGGTGGAAAAAGCGCTGCTGCCGGAAATCCGCAGAAACAAAGCGGACAAAGAAGAAGAACAGCAATTGCCACCGCTGATGGAACAGCAGCCTGTTTTGGCGAAGGGAGCCAAGGTGTTGGATAAGAAAACAAAAGCACCGCCGCCATACACAGAAAGCACATTGTTATCCGCTATGGAAAACGCCGGACGTTTTGTGGAGGACGAAGAACTGAAAGAACAGATGAAAGACAGCGGTTTGGGCACTCCTGCCACAAGAGCCGCCATCATTGAACGGCTCCTTTCTGTGGGATATATCATGCGAAAAGGGAAAACACTGGTTCCCACGGAAAAAGGGCAGAAGCTCATTGCTGTTGTGCCGGAAGAACTCCGCTCTCCCCAGACAACAGGAAAGTGGGAAAAAGGACTTTCTTCTATTGCAAAAGGAAAAATGACAGAAGAACGCTTTTTGGAAAGTATTCGGCGATATGTACGATTTTTGGTAGACGATGCGGCACAGCATAAAAAAGATGTCGTTTTTGAAGCGGAACGACCTCGAGGCAAAAGAAGCCGTGTGCAGGGACTTGGAAAATGCCCTCTTTGCGGCAAAGGCAAGATTTTGGAAAACAGCCGCTCTTATTATTGTAGTGACTGGAAAAATGGCTGTAAGTTTTCTTTATGGAAAGACAGCACGGAGCCTTATGGCATTTTGTTGGATGTGCCTAAAGTGAAACGATTGCTGAAGGGCGAAAAATTGGAGCAGATTCCCATTGTACTGCCCCAGACAGGAGAAAAGGGCACAGCTGATTTGATATTATCTGCTGACCATAGCGGACGGGTGGAATTGATGAATGTAACAAGAAGTATAAAGGAGTAAATAAAAATGGAACAGATTTATGGTATGCTGGGGATTTCCCCGGAAGTGGAAGCCTTTGGGGAAAAGGTTTTGAAGGATTTGAAAGAACGTTTTGAAAAAATTGACGTAGTTGCGGAATATAATCAGGCAAAAGTACTGGCAGCTATGCAGAAACATCGTGTCAGTGCAGAATGCTTCGCAGGTTCTACAGGCTATGGTTATAACGACCAAGGTCGTGAAGTGCTGGAAGAAGTTTATGCTGCTGCATTCCATACAGAAGCAGCGTTGGTTCGACCTCAGATTACATGTGGTACTCACGCTTTGGCAATTGCTCTTTCTGCAAACCTGCTGCCCGGAGATGAACTGCTTTCTCCTGTAGGCAGACCTTATGACACATTGGAAGAAGTTATCGGCCTGCGGGAATCTCCTTGTTCTCTGGCAGAATTTGGCGTTTCCTACAGAGAAGTAGATCTGTTGGAAGATGGCTCTTTTGACTATGAAAATATCCGCAAGGCCATCAACGAAAAAACAAAACTGGTGACCATCCAGCGTTCCAAAGGCTATAAAATGCGTCCCACACTTTCTGTGGAACGAATCGGTGAATTGATTGCTTTTGTAAAAAGCGTAAAACCTGATGTCATCTGCATGGTAGACAACTGCTACGGCGAATTCGTTGAAACAAGAGAACCCTCTGATGTAGGCGCAGATATGGTCGTTGGTTCTTTGATCAAAAATGCAGGCGGCGGTCTGGCTCCCATCGGCGGATATATCTGCGGCAAAAAAGCATGTATCGACCGTTGTGCTTATCGTCTGACTGCTCCTGGTCTGGGTCAGGAAGTAGGTGCAAGCTTGGATGTTATGCGTTCCTTCTATCAGGGATTTTTTCTGGCACCTACTGTAGCGGCTGGTGCACTGAAAGGGGCTATCTTTGCGGCAAATATTTATGAAAGACTGGGCTTCAAAGTAATCCCTAACAGCACAGAAAGCCGTCACGACATCATTCAGGCAGTGGAGCTGGGCACACCGGAAAGACTCATTGCTTTCTGTGAAGGCATTCAGGCAGCTGCGCCTGTAGACAGCTATGTGCGCCCCGAACCTTACGCAATGCCTGGTTACAACTGCGATGTTATCATGGCAGCAGGTGCTTTTGTACAGGGTTCTTCCATCGAATTGAGTGCTGATGGCCCTCTGCGTGCGCCTTACTCTGTGTATTTCCAGGGCGGTTTGACTTGGTATCATGCAAAAGTGGGGATTTTGAAATCCCTCCAGCGGATGTATGAACAGGGTCTGGTGGAACTGAAAGAAGTGTAAAAAAGAAACAGCATCGGATTTAGAGGCATCTTCATAAGAAAACAAAGAAATCCAAAATCCTTATCATTACAAAGGATTTTGGATTTCTTATTTTATTAAGATTTTATTTGTTATGTTTTCTTATGAGACAGCCGTCGCAATTCCCCTTAAGAAATTAAGGAAAATGAATGTTTTCTTAAGGGGAAGTTGCTTTTCCGATGCTGTTTTTGTATATTTTACAGAATATCAATATATTCTCCGTTCAATGCTTTGTTCATGCTTCTCACAGCACAGAATTTCCCGCACATAGAGCAGGAATCTTCATGCTCAGGGGCACGGTCATTACGGATCTGTTTTGCTGTTTCAGGATCAATGGAGCATTCCCACTGTTTTTCCCAGTCGAAAGTTCTTCTGGCGTCACCCATGGCATCATCCAAATCTCGTGCATGAGGAACTTTTTTCGCAATATCTGCGGCATGAGCAGCAATACGGGAAGCGATGATGCCCTGTTTTACATCGTCTACATTTGGCAGAGCCAGATGTTCCGCAGGGGTTACATAGCACAGGAATGCTGCGCCGGAAGCAGCTGCAATGGCACCGCCGATGGCTGCGGTAATATGGTCATAACCAGGAGCGATGTCTGTGACAATGGGACCGAGGACATAGAAAGGTGCGCCCATGCAGATGGTCTGCTGGATTTTCATGTTGGCAGCGATCTGATCCATGGGCATGTGTCCGGGACCTTCTACCATGACCTGAACATCCTTTTCCCAAGCACGTTTGGTCAGTTCCCCCAGACGCACCAGTTCTTCAATCTGACATACATCACTGCCATCTGCCAGACAGCCGGGGCGGCAGGCATCCCCAAGGGAAATGGTAACATCATATTCCCGACAGATTTCCAAAATTTCATCGAAGTATTCGTAGAAGGGGTTTTCTTCGCCGGTCATGCTCATCCAAGCGAAAACAAGAGAGCCGCCGCGAGAAACAATGTTCATTTTTCTTTTATGTTTTTTGATCTGTTCGATGGTTTTCCGTGTGATGCCGCAGTGGAGTGTAACAAAGTCTACGCCGTCTTCTGCATGGAGGCGAACCACATCAATAAAATCTTTTGCGGTGAGGGTAGCCAGATCTCTTTGGTAATGGATCACACTGTCATACACAGGGACAGTACCAATCATAGCAGGACATTCGCTGGTAAGTTTTCTGCGGAAGGGCTGTGTATTGCCATGAGAGGATAAGTCCATAATGGCTTCGGCGCCCATGTTGACAGCAGCCATAACTTTCTGCATTTCGATATCGTAGTCTTTGCAGTCTCTGGATACGCCCAGATTTACATTGATTTTTGTACGGAGCATGGAGCCAACGCCGTTGGGGTCAATGCATGTATGGAGTTTATTGGCGCAGATAACAACCTGACCTTTTGCGACCAGATCTCTGATTTCTTCTTCGGTACGGTATTCCTTTTCGGCTACAGCTTTCATTTCCGGTGTGATGATGCCTTTTCTTGCAGCGTCCATTTGTGTTGTATAGTTTCTCATATTCTTTTCCTTCCTTTCAGCAGATGAATGATTTTGTGACAAAGATTTGTTAAAAAAACATACCTTGGTGGATGACCGTGAAAATCATAGGTTTCTGCTGGTTTTGGATGGCGGCTGCGCCGGCGGCATACTGCGAGTGTTATGGAAATTCTGTTCGAAAAGAACAAATTCCGTGGCAAATATGTCTGGATTCCGGCGCCTCCATTGCAAAGAAGCTTTGCAGTGGTCAATGCTGTGTTCATGTTTTTTCTCCTTTCGTGACAGCGTTGTTTTTTATAGCGGCATAAGGTGGTGCCCCCAATATACCGCTTGAAGATTTCAGGCAAAGACCTGAAACGAACTTCCGTAATTGATGTGATTATTTTGTTTTCTGCAAATAAAAAAGGGAAATACCTCATCCGGTATCTCCCAAAAGTATCTTATCTTTCCTACGTTGGCATTATCCAAATCAGGTTCAAGGGTCGAAGGCAACACCTTCCTCTCAGCCTGTTTTCAAGCTCCCCTGTATACATATTCAGTTCCAATCAAAGTATAGGATGATTTGTTTTTTCTGTCAATGTGATTGTTCTCCAAATATTTTTTCCAAAAAATGTGTATTTTTCTAAAGGATTTTGTTTTTCCATGTAGAATGCAGAGAAGTTTAGAGGTGGTTTCTGCAAATTTTTCTGTGTAAGATGATAATTTGCAAAAGAAATCTTGACTCTATATCTGTTGTAGAGTTTATAATAGAACTATCTATATCAAAAGGAGAGTGGCATCATGGACAGGCAAGGACTATTTTCCATTGGAACCATAGGGAAGATGTTTCACCTCAGTGTCAGCAGTCTGCGCCATTATGAAGCCATAGGACTTTTGACACCGGAATATATCGACCCCAAAAGCGGTTATCGTTATTACAGCACGAGACAATTTGAAGTGCTCAATACCATTCGTTATTTGCGTGCACTGGATATGCCCCTACAGGAAATCACGGATTTTATGGAAAATCGAGATGTGGAACGCATGGAAGAAAAACTGCTTCAGCAGAAGCAAGCGGTTATAGAAAAGCAGAAACGCCTCAAGCGTATTGAACAAAAAATTGATAACCGACTTTTCCAAATCGCAGATGCAAAAAAATCAGAATTTGACGTTGTGAAATTGGTGCAGAAAAAAGCCTGCCGCATTGTATGGGTGAAGGATTCTTTGAAGATACAAGGGGCATTGGATATAGAAGCACCGCTGAAGAAACTGGAACAGAAGCAGGCAGAAGCCTTGATTTTTCTGGGAAAGGTAGGGGTAGGTATTTCCAAAGAGCATCTTTGCAGCAGAAATTTTACGCAGTATGACAGGATTTTTCTGATGCTGGATGAGGAAGATTCATTCAGCGGTGACATGGAGATTCTGCCGGAAACATTATGTGTTTCCATACGCTTTCGCGGCGGTCATACAGAAGCGGCGGAACAGTATGAAAAGCTAATGGATTATGTGCAGGAGCATAAGCTGACAGTCAGCGGATTTTCCAGAGAAATTACTATGATTGACTACGGACTTACAAATGATACCAAAAAATTTGTGACGGAAATCAGTGTTCCCGTCACATGAAAATACAAAGGAGGAATGAAATATGAATTTTAAAGTGGAACAGGAAATTTTTGAAAAACTGCCCAACGCTTGCTTTGGTGTAGTGGTTGCAAAAGGAATTGACAATACAAAGGATTATCCTCAGATTTATGACTGGCTGGAAGAAGGCATCCAGACAGCAGCCCAGCGTTTTGAAGGCAAAAAAGTCAAAGAAGAAGCGGCAATTCTGCCATATCGGGAAGCTTTCCGCGCCCTTGGCATCAATCCCAATAAATATATGTGTTCCATCGAAGCATTGTTTACACGCATTGCCAAGGGCAAAGGCATGCCTCATATCAATCCGGTGGTGGATTTGGGCAATGCCGTTTCTTTGAAATATACACTTCCTATGGGTGCTCATGATCTGAAAGATGTGACAGAGGGCATTAGTGTGCGGATGTCTCATGCAGGAGATACTTTCCTGCCTTTTGGCGGTACAGAAGAAGAAATTCTAGAGGATGGAGAAGTGGTATATGCCGCAGGAAGCCAGATTCGCACCCGTCGTTGGACATGGCGCCAGAGCCAACACGGGGAAATCGAGCCGGAAACTTCTTATGTATTTTTCCCTATTGATGGCTTTACAGACTTCAACAAAGCAGAAGTTTTGGCAGCAAGAGATGAATTGGAACAGAAGTTGAAAGACGTATTCGGCTGTGAAACTTTAGTAGGATTTTTGGATGCGGAACATCCGGAAATGACTTGGGAATAAATATTTGAAATTACATAAAAAAGCATCAGGGTATCCTGATGCTTTTTTATATTTGCAAAATATCAATGGGAAGATTTAGACAGCAAAACAACTGTTTCCACATGCACCGTATGCGGGAACATATCCACCACCTGTACTTTTTCAATGGTATAGCCTTTGGGACAAAGATATGCCAAATCCCTTGCCAATGTGGCAGAATCGCAGGATACATAAACCACTTTCTTCGGTGAGATAGCGGCAATGGTATCCAGCAGGACGCTGTCACAGCCTTTTCGAGGAGGGTCAACCACTACCACATCAGCAGTGATGCCTTTTTCTTCATGAAGTCTGGGAATCACATCTTCTGCGGCGCCAACAGCAAAATCCGCGTTGTCCATGCCATTGAGCGCAGCGTTTCTCTTGGCGTCAGCAATGGCTTCCGGTACGATTTCCACACCAAAAACATGCTTTGCTTTCTGGGCAAAGAACAGGGAAATGGTACCGATGCCGCAGTACAAATCCAGTACTGTTTCGTTTCCTTCCAGCTCTGCAAAATCCAGCGCTGTCTGGTAAAGCACCTGCGTCTGCAAAGGATTTACCTGATAGAAAGACAGGGGAGAAATTTCAAATTGCACATCTCCAATGTAGTCACGAATGGTTTCTTTGCCCCAAAGGACATGGACTTCTGTTCCCAAAATCACATTGGTCTGAGCAGTATTTACATTTAATACGATGGAAGTCATGCCTTCGATTTTACGCAGGCGTTCCACCAATACATCGCAGTGGGGCAGTTTTCTGCCGTTCACCACCAGACAAACCATGATTTCTCCAGTACGTCTGCCGATACGAGTCAGGATATGACGTACCAGTCCGCGATGGATGGTTTCATCATAAAGGGGAATTTCGTATTCCGCCAGAAATGCCCGAATGATTTTTACAATCTGGTCATTGATTTTGTTTTGCAGCATGCAAACAGGCGTATCAATGATGCGGTGGCTCCGTTTGGCATAAAAGCCAATTTCCGGTTCGCCTGTTTTGCCGCCTACTGGGAACTGGGCTTTGTTGCGGTAACGCCAAGGTTCTTCCATGCCTTTGGCATAGCCTACGGAAATGCCGGAAAAACCGCCGATGCGCTCCAGATGGTCTTTGACTTTTTTTGTTTTGAAAGCAAGCTGCCCATCATAGGAAAGATGCTGCAATTGACAGCCGCCGCATTTTGCCGCCACAGGGCAGACAGGTGTGACGCGATGAGGTGAAGGCGTCAGGATTTCCAGTAATTTGCCGTATCCAAAATGTTTTTTTGTTTTGACGATGAGGACTTTGATGGTTTCTTCGGGCAGTGCGCCTTCCACAAAGACCGTATAGCCGTCAATGCGCCCAATGCCTTCGCCGTTGGTACCGATGTCTGTAATGGACATGGTGTAGGTCTGATTTTTTTCAACAGGAAGTTTCATACTTCCCCTCCGTTTCTATGATATTGCCCATAGGGACACACAGTGCCGTTGCAGATGCAATGGCGGCAGGTGACAAAGCTGGCGTTGGGCGTGCCTTCGCCGTCCTCCAACATATTCCGCATGTCTTCCATGGTCTGTTTCACTTCTTTTCTTAATTTTCTGGTATTTCGCACATAAAACATATAATCGCTGTATTTCAGCCATCCGTAAGGAGGGCGTTTGCCGTAAATGTCCTCCACGAGCAGAAAGTAGGCTGCCAACTGCAATAAATCTCCTGGATGGGGCAGAGGTTCATCTTTGATGGTGCCGCTTTTCAGTTCCACAGGAACGATGGCTCCACCTAGTCTTTTTTTGAAAATATAGTCTGGTTTTCCACGCAGGTCATATTTCGCAGAATAAAGCAGTTTTCCGAAGCCTTCGCTTTTTTTGCCTGTCTGTTTCTGGTCAGCATAAATCAGGGTAAAGCCTGGCATCATATCTTTTCTGGGCTTTTTTTGCAGATGTGGGCGTCGTGTCCGCCAAAATACGAGACATGCCAGCAGAAACAGCAAAAACAGAATGCCAAAGGACTGCCAGCTTATAGTGGCCTTTTCAAACATGGACATACTGCATCACCCAAAAAGCAAGTATCAGTATCAGCAGGGCAAGAAGGGCGATTTTCCACAAAAGCCGCCGCAGACGATACTGGCGGTAGAGTTTTCTGTGGAAGTTTTCCCCACGGATGAAATTGGCAGTGGTGGAATCCTCCAGTCCCAATTCCTCCAGATATTCTTTGCGCATACGACGCAATTCTGCTCTGCCGTATATTTTTTCATAATACCACTGATAAGGACAGTAGGTATATTTGTTCAGTTCATGTGCGGAAAGGGTTTCCTTTGCCATGGTTCCACCTGCTTATTCAAAGTCGGAACGGCTCAGGTTGCGCTGAAGCATACGGTTGTAGCCAGCCCAGTGACCTTGGGTGCTGTCTGCATCAAGGGCTTCTTCGATCATTTTTGTTTTGGCATCCAGATTGTCTGCGCAGTGAAGCAGGAAAGCTTCAGGTGTGGAAGGCAGTTTGGGAGAACCGTATTCATATTCCCCATGATGGGACAGCATACAATGCTTCATGAGGGATTCCAGACGTTTGGGGAAACCATCAATTTTGGCAGCGGCGTCCCGAATGAGCTCAGAGCCAAGAATCAGATGTCCCAGCAGCTGACCGTCATCGGTGTAGTCATTGGTGGGGAAGTCAGAAAGTTCCAGCACTTTGCCTACGTCGTGAAGCATGGCAGAAGCCACGAGGATATCACGGTTTACATAGTTGTAACGAGGTGCCAGAAAATCACAAAGCTGTGTGACAGACAATGTGTGTTCCACCAGACCGCCGCGGAAACTGTGGTGCATGGCTTTTGCAGCGGAGTGATATTTAAATTCCTTGCTGATAACAGGATGACGCAGGAAGATTTCTTCCAGCAGTTTTTTCAGATAAGGATTTTTCATGGTTTTGATATAGCCCATGAGCTGATCGTACATTTCGTCGATGTTCTTATCGGTACTGGGTACAAAATCCGCAGGATCGTATTCACCTTCTCGACTGCGGCGAATGCGTTTTACGTTCAGCTGCAGTTCGTTGTTGAATGTGGTGACAAAAGCATCCACTTTGATAAAGTCGTTTTCCTGAAAGCTCTGGATGTCATTGTTCAGATCCCAGACTTTGGCGTCCACCATGCCTGTTTTATCCTGTAGTTTCAAAGACAGATAATTTTTGCCATTGCGGCTTTTCATAGTCTGTCTGCTTTTGCACAGATAATGTTCGATGATGTTTTCACCTTCGCGCAATTCGTTGATATATTTCATAAATGTCCTCTCTTTCTATCTCATTCCTAATCTCTTATTATAAAAGAAAATAAGGAAAATTACCAGCTTTCAAAAAGTTTTTTCAAAGAGGGAACGAAAGGACGTTTCTCTGCGTCAAATGTCATAAAACCGTAACGGCAATATACGGCAAAATATGGTATGATGAAAAAAAGAGATGTGAAGGAGGAATGGAAATGAAACAGAAGAAAGTACTTTGTGCAGGGATTGCGGCGGCAATGCTTATGGGACTGGTGCCCCAGACAGCTTTGGCGGCAGATACAACAAATATTTTAAATTATGATTTCCGCAAACAAGATGCGGATGTCAGCGGTGATGGCTGGGACTGGGATGCGGATGGACGGATTCTTTCTTTAGATGGTCTGAAGCTGACAGTAGATGAAAGCGATAATTTAAGTAGAGAAGCTGCTATCTGTCTGCCGGAGGACAGCATTTTATATCTGGATGGAGATAGTGAAATCAATGTGGACGGTTATGGTCTCCATGCCATTTACGCGGAAGGTGATTTGACTGTCAAAGGCGGCAATGATCTGGTGGTACGGACGGGGAGTGCTTCTGCCAGCGTGATTTATGTATATCAGGGAGACATCAATCTGGAAGATGGTGTATTTTTGGAAGTTTATCCTGAAGGACATGTACTGTATGTGGATGAAGCCAAAGGGAAAGACGGCGTAGTAAACATTTATGACACAGCAAAAGTGGAAATCCACGACCCTGATGGGGATAATTTCCAGTATATTGATAAAGACAGACTGGTCATGGTGACATATCGTTCTCCTGCGAAGCCTACAGATGAATGGCTGAACTTCAGTGAAGAATATGACAAGGATTATGAAACCATCACACTTTCCAAAAAAACTGTAACAGAAAAGCCGGAAGAACCGGATGAAAAGCCGGAAGAACCGGAAGATAAACCAGAGGAAACACCTGAAGAAACCCATGTGTTCCAGATTAAAATCGGGGAAACTTATCTGGTAAAAGATGATGGGGAACGGATCGCATTGGATGCGCCTGCATATCTTTCCCAAGACGGTTACACCATGCTGCCTTTGCGGGCACTTCTGAATGTTTCCAAAGAAGGCGTGAAGATCGACTGGAATCAGAAAGACAAAATCGCAACTATTACTTATGATGATACAACTGTTGTGATTCCTGTAGAAGGAACAGACAAAACAGTCACCATCAATGGGGAAGAAACAACATTGGTAACAGCATCTCAGACAGTAAATGACCGTGCGTTCCTGTCTCTGCGTGACTGGTGTACCGTAACAGGCATGTCTACAGATGCTTTGCAGTGGGACAGCGCAACAAAAACAGTGACAATGACAGTGGAAAACTGATTTTTTCCATGAAATAAAATATAGAAGAAAAAAGGAAGGTTTAGGGACATCTTCATAAGAAAACAGAGAAAGCCAAAATCCTGATCATCACAAGGGATTTTGGCTTTCGTATTGAGATTTTATTTGTTATGTTTTCTTAAGGGGAAGTTGTTTTTAAAACCTTCCTTTTTTGTGTATGCAAGTTGAGAGAAAAATCAAAATTCATTGCCGGGGAAACGGGGAATACCGTCGAATCCCTGTTTCAGATCTTCGTCTGTGGGGATATAGTCCGTCATGATGCCGTTGTTGAATTTTTCATAAGCAAACATATCGAAATATCCGGTACCTGTCAGTCCAAAGACGATGGTTTTTTCTTCTCCGGTTTCTTTGCATTTTTTCGCTTCCTCCATGGCTACATAAATGGCATGGGCGCTTTCAGGGGCAGGCAGGATGCCTTCCACCCGGGCAAATTCTGTAGCGGCAGCAAAAACGGCTGTCTGTTCCACAGAGCGTGCTTCCATGAGTCCATCATGATACAGCTGAGAAAGGATAGAACTCATGCCATGATACCGCAGACCACCTGCGTGGTTTGCAGAGGGAATGAAGTTGCTGCCCAATGTATACATTTTCTGGAGAGGGGTTACCATGCCTGTATCGCAGTAATCATAAGCGAATTTCCCTCTGGTGAGGCTGGGGCAGGAAGCAGGTTCCACAGCGATGATCTGATAATCCCGTTCGCCGCGGAGTTTTTCGCCCATAAAAGGAGAAATGAGTCCGCCCAGATTAGAGCCGCCGCCGGCACAGCCGATGATCATATCTGCCTTCACGCTGTATTTATCCAAAGCGGCTTTGGTTTCCAGACCGATGATGGTCTGATGAAGCAATACCTGATTGAGAACGCTGCCCAGTACATAACGATAGCCATCCTGTTTTGCAGCCATTTCCACAGCTTCAGAAATGGCACAGCCCAGACTGCCGGAAGTGCCCGGATGCTCTGCAAGAATTTTTCTGCCGATTTCTGTTTCCATAGAAGGAGAAGGGGTCACTGCCGCGCCATAGGTGCGCATGACTTCTCGGCGGAAAGGTTTCTGCTCATAGGAGCATTTGACCATATAAACCTGACAGTCCAGACCGAAGTAAGCACATGCCATGGACAGGGCTGTTCCCCATTGTCCGGCACCTGTTTCTGTGGTGACGCCTTTCAGTCCCTGTTCCTTTGCATAGTATGCCTGCGCAATGGCGGAATTGAGCTTATGGCTGCCGCTGGTGTTGTTGCCTTCAAATTTATAGTAGATTTTTGCAGGTGTCTGCAATTTTTCTTCCAGACAATAAGCACGCACCAGAGGTGCAGGGCGGTACATCTTATAGAACTTCAAAATGGGTTCGGGAATATCAATATAAGGGGTGTCGTTGTCCAATTCCTGTTTTACCAGTTCTTCACAAAATACCTGACTGAGTTCTTCTGCTGTCATGGGTTTCAGTGTATGGGGATTGAGCAGGGGAGCAGGTTTGTTTTTCATGTCTGCCCGCAGATTGTACCACTGTTTTGGCATTTCCTGTTCATCCAGATAAATTTTGTAAGGGATTTCTTTGTTCATGGTGCTTGCTCCTTTCTTTTGTTGATTCTGATTTTGAAATAAAAAAACGCCTGTCCCTGACGTAATCGTCAAAGGGACAGGCGTAAAATCCTGCGGTGCCACCCTCGTTGGCAGAAAATCTGCCCACTCATGCATACGATCATATGCGTCCTTTGTTAACGAAGGTTGTTCTCCGGCGCACCTACTGTTTTCGGTTTGCCCTCAAGAGCCCATTCCCTCATCCCACTGCTGCTGTGCTCTCACCATCCACAGCTCTCTGGAAACAGCTTCCGGAAAAGGTACTTACACTCTTTCATCGGTTTCTGCTTTTCAAAAGTTATACCATGCCAGAAGGACATTTGTCAATACATAATTTGAAAAATGTTCCTTTTTTCTATATATTACAGCAGTTCGCCGTATTTGCGGATATACAGTTTTTTCATGATGGTTGCCAGTGTCACATAAGCAATGATGATGCCTGCCAGCCATGTGAAGTATACGGGAGGCAGTGCTGCCAGACCGATGTGTGTGCCGAAGGGCAGGAAAGGAATGGCAGTCAGAACGGCAATGCCGGTGAATGTCAGCAGTACAACGGGAACGGAAGCACGGCTGCGCAGGAAGGGGAGTTTGGGGGTGCGGATCATGTGAATAACCAGAGTCTGGCTCCACATGGATTCTACAAACCAGCCTGCCTGGAACAGTGCAATGAACATTGTCTGGGATGCAGGGTCAAGGCTATGGAAGGAACCGCCGCATACAGCAGGGCAGATCACGAAGTACATTACCAGATAAGTTACGATGTCAAATACGGAGCTGGTAGGTCCAATCCACAGCATGAATTTGCTGACAGAAGAAGCGTCCCATTTTCGAGGTTCTTTCAAAAATTCTGCGTCTACGTTGTCCCAAGGAATTGCAGTGCAGGAGATGTCGTAGATCAGATTCAGCAGAATCAGATGGATGGAAGCCATAGGCAGGAAAGGCAGGAATGCAGATGCTGCCAATACGGAGAACATATTCCCGAAGTTGGAGGAAGCAGTCATTTTGATGTATTTGATCATGTTTGCATAGGTTTTTCTGCCTTCGATGATGCCCTGTTCCAGTACCATCAGGTCTTTTTCCAGCAAAATAACATTTGCGGATTCTTTTGCAATGTCTACGGCAGTATCTACAGAGATACCTACGTCGGATGCTTTCATGGCAGCAGCGTCATTGATGCCGTCGCCCATGTAGCCAACGCTGTGACCGTTTTCACGGAGCAGTGTTACCACTCTTGCTTTCTGCAGAGGAGAAAGTTTTGCAAAAATGGTGGTGTTTTCTGCTGCTTTTGCCAGTTCTGTGTCTGTCATATCGTCCAGTTGGTCACCTGTGAGGATACGGTCTACGGACAGACCTACCTGTTTGCAGATATATTTTGTTACTTTTTCATTGTCACCTGTGAGGATTTTTACGGCTACACCGTATTCCTGCAGTGCTTTCACTGCGGCAGCTGTGGTTTCTTTGGGAGGATCCAGGAATGCCAGATACCCAATGAGAACCATGTTGTTTTCATCTGCCACGGAGAAGGCACCAACAGGGGAGGGATTTGTTTTCTGGGAGATACCCAGTACACGCATACCGTTGTTGTTCAGGTCGTTTACTTTTGCCAGAACCATTTTTTTCATTTCGTCTGTCAGTTCTACCACTTCGCCATGGTATTCCACGAAGGCGGAGATAGACAGCATTTCTTCGATGGCACCTTTTGTAATCATCTGTGTCTTGCCTTTTTTGTCTGCAACTACGATGCTCATGCGGCGGCGTTCAAAGTCGAAGGGGATTTCATCTACTTTTGTATAGTTGTTTTCCAGTACGGCAAAAGCAGGTGTTCTTTCGATGAGTGCGTGAGTACGTTCGATGATGGCTTTATCCATAAGGTTTTTCAGCCCTGTCTGGTAGTAGCTGTTCAGGAAAGCATGACGCAGGATGCGGTCATCTTCTTCCCCCATTACATTCAGGTGATATTCCAGAGCTACTTTGTCTTTTGTCAGTGTGCCGGTTTTGTCTGTGCACAGAACGTCAATGGAACCAAGGTTCTGGATGGCGTTCAGGTCTTTGATGATTACTTTCTGGTGGCTCATGGCAACAGCACCTTTTGCCAGACAGGTGGTAACAATCATAGGGAGCATTTCCGGTGTCAGACCAACGGCAATGGAAATGGCAAAGAGGGCTGCATTGAGCCAGTCCCCTTTGGCAAAGCCATTCAGGAACAGTACGATGGGCACCATGATAAGCATGAAGCGGATCAGCACCCAGGAAACAGAGTTTACGCCTTTTTCAAAAGAAGTTTTTGCAGGTTTTTCGGACAGATGTTTTGCCATGTCACCCAGCATAGTGTCGTTGCCGGTTGCGATAACAACGCCTGTTGCGCTGCCGCTGATGACATTGCTGCCCATGAAAGCCAGATTGGATGCTTCTGTGATGGCACCTGTGATTTTCTGTTTCTGAGGCAGTTTTTCCACAGGTTCGCTTTCGCCTGTCAGAGCGGACTGACTGATGAACAGGTCTTTTGCTGTTACGATGCGCAGATCCGCAGGAATCATGTCGCCGGCAGACAGAGTAACGATGTCGCCTACAACGATTTCATCCATGGGGATTTCCTGTGTGCCGTGATGTTTTCTGGTAACGGCCGCCGTTGTATGAATCATGGCAGACAGCTTTGCTGCTGCATTGCCGCTGCGTGTTTCCTGCACAAAACGCAGGATACCGGATACCAGTACCATAACAGTGATGATGATAACGGTTGTGGCATCTTTTTCGCCAGGAGCTGCCCAGATGATTTCTGTGCAGGCGGAAACGATTGCCAGAACAAATAAGATTGCGGTAAAAGGATTGATGAATGCGTTGCAAAGTCTTTTAAAGAGAGATTCTTTTTTGCCATGGGTTACGTTGTTGTCACCATGGAGTTCCCGCAGCTGTTCCACCTGTTCGTCTGCCAGACCTTCCTGAGAAGTGCTCAGAGCAGCGAATACATTTTTTCTGGAATTTTCTGCGGCAAATTTCAGTCTGTCATTGATCTGATCACGGCGAACCATGTCTGCTGCGATTTTTGTTTTGAGGATTCTTTCTTTCAATGTTTTTTTCATAGGTCCATACCTCCATGTTCTCAAATTTTTATGGTTTTGGATTGTATAGACAAAAACAAAGAACGATGATTAAAGCGGAAGCATGTCCGCGGGAGGACGTTCAGCCTCTTGCCTTCGTTCTGTTGTTTTTGTACTGCTACTGCCTTCTGCGTCCATGCTTCTCACCTCGCTTTTTGTTTGAAATGATCTATGAAAACCCTGAAATCAGGGGGATTTTTCCGAAAAAAGGGCGCAAAAAAACACCGCATGAAAAACGTGTTTTCAAAATTTCGAAACAGCCCAATAAAAGGGCAGTGGAAAAGCGGTGCAATGCCAATTTTTCGATCTTATATTTTCAGAAAGAAACTAGATTACGGATACAGATGTCATGCCCATCTGTTCCATAAAACAGTTTGACTGGTTTGCCCGCTGGATGGAGTTGTAATTGTCTGGATGACCTGCGTCCATAATCTCACCTCTTTTTTTGCATAAAAAAATCCGTAAAAACTCGAACGGTTGTACGGAAAATCAAATGCCATTTTTAAATGCAACCGTTTCGAGCTTTAGCTCTGCAGGGCGGTGAAACTGCGTTATGCTACACCTTGGTTTCGATGTAACCTGTTCAAACCATCGCATGATGTCTCCATCATTTTGCGGCAGCAGTCCATATCCCTGTAGTAGCCTTACCTACCGGAACTATTCTTTTCGGGTTCATCATACGCCCATAGGCAGGATTTGTCAACGGTTTTTCGAAAAAATTAAGATTTTCCACAGGAAAAGTAGGAAATCGAATGGATTCTTTCCTAATAAATAAAAAAGAAAAAGTTGTCGGAGATAGAGAATGCAATGTACTTCCAAAAGAACCATAAAAAGTGTTGACAGAACCAGAAGTCGATGGTAATATATATTTCGCTGTCGGAGCACAGCGAAAAAGTTCTAAAAAAATTGAAAATAGTTGTTGACAGATCGGAAACGATGTGGTAACATACTATTCGCTGCTGAAACACAAAGAAAGCAGCAAAGAAAAAATAAAAAAAGTTCTTGACAAGCGAAAAGCTTTCTGATAAAATAATTTTCGCTGTCAAAACTTGGCAGACAAGATCTTCTCTCTGAAAAGAAATTGTTCAGAAAAAAGAACTTGACAGAAAAATGAAAGAGTGATAAGATATCACTCGCCGCTAAAAAAGCGGAACAGACTGATCCTTGAAAACTAAACAGCAGAAATAAACTTACAACCCATAGTCAATT